>CENJ01018325.1_pt1 | contig 28322 bp, 26 predicted proteins | sample 356161 | NCBI WGS metagenome assembly CENJ01 (sample SAMEA2619531, study PRJEB7988) | marine metagenome | biome: marine biome (ENVO:00000447); feature: surface water layer (ENVO:00002042); material: "saline water (ENVO:00002010), including plankton (ENVO:xxxxxxxx)" | depth 5 m | reverse complement strand
AAATCATTACTATGATTCATATAACGACTTCTTTCGGCAGCTAAGCCTCCTCTAGCGAGCTCATTAAAACTTGTTATACTCCACACATCGCAACTAATGTCCATTTTTTCTAATATCTCTGATGCTTCTATTGCAAATCTCAAAGTTACACCAGAAGCAAGTAATCTTACAGAAGGTTGTTTTGCATCTAGAAACTTATAGCCTCCAGACATAATAGCTTCATTTGTAGCTGTTTTTGGTCTTTCAGGATGATGATAATTTTCATTCATCAATGTCAAGTAATAATAGTTATCGTTATTTTTACCATACATATCTTCTATGCCTTCTTGTACTATTGTTGCAAGCTCATATGAGAAGCATGGATCATAAGATTTACAATTGGGTATAGTCTGAGCTAGCAAGTGACTATGGCCATCTTGATGCTGCAAGCCCTCACCATTTAGTGTTGTTCTGCCTGCTGTTGCACCAAGCAAAAACCCTTTTGCCCTTGCATCTCCTGCTGCCCATGCTAAATCATGGACCCTTTGGAAACCAAACATAGAATAGTAAATATAAAACGGAATCATCGGCAACTTATTTGTGGAATAAGACGTTGCAAGCGCAAGCCATGCAGAAAAAGCTCCTGCCTCATTAATTCCTTCTTCTAACATCACCCCATCTTTAGATTCACGATACCACATAACTTTATCAGCATCCTCTGGGGTATATTTTTGCCCTTCCGAGCTATAGATCCCAAATTGTCTAAAAAGTCCATCCATCCCAAAAGTTCGAGCTTCGTCTGGAACTATTGGAACAACATGTTGGCCTAAATTCTTATCTCGCAACAAAGAAGTTAGCAAACGAACAAAGACCATAGTTGTTGACATTTCTCTTTTAGTTTCAGTATCAAATTCTTCGAAGTGGTCTGTGCTATCAAATTTTAATGTCATAATTTCATTAGGGCGTGTTGGTAAGAAGCCACCAAGACTCTTTCTTCTTTCAGTGAGATATTTAAACTCAGCGGAATCTTTATCAAATGTTAGATAAGGCAAATTGATTAAATCTTGTGACTTAATAGGCAAGTCAAAATTATCAACAAAAGATTTTAAGTTTTCTTGACTCAACTTTTTAACTTGATGTGTAGTATTGTCAGCCTGTCTCGATCCTATGCCATAGCCTTTAATAGTAAAAGCAAGAATGACAGAAGGTTTACCTTTTGTTTCCGTGGCTTTTTTATAAGCATTGAAAACTTTAATTGGGTCGTGTCCACCTCTATTTAACTCTTCAATTTCTTTATCAGTCATATTTTCTACAAGCTTCAATGCATCAGGATGCTTACCAAAGAAATGCTTTCTGGTATAAGCCCCTCCTTTTGCTTTAAAATTTTGGTATTCTCCATCTACAGTATTATTCATTGCCCACCTGAGTGCACCTGTTACATCCCTTTCCAGCAAGTCATCCCATTTTCTTCCCCATATTAGATTTATAACATTCCACCCAGCAGCCTCAAAAATACTGCCAAGTTCAGTTATTATTCTTGAATTACCTCTTACCGGACCGTCTAAACGTTGTAAATTACAATTAATAACAAAAATTAAATTATCTAAATTTTCTCTAGCTGCTAGGGATATTGCCCCAAGAGATTCTGGTTCATCCATTTCTCCATCACCACAAAACATCCATATTTTTCTATTTTCTTCACCTAACAAACCTCTTGATTCAAGATATTTCATAATATGAGCTTGATAAATAGACATGATTGGCCCCAGACCCATTGATACTGTGGGAAATTGCCAATAACTTGGCATCAACCAAGGATGTGGATAAGATGATAAGCCCTTTCCATTTATCTCTCTTCTAAAATTATCGAGATTTTCTTCTGAAAGATTCCCTTCAAGAAAAGAGCGAGCATATATACCAGGCGATGAATGGCCCTGATAGTAAATTAAATCTCCTAAGCCTTTGTTATAACCTTTAAAGAAATGGTTAAAACCTGTTTCATATAATGTAGCAGCAGAAGAATAGGTTGAGATATGGCCTCCAAGATCATCATCTATGTTAGCTTTCAAAACTGTGATTAACGCATTCCACCTTATATAGTGCCTTATTTTTTTTTCTATATCTAAATTTCCAGGGTACTCAGCCTGAGTGTGATGTGAAATTGTGTTTTCAAATGGATGATATGAACTAGAATTTTCTACCAGACCCTTATTTTTTGCATAAGAAATAAACTCATTTACAATCCGTTTGCTATCATCATGACCATTGAATAGTAATAAATTCTCAAGTGCATCAATCCAATCAAGTAATTCATCATTTTGAGAGGGTTGATTTTTCATAAAAGAATTATATTTTCTTTTTACATAAAGCCCAAGTAAACATTAAAAACTATGGTTGAAAAATAACCATTTTCCTATTAACATCATTATTATGAAAAATTTATTAATATTATTAATGTCAATTTCCTTAGGAATTTTAGCTGAAGAAGCTTCTGACAATTATGTTGAAACCATGCCAGAAAATGAATACGAAAATGGTTGTTCAAATGAAATGGATGATGACATGGATGGTTTTGCTGATTCTGAAGACACCGACTGTACAGTACTAGCTGCTTTGTGGGGAGATACGGACGCAGATGATGTTAAAGGCATTCTTGTATGGGGTGTAGGTATTGCACTACTGTCATCTGTCGGCAGCGATTCAGGAACTGGAACTGCAACAACTGATTAGTTGGTTCAAAAAACCTAAAGTTACTTTAGAATATATATCTTTCAACAAGGTTGTATAACCTTGTGTCAAGATTTAATTTCTGGCCAGGATCTTTTGTTAATGGTCTCCAAAGAAATGAAGACATGCTTTCAGCATTACCAAAAGCTTTTATCGGTATACTGATATAGATTCCTTTATCGAAAGACCCTTCTCCAAATTGTTCAGAACTTACATCGGTTAGTGTAAAAAATGCTCCAAATTTAGTTCCATTTGAAAATCTTCGCGAGAAATCAAAGGTAAAGCCCTTATCCCCTGCAAGGTATTTCCCATAAGAGATATGCGTTGTAAGATCTAAATCATCAAAGAAGTGATAGAAATTAATGTGACCAGTAATAGTTTTATATGAAAGTGTAGAGAAATCTAAGCTATAGTCTCTTTTCTTTACATGGAATAAGTCTATTCCATACGCATATTTTTTATGTTTACTTAAATTTAAGTACTCAAAACCAAAACCAGAAAACATTCTTTCAAGTACACCTCCCTTTAAGCTAAGGAAATTGCTTTTTCCAAATTTCTTGAGGTAGTTTGCTTGTAAACGTTCAATAAATACACCGTCTCCATAATTATTTAAATATTTTTTTATATCCGATCTTACTTGAGCGGGGTATGTGTCAACTGGTTCTAAAAATAAAGCATCAAAGTTGTCAGTTAAAGCATAAGAAAATTTACTATCTGCATAGAGGTTTTCACTAAAAAAAACTTTTAGGTTTAGATCTAAGAGGAGTCCGTAGTATAGGAAGGATTCTCTTGAAGCCACCATAGTTGATATGCTTGGAGAGACGTTATAGCTAATTTTTGGGAACTCCTCTTTCTGCCTATAGATAAGAGTATCCTCTTTACTCGAGACAATATGAGATATTTCTTTTTTCGTATTTATATTGTACGCATGGCTAGAGATTTCTTCTCCAAAATAGTAATTTTTTATAATAGTCTCTTGAAAATTACCATCTAATGAATATTGAATAGCTCTCAATGTGTTGTCATTAGATTTATTAACATTGTTATACTGGTTTTGCCTAATACCAATTACCAGATTATTATTTGAATCAAGATATAACTCTTTCAGAGCAATATCATTTGTCTGCAAAACATTGATTAAATTCAGCATAGGTGAATTTAATTTTTTACTTGGTTCTTTATATTGATTTTGTGAAACTTTTGAAAAGTTTTCGACAATCTCGAACTGAGCTTTCATTTGCTTATCTTCACTAACAAAAAATGAGAAGTTTATGATATCTAAGAGGTTGCTTTTATAACCAATGTGGAACTTGGGGCTTTTTTTAGAAGAGCCAAACCTGTTTTGAGATAGTGTTAGCTCACTAAATTCAGCTACTAAAGTACCAAAATCTTTCGTATATGCTAATGATGCAAATAAACTTGCTCTATCACCAGAAAAATAGTCGTCTTCGTCAAGTTCACCAACATTATCATAGTTATAGTTTCTCTCTTTATACTTTGAATCTAAATATCTAAAAGGGTTTTTAAATGTTTCAAAACCACCATAGACACCCCATCCCATTCCTAGGCTTAAATCAAAGTTTTGGATTTTTTTTGATCCAACAATATATTCGCCTGCGAATAAACCAGTTCCTGCAAAATCTGAGAGCCCAATTGCAATCTGTGGGGCTAAATTATTTTCTTTGCTAACGAGTATTTTTGCATTAAATCCTTTGTCTTTATACGACTGTCCCAAAGAAGCACTGTAGCTTTTATTCGGTATATCTGCATAAAATATTGAGACTTCAAGCCAATCATACGGCTGTGCTAATAGGTTTCCTCTACTAAAGAGTTCATCTCTTGCTAGGCTTAATGAAAGACTTCCTTCCTCATGAAATCTGGCAGTAGGTGTATAGAATGAACCAACACTTCCAAGAAAGTTTTGGTAATTTTGACCCCATAAATTTAAAACAAAAAGGTATAAAAAAATAGTTTTTATGGTCTTGATTGATGTCATTCGAATTACTAGTATGCCTTAGATTTTAGCAAAGCTGGGATAGTTTTAATTAAAATTTTAATATCAAGCCAAATGCTCCATTTTTTTATATAGCGCAGATCTGAATTGATCCTCTTTCTTAAATCATCAAGATTAGCTCCGCCCCTTAAGCCTTCGATTTGTGCTAAACCGGTCATGCCCGGTTTGACTTTAGCCCTTGACATGTATTTTGATATTTTTTTCTTTAAATCATTATCCATCTCTATTGCATGTGGTCTTGGGCCTACAAGAGACATGTCTCCAAGCAAAACATTCACCAGCTGAGGAAGCTCATCAATAGATGTTTTTCTGATAAAATGCCCAATTTTAGTGATTCTTTTATCATCTATTTCTGCAGCCTCAAATAAGTTATCTTCCTCATAATGCATTGATCTAAACTTAAATATATTAAAGCTTTTCCCATGAAGTCCTTTTCTACTCTGTATAAAAAAAATAGGGCCCCTAGAAGATATTTTAATTAGGGATGCTATGCAGATTAAAAGAGGCAAGAAGAGTATTAGTAAAAACGCACTTCCAAAAAAATCAATAGCTCTTTTAACAAGCAGCTGCCCCTTTTTTGAAATATTTCGTGTTTGTGGAACTATAATGCAATCGTAACCCATGTATGTGTATTTTATTCTTTGATCCAATAGCTCATAATTGATATTGTTGTTGAAAACTATTATTTCAGCAGTTGTTTTTTCAAGAAATTTTTTTGACTTTTCAATTTTTTTAATTCCAAACTTGTCATCAAATATTAAAATCTTTGATAAATTATTTTGTTCAATCAATTCATTAATAATTTCGTCATGATAGTGGTTTTCTCGGTGAATTATCTTGATTTTTGAATCAACTTTTAACTGACTAATTATATTATTTGCTTTGTTATTTGTACCAATAACTACAATGGTTTCTGATCTTCTTTTTCCAATAATCCATATCATATATCTTGTAATAAAAAAAAGAGCGCAGCTTGTAATGGTTGTGCTAACGGAAAAAAATCCGATATAAAGTCTTGAATAATTATTCGAGACATTGAATATGAAACCTAATAAAGATAAAAAAATGAAGGATATTACCCAACATATAGACACATCATATAGTAACCTAAAGTTTGGTTTGGAAGATGAAAAGTCAATTAGTTGAGACTGAAGTAAATATGAAAATAGATTGAATAATACAGCAAAATAAATGTAATAAGAAAAATCTTTAACAAAAAAGAAATGACTAAATAGAACCAGATAATTATATGAGAGGAAGATAATTACAGAAAAATATAAATTAAATCTAAAACTAAGATAATTAAAACCCATCATAAATATGTCAATTATTTTAACATACTGTTATGTAAAATTAGCTTTTCACAGAATATGTTGCATGCCCTTTTAAGACTATCCATTGAATGTTTGTAATCACTATCATTAAAATTTATGGGATCGCTAATAGATACAGAATGAATAAGTGATGGTAATAAAAATATTTTATTAGAGCTGCTTGGAAATTTTTTCTGAAATATTTTAACAATCTCAATATCCATTGCTAGAATGATATCAACTTCACTAACAATATTCTTATCAATTTTAATTGTTTTATGTTCAGTATTTTCAAAGCCAATGGAAATCAAAAACTCCTCAGATTTTTGATGCATCATAAATTTATAATAGTCGATAAGACCAGCGGATATTATATGATATTCTGATGGTAAGGCGGCTTGAATAATCTTTTCAGCAACAGGGCTTCTACAAAAGTTTGCAGTACATAATGTGCATATTTTGTAAATTTTTTTTCCAGGAAACAATGCTTTAATTAGTTGCTATATTATCTATTTGGTTTAAGAATGAAGCAAATGGGAATATTTGTGAAATAATTCTATTCCATCTTGTTACTCCAACAGGAGCTACATAAATGACATCTCTTGGTTCCAAATAAAATCTATTTGCAATTAGCATTTGTGCAGGATTTTCTAAATTAACCTTGTATATAACGGGGCTTTCATGCCCTCTTACAATGAAAATTTCATTTGCTCTTGCAGTTCTATTGTCAAAACCTTTTGCTTCTCCAATGGCGTCAGAAAGACTCATAGGCTCAATTCCCAAGATAAAAGACTGAGGCACTACAAATTCACCAAGTAAATATATAGTTCTATTACGATTGAATTTGATAATAGTTACGTCAACTTGAGGATTAATAAAATCCCCACTAAGCAATAAAGTAATCTTATTTCTTACTTCTTCTATTGAAAGACCTTCGATTTTAATTTGGCCAACATAAGGAAAAAAGATTGTACCATTTGTATCAACTGTTCTAGCTGTATATGGATTCATATCGCCTGCATAATTTAGCATAGGAAATGCTTCATCTTGACCCCAAACAGTTACTGATAGGACGTCGCCTGCACTTACATAATAACTTTGGTCGTCATTAATTGATAATCGTTTAACAACATCAATATCTAGATCTACAATCGGCACACTTATATCAGATTCTTCAATGTAAACAACATTAGAATCAAATCCAGTAGGTATTGGCGACATACCAGGTGCAATTGAACAGCTAAAAAGCAAAAATGGCAGCAGTAATTTCAATAGGTTACTCTTGCTCATAACCGTAATACCTATATTTATAACTGTATTCATCATCATAGTAATAATAACCAAATGACTTCATAAAATCATTGTATATGAAGTTGTCAAAACGCTTTCCAACTGTATTAAATGAATTAATTAATTCCTTTAGTTGACTTACTGTAGTTTGGTTATGCCTAATTATACCGATTAAAATATCTGAATAACTTGATAACAATAATGCATCAGAGGCAGCCAGAGCAGGTGGAGTATCTATAATAATATAATCAAATGATGTCTCAAGATGCTGTATAAGATGTTTAAAACCCTCTGATTCAAAAACGGAAAGGGATTTTGTTGCTGTTTTTGATGGTCTTGGAATTACATAAAGAAACTCTGATATTTTATATTTTTCAATATTACTTGTATCTATTAATTCATGCTCAGATATTGTTTCCTTTTCAAAAGATTTATGAATGTCACCTCTTTTATAGTCACAATCAACAAGAATAACTTTTTTATTTCTTTCTGAAAGGTTTTTAGCTAACAATATTGAAGAAGAGGTTTTCCCAGCACCAGCTAAAGCACCAGTAATAACAATATTTTTTGATCTTCTGCCATTTTGTTTTTTATCTAAAAGAATTGAAATATTAGTCGTTATAGAATTAACTATTTCATCTAAATGAAGCCCTTCCTTAAAGTTCGGTATAACTCCAAGGACATTAGACGAGGGCATTTCATCTTTAAGTTGACCTGGAAGAGATATCTTTTCGAAAAAATATGATCTAAGTAGTATAAATAACGCGCCAAAGAAAAGTCCTGAGAAGATACTGATAATTAGGCTAATTCCAACTTTAGGTGAAACTTGCTCATATTTGTAAGCAGAGTCAATAACTTTTACATTTCCCAGTGTTGATGCTTCCTTAAGCGAAAGCTCCAGCTTACTATTCAAAAGTGCTTTGAGTAGATCCTGATTAAGCTCAACATCCCTATATAAACGCAAATACTCTTGCTGAGCAGAAGGCAAATCTGCTATTTTGCTATTTAAAACACTTTTCTGACTATCTAAAACCAAAAGTTTGTTTTCAACTGTCTGTAGAAGAGGGTTTGTATCGTTATAAATTCCAGAATACTCAGCTTTCTGTAACTCTAATTCTGCTTGTTGACCCTCTATAAGCCCTATCTGCTCAATGATTGCTTTAGCCTCTAATTCGAAATCAAAGCTAATATTTTCTTCTTGAAATTGATTAAGTCTGTCTATGTTTTCATCAAGATTTGTCTGAATAACAATTAATTGTGACTCAATATAGTCTAGAGATTGTTTTGCTTCTTCAGAATTAAAGAAAATGCTTTGCTCAATAAATATGTTATTTGCTTCATTGATAATATCAATTGTTTGTTCAGGTGATGAGCTTAAAGATGAAATTTCCAATAGAGAACCATTTAAAAGATATCTTGATGTAGCAAGTTTTCTAATACTCAGATTTGATCTAATCGACTCAACAATATCATTAGGATGGTAAAAAGTTATACTGAGCTCATTGTTGCTTTCAATCTTCTTCGATAATTCTTGAGTAAGCTCTTTTTCATAGGGTTTATTTTCTGAAAGTAATTTTTCATTTGAATTTAAGATGCTAAAAGCTTCTTTATCTAAACGTATTATTAAAACCTCTCCTGATTCTATAGAAACAATATTGTCTAAATTCAGATATTCCAAGATTTCAGGAAAATTGTCATTTTCATTAAATACTACATTTAAATTCTGTTCTTTAATAAGACGTTGCATATTGCTTCTGGAAAGGTAAAGCTCTATTTGCTCATCTAAATATATCGTCTGCCCACCACCAATAAGAATATTTTCATAAGAAGACATATTTGATGTTGGTTGTTCTATTTGTATTAAGCTTTTTACACTATAAATCTTTGGTGAGTACAGAGCATATAGAACCCACATAATTAAAAATAAAATTATGATGAAAGAATATAAATAGATATTGTGCAAAAGGATATTGAAGAACTTTTTGAAGTTTAAAATATTATCGTCGAAATAGTCCATTTTTTTTGAAATTTAACTGAAAACTGATTTTAGCTTTTTTCTATCGATTTATATAGTTGTTATGTCTTTTTTATTGACTTAAATAAACAATCATACACAAAGAAAAACAAAAACTTTATTGGTGCTATTGTATATCGTGGCACTGTATAAGGTTCCTTGAAGATTCTATAAAGCCATCTTAGCTTTAGTTGTTTTATAACTTTAGGATAAAAATTAATTCCACTTTTTACTGTTTGATGAAAAAAACCTCCACAAGTAAAACCCAAGCCATGCCATCCCATCTCCTTTAGATCAATTAAAAAATATTCTTGGAATGGAGTCCCCATCCCTGCAATAACAATATCAGCCTTTAAATCTATTATTCTTCTTAAGGTTTCTTTTTTTTCATTTTCATCTGCAAAAAAACCTGCACTTGAACCAATTATGCATAAATCTGGATATTGCTTATTTATAATTGATTCAAATTCACTTGCTACCCCTTTTTGCCCGCCTACCAAGAAGACTCTTTTTGATGTTTTTTCAGAATATAAAAAAACATTAGCAGCAATTGAAGACATGTCGAAGCTAATTTTCTTTGTTGGCATTACTAGCAAATTGACAAAAAAATGAAAAAACAACCCATCAGCATATATATGGTCAATTTTTTTAAATGTTTTTTTATGATTCCGTGATATCAAATATGAGTGATGATTAAGAAAAGATACATTTGCTGAAGTTTTAAACAAATACTCAACATCAAATTTATTTGAAAATTTATACATATTTATTAATTAACTTCATTACAAATATCAAGTTCAACAGATTAGCTAATAAAACTCCAAAAGTATATGCTGCAGCAACCCCATATAATCCGAAGTAAAAAGAAAGAATAAATACTAGCGGTATTGTTATTAGAAGATTTAAAGATGATGTTAGAAACGCCTTTTTTTCACCACCACACATCAAAAGTAACTGCCCACATGGTCCAGAAAATATATTTATAATTTGAGCAAAGATCATCAGATTCAATATCCCTATGTGCTCTGCGTATTCATCACCGAAATATAATAAGATTTCCTTAGAAAACAGAAAAAAAACAGAAAATATTGGTATAGAAAAACAAATGCATGCAATCGTAGCATAGTAGAATTCCTTACGTAATCTTGAGAAGTTTGCTTCAAAAAAACTATTTGAAAATCTTCTAGCAAAAAATTGATTTATAGATAAAAGCACAATTGCTGGCACATAAATAATTCTTAGAATTACAGAAAAAATTCCTATCTCATAAGTTGATAAAAAAATTCCTGCAACCAGTATTATTCCCCATTGACCAAACGAAAAATTAAGATTTGTTATGAAGAAGCTAAGCTTATCTTCGGTAAAATTTATCTTTGCATCATCATTGGAACTATTTCTAAGGTTTATTATTACCCTCCTGAAGAAAGCCAGTATTACAAGAAATGACAATAATAGTGCAATTGAATAAAAAGCAATTACATTAATTGTTTTGAAATCAATGTAAAAATACATAAATAGGCATGGGAGAAAGTAAAGTAAAATTTTATTTAAAGAAATTGCCAATAGAATTTTATTTGCAGCAATCATTGCTCTTGAAATTAATTCTAAGAATACGAAGGGGAATATCAAAAAACTAATTAAATTAATGAGCCATCTGTAGTTAGTGCTTTCAAAATAAAGAATACTTAATGACTCAGAAAACAACAAAAGCAATGAGGAAATAACAGCCCCGATAATGAAAACTTCTTTTGTGATTTTTTTTAAAATAGTTTTCATTGATGTGTAATTTTTAGTTTCAAAGATATTAGAAAAATCTTTTAGGACAATACTTTCATAGCCTTGTTTCGCAAATAATCCTGAAATAATTATTATTGAAAGCACTGTAAAAACAATTCCAGTATTGCTTGGAGCAAGGTTCTTAGCAATTAAAAACGAAAATAAAACATAAGATGCGCCTGCTATAATGTTAAAAAAACCAACAGATGAAATTCTACTTATTTTACTATTCATCGAGTTAACATCTTACAAAGATAAGCCTTCTTTTTTAGCAATTCTTTTTTCAAAACAAATAAGCAATGAGACAAGGATTGACCAAATGAGTGTATAAGTAAAATCAACATCAACCTCGACAAATATCATTTGCAAAAAAATAAATATTATTCCGAAAGATATAATTATGAACTTAGCCGAGTATTTTGATTCACCTGCATAGCTTTGTGCTATTAATTTAATCTTCATAATAATCCTCAGAGTCAATAATAAAAATGCTGAGAGGCCCAAAATACCAAATTTATACAATATCCCAAAGAATGTGCTATGTGATCCAAGAGGTATAGATAAAAGAGGATGGTCAGTTTGAGTTCCCTTGCCAAAAAGGAAAATAAAAGGATCGCTAAAAACACTTTCGAATATAAGTGCATAATTTAAAAATCTTGTATAGTTTGAATGTGTTCGGTCATAGAATCTAAGATTAATTATTTCAATTAGGTTTGTTGATAATCCAATAATCGCAATAATCACAACAGTGAATATTAATCCTGTCCTTATATTTTTATTTAAATCCAATAAGAAGAATAGAATTAATACAGCTCCTAGTGCTGCACCCCAAGCACTTCTGCTTAGTGTGTTTACAATTGTAAAAATATCTGTAATAAGAAAAGTAAATATTATTAATGAGAAAAACTTATTAAATTTAAGACTCTTCATAAAGTAAAATATCTTCATTGGGTAAGTTACTATAATCAAACCACCTAAGAAATTAGGGTAAAGCATTAGGCCCTTAGATCTAAAAAAGCCCTGTTCAAACCATAGAGCTTCAGATTGAATGATGCCTTTATTGAACCAATTTTTAATATATTCAGAGCCAAGGTCTGGAAGTATGTAGCCCGCGAGGCTTTGAAATTGTAGATCAATTGACATAGAACCTAAGAAACCAAAAAAAGAAAGTTGGCAGGAAAAAATAAATATAGCAAAAAAGGTTGAATCAATTATATCGAATTTATTATCTCTAACCGATAAGATACTACCGTAGTAATAAATAATTATGAAACCAGTAAGGTAGACCAAAAAGTTTCTTATGAATGTAAGATATCTAAAAGTTTCTGTTATTTGAAAAATAGATATCAATGAAACTATTAAAAATAAAAAATAAAATGTAAGAACACCTGTTTTGTGAACATGCTTTGCATTAATAATATGCAAGATCCCAACAAATAAAATTGGTAAAAAAATTAATTGATCAATTCCTAAAACCCAAAAAAAAGAGAAAAAAGCAAGATAATAGAATAATAGACTATTCATTGGCAGTTTTAAAAAGTTGTAGAAAAGCTTTTACAGGCATAGCTATTAAAACTATTAATAAATTTGTGAAATAACCTACTTTCCCTACCCATTTTTTATCAACATTAAAATCTTCTTGAACTTTTCTTTTGCTTCCATCAGGATTTCCATTTAGGTTGTGGAAAATTAGATTTTCTTTCAAAAGATCGAGATCTTCGTTTATGTGTTTCTTTAAAAGTTTCTGTAAATCCTTACCCTCCAAATCCTCATACTGTAGCTGGATATAATTTTTATGGTTTTTAAAAAACAAGAAGGAAAATAGATTGTAGTAACACCACTTAAATGTTGTATAGAGAGGGGTGAAGGTTTTCATATTTCTATTTTTTTTGGGATCATTCTTCTTTTTTGTCCAGCTATAAGCCACTGCTCTAGGATCTCTTACAAGATGAATGAAGTAAGGTTCAAAATTTTCAATCTTGGATAAAACTTGAGCATAAATTGGATCCTTCGATGAATCAATTAACACATTACACCCAGATATATTAGATACGGAATTATAGAACTTTGACATATAGTTACGAACATTATTCATTTTGTTCTTATTTAAAAAGTGGAATAAACGATTCTTTGTATTATATTTTTTAATTATCTGTACAAAATTATTGTCCTCAGTATTTATATTCTTAAAGACACTACCCCAGAAGCTGCAATTATCGATACCTAGGCCACAAGAACATATTGATATGCCAGAACGTAATTCATGCATACCTCGATTTGTTTCACCACAAGAAAAAATACCCTCAAAAGAGCCTAGAAACTGATCAAAATATGTGCTTCCTGATCGTGGAGCACCAATTATAAAAATAATTTTACGCTTCATTTCTTAAAATACCATTAACTTCATCTTGGTCTTTTTTGTAAAATCTCTCTAGCATTAGTCTTGATTCTTTTGTCAATTTATCCGGTTGATTTTTTAAAATTTTAACCAAAAAAAGCTTTTGGAATCCTACAAAAAAAAGATTTATAGCTCGAGAAAAGATGTTTTTGTATTCCCTCCTTGTTAAATATTTAAGATTTATTTCATGTGTAAATATGTTTTTAAACCTAACAAATTTTAAGATGTATTTATTGTAGACACCTTCATTTTTTTGAAAGCTCATCATTTTTTTCTTATCTAGCTTAATTTCCAAAAAACTTGAAATTTTGTCCAATAGTTTAATCTCATTCTTCAGCTCATTTTGTACAATAATCAACAACTGCTTTCTATCAAAGACTTGAAGGTAATTTTTTATGCCTCTAGAGAATAGTCCCTTTAATAATAAATCTTTACTAGCTTTATTTGGGCATGCTTCTAATATAGCATCATAATTAGCTGCATCTGTGAATCTAAGGTCATCTAAAAATTTATTTATTGGCTTCAAGGGGATAAAAGAAAGCCGTAAAAAATGATAATATGCAGACACAAATCTATCAATTGGATTTCTAAGCAAAACAATAAGCTTAATTTTTGGATTGTGTCTGTATAAATTATCTCTTGCATTTGAAGAAAATAATAGTCGTGGTCGTTTAATTCCGATTATTTTATGCTTACCTTTAGTAATAATTTTTTTTATATTTTTATTTCCATGCTTTTCAAAGTTTTGATCATCAAAGTAAATAAACTCCTTTATGGGCATGTAAACTTTAGAAGATGAATTTATTAAATTTGATAGGTATGTGGTTGCTGTTTTTTGAACCCCAATAATCGCAAAATTTATCATAAATATAGTTTATTTTTAGACATTATATTACTAAACGAGCTATTAACGTAAAAAAATTCTTTTTAGCAAATAAAACAAGATCAATGGATGTTTTTTGCTAATTTGTTTTTCATAAGAAATTTGGTCAAAAACTAGAAGAAGCCTAGATAGAAAGTATTTAACGCCTACATTTGTTGATGGAAGATAAAAATCTTTATTTTTTTTACTTTTTGAATGTTGCAAACTTCTATTTAAATAAAATAACCCTTTTTTTACCTCATTATTTGAAAGTATTCCTTGGTATTTGAGTATCAAATCATCGTCAGAGAGCAATATGCTATGTCTTATATATTTTAAGTCGAACAAATATCTCAAATCAGTTCTTTTTTTAAACTGATCTATGCCGTGATATGAGACTGTTGCAAAACATAAATCTGCTGGAAGTAAATTTATATTTGAATTGAATAATTTAAATTGGACTTTATTTTCTAAGCAAGGATTTGCTAAAGGACATTTTCTATATGATATTGGGCTTGTAACTCTATGATGAAGTTCAATAATTACATTTTCATCGTTTACCATTTCAGGCAAATGACGTGAATATTCTCTGCTACCTTCAAAAGAATCATTTATACCGTCTTTTGCATATCTAAAACCGCATTCCTTTAAAATTTTGTATGAATTTTTTATATCAGAGCTACCTACAAGTATATCTAGGTCAGAAAAAAATCGCATTTCATTTGATGGGTAATAACAGCTTGTTGAAAGACCTTTCAAAATAACATAATCAATATTTTCAGAATTAAATTTTTTTAAGATCATAATTAATGTTCTTAATTTCTTCATAAAATCAAAAATATATTGGTTTTTTATATAAATAAGTTTGTTTTTATGTGGCATAAGGCCAATGTCATCCTTAAGTATCTCAAAAACTGTTGGTAAAATTTTTTCATTTTTGCAGAAAGAGGTTATTTCATCACATGTTTTTTGATTTTGTAAACTGGAAATTAATTCATTGGGAGAGTTTTGTAACAAAGCTATGATTTCATGTGTAAAATCTTTTATTTGCATATTAATTCCATTATCTGTTCATTTCTATTTTTAACTTTACTCAATGAAAAATCAGCTATGTAGATGTCATGGGATTCAATTAGATTCATTATTCTGTCCATTATTACTTTTGTATGATCTTTATCTAAATACAGAGGATTTGGTTTAAATGTGCTCTCAAAAAGAAGCCTAAATAGCTTTAAGGGATTTTTTTCCTTATACAGCTTATTGGCTGAGGTTTCCTCACAACATAGCAGCACAAGTTTATTAATTTGGGTGTTCTTTTTGGTAAATTTATTTTTACGTATTTTAATTCCAACTCTATTCAAATGATCAGAATCAAATGTATATTTTTTTCCAAATAAAAATGAATCATATTTTTTTATAAAATACTCACTTGATTTCACAAAAGGAAGTGATGTGCGAACATTTCCATCATCTACTACTAATATATCTTCGGTAATGAAGTTAAATCCGTTTTCTAAACACTCTAACGCAAGCGTTGATTTGCCTGTTCCTGATTTTCCAATAAAACCAAATGCTGTATCTTTTTTTGATACAGCACTACCGTGTAGAACTAAGTTATCTGAATGGATATAATAGCCAAACGGCAATCCTAATAATACTCTTGCGAAATCATGTTTATTTTTTTTTGAAATATTCTTATATTTGATTAATCCTGGATTGTCTATTTCAAATAAGCCAACATCTTTTTTGTAATAGAGAGAGTTGTAAGCCGTTATTTTTGCATAATTTGGCAGTTCATAGCTATGTTTATGAGGCAGAATCAGCTCATCACACGTCGTTATTCTTAAATCAACTGAATTAGATTCATATTTCTCCAAAAAATCTATTTCAAAATCAGACGAAAAACAAAGGCCAAAAGCTCTGTATTTGTGCGTATTCAAGTGATATTTAGGTGGTAAGGTCGTTCTCAACAAATGCGTCACCAGTACCGAAGACTTTCGGATCTTGCCCTGGAGCACCGCCTTTGATTATATCTCTTGCTTTTCCAAGCCTTTCAATAGTAGGCTTTTCCCAGCTGATTTGAGTTTTTTTATTTTCCATAACCAGCTGATTATAGGCTTATTTAATTTCAATGTCTATTGTTTTTTAACCATTTCTGAAGCGCTATTAATTGGAATATATATTGAGACAATTCTTGCTCTCTAATTCCATTAAAGAATGGCTCAAGAACATTTCTAGTGATTTTATCAATATCCACATAATCAAGTAACTCAGATTCTTTAGTTATTTCAATCACTTTGTTTTTATTTTTTTTCAACGAGTTTATTGCTACTGGACTAACGTTACCTTTATGAATCCTTTGGTGCACAAGCTGGGGCAAAATATTTTTCATTGACTCCCGAAAATATTTTCTTGAAACTCCACCTGAAATTCTATAATCTCCTGGAACTTGCAAACAAAACTGCATGATTCTTTTATCAAAAAATGGATATCTTTCCTCAATTCCATACCTTGAAGAATCAAGATCTGAAAATTCCATACCCATCTCCCAAGCTGGCCAGGTTAGGGTATTTAGATGGTAATCTTGAATTGAATCAGTCTTTGACCTTCTATCATAATGGTTGGCAAATTGGTTTGGTGAAAATATATTGTAATCACTCTTATTATCTGCTTTAAGAAAATTAACCCTTTGCTGGAATGTATTTGGATTAAACAAACCCTGATACAACCATAAAAATCTAGAGGGTATAATTTGTTTCAAAAAATAGTTATTCAATATGCGTTTTCGGCTTGCTCTTACATCCCTTTTTTCATAATAAGCTTTAGCCTCATGTAGTAGTTTTTTAATTTGTAAACTTTTTCCTAATTGTGAAAAATATTCCAATCCATAAGAAATAACTGAATCTCCATCAAAGCCATCCATTAGTACATTTATATTGTCTTCTTTAGCCTTTTGTAATATTGCAATATCAAAATATCGATTTGCATGGGGAATGATTTCTTTATAATTCTCATGATCATCAAACGCATAATCGATAGCATTAGTTTTATTTGCATCAATATTTACAATTTTGTGATTTAAATTTGGATATTTTGATACTACAGAATCCATATATTTTTTTTCATCTGTTTTTTTAAAATCTTCATCGTTTAAATTCGAAAATACAGCACTATATGCATTAATGTTAAGTTTTGAAATGCTAGCAGCTACTGAAGATATTGAGCTTGAATCTAAGCCACCACTAAGCTTTGTGCCAATTATTTTGTTCGATCGCATTTGAGCCCTAATTACTTTTTTAAATAGAAGTTCAAATTCATTAGCGCACTCTTCGATTGAATTGAAATGTCGCTCGATAGCTTCAAATTCAAAATATTTAATTGTATTTATCTGATCTTTGTTTGCTTTGGAAAAATGCGACTTTTTTACCTTATATACATCTTTAAAAAAAGTTTCATCTTCTTTTCCATATAAATGTACTAGATAATCAGTAATTCTTTTCTTATTAATTTTTACATTGATTCCGAGGATGTCTTTGATGGCACCTATTTCTGAAGAAAAAATTAGTTGCTTTTTATTATAAAAATAAAACAATGGCTTGCTTCCAGCATGGTCTCTAAAAAGAAGCACATCTTTAGAATCGTCATTGTAAATTGCAATTGAAAAACTTCCAGTTAAATGATCAATAAGACCACTATCAAACTTCTGATATAAAACTGATATTATCTCGATATCGGTAAGATTAAGCTCAAGATTAAATTCTGAAATAATTTCATCTCTATTATCTATCCTGCCATCAAGGACTATATAAGCATTTTTTTTATTTATGTAGAATGGCTGTATTTCGTGAACTGATTCAGGGGTTGTATGCAATTGGTAGCAGCATAAAAAAAAATTTTTGCCAGCCGCTTGACCAGATTCATCGTAAACTCTTTTTTCTAGCGCACTTTTTAGCTTTGAAGAGTCTTGAATCAGTAATTTATTATTATCGAAATAAATTATTCCACCGATACCGCTCATTTAATTCTCAAGATAACATCATATTTACTTACATTTATGTGTTTAGGTTGAAAGCAATTTCCATTGAGCTCAACCCAGCTGTGTGATGATAATATTCCTTTATCTTTTTTTACGCCTACAAATAGAACTGAATCTAGGCCGTATTCATTAAAAAAAGATTTTGTAACATAAGCATATGTTAGGCAATTATTTATTTTAAAACGATTGAATAATCTTTTAAGAAAATTAAATGGTAGCTGCTCTGTGCTTGCTGTTTTATCATTAGCAGTTCTCTTTAATGTTTTAAGCAGAGTTTTAAAGGGATAAAAGATTTTTAATACATAAAAAACTGTCAGATGCTTTATAAATTTTAGCCCAAAAGTAATTTTTTCGTTAAGAGATTTGCTCAAGGATTCCTGTTTCAATAAGTTCATTAAGAAATACATTCACATCATTTTCAATGATTTCAATAGGTGCATCATGCTCCTTTGATAGCGTTGAAATGATTTCTTTTTTATTCTTTCTCAAATGTATTAAATCTAAGATTTTTTTTCCAGTGCCATTAACTTCAAGATAATTTCCAGATATTAGCTCAAGAATTATTAGAGAGTTACCACTCTCAACAGATAAATAGTTTTCAGACAATTTAAAATGCATCTCAGTAATATAACAAAGAACCATTTTTCTTTGCGTAATTAATTGAAAACTTCAGTAGAAAAAACCCTAATAAGAAATAGACTATTGATAAGCAGATAAGCCATAGAAGGGAATTATGCAGTTCAATTTCATTAGCTTGACTACTCATGCCTCTTAATATGTCGAGAGAATGTCTTATTGGCAGAAAATTTGCAAAACTGTCTATTACTTTTGGAAAAACACTCTGCGGGAAAAATATTCCACCAATGCTTGAGCTTAGAAGCAAATATAGCTGCATGATAGGATTGCCTTGCTTAAATAGGATTGTGTATGCTCCAGCAATCATTCCTACTCCAGAAATTGAGATAAATGTCAATACTAAGCCTGATGAAAAAACAATGAAATTTTCAAGTATTTGAAAATTTGCACCAAAATATACAACACTTATGTAAAGGTAAATTAATATTTTTACTAATGAAAAAATCAGTGGGTAAGCATATGAAGACAAGAAAAGCTTATACGGATTCGATGAGGCCAAAATCAGATTCTCAAAGACTCCTATTAGCTGATAGTTTCTTATTTCAATAGATATTTTTGATAATAAAGTATTCGACATATCTGCAACTGCAATGCCCAAAATAACAAAGGTAAAGTAATTTTCAGTATTGAGGTAAATATTATCACCCCCATCAATAAATCTTGAAAAATAAAAAAAAACTAAAATGTTTAAAAAAATGAAGGCGATAGATAACAAAAAGGGTAGCTTATAGCTCCATGCAATTAAAAAATCTTTTCTAAGGAATGCGATTAAAGTATTCATATATTTTCTAGATCTAATGCATGCGTGCATTTCAGGAGTTCTCGCTCCTCTAAGTCATGAGATGACCAAAATATTATTTTTCCATTATTAGCTGCATCTTTAACTTTTGTATACAAGATATTTTTTGATTCTTCATCAATTGAGTTTGTTACCTCATCAAAAAGCATGATTCTAGCGTTTTTAAGAAATGCTCTTACTAGATTAATCCTTTGTTTTTCTCCTGATGATAATTTCATAAACTCTATATTTCTTAATTCATAACAATTGAATTCTTTTAAAAAAATATCAATTTTTTGAATTGTTTCTGCAGGAAGGAAGTTGACTCGAGCAAAGAAAAGTAAATTTTCTTTTACAGACAACCTCCAAAAAAAAGATCTTTCAGAAGAATCAATATAATCTATTTGATCTCTTTTAATTTTTTTATTATCCAAAGATATTGCACCCCTATCAGCAAGAATTATTCCTGATAATAGTTTAAGAAAGGTAGTTTTACCTGTTCCATTTGAACCTTGCACAAAAGTAATAGAGGAGTTGGAAGTCTCAAATGAGAGGTTTTTAATTATTTTCTTGTGTTTAGCGCTCTTTGAAAAAAAATATTTTTTTTTACTGAAGCTTTTGCTTAGATTCTTTATAGATAACATCAATACCTAAATAATATCAAAATTTTAAAGGTAACAATATTTATAAAAAAGTGTAGTTGGTGCCCAGGGCCGGACTTGAACCGGCACGAAGTTTCCTTCGAGGGATTTTAAGTCCCTTGTGTCTACCAATTTCACCACCTGGGCGTCGGAATCAGAGTTTATCATCAAATGAAACATTTTGCTCTGCCTCACGATAGTCAAGTTCATCATATTCAGATCTGATTTTATTATTTTTTCGTATAACTGATTTAAGTACCGATAAATCTGCACTTAATTCATCTGCGAACTTTACCAAAGCTAAACTATCTTTAGGAAAGCAAGCTCCTCCAAACCCTTTTCTTCCATCATGGCCTGGTACATTCATATGGCTTTTTCCAATTCGCTTATCTTTAGAGATTGACTTTGTAACTTCTTCCCAACTATCTGCCACTCCTAGTTTTTCAAAAAGATGATTTAGCTCATTGAAGTAAATAACTTTTGTTGCTAAGAAGGTATTAATTGCATATTTTGTTAATGAGGCTGTTTTGAGGTCCATAAGGATAAATTCGTTTGATTTACATTTAGAATGTGCCTTATATATACGTGATACCTCCATCGCTATTTTTCTGTTACCACCTAGAATTATCATTTCTGAGTTTATAAAGTCATCATTGGCATGTTTTTCTCTTAAAAATTCAGGGTTGTAAATTATCTTGCTATCTATTTTAGAAATATCATCAATTGTTGATGGCGTAATAGTGCTTTTCACAACCTTTATTGCTGAGGGAGAAAACTTTAGCAATTCAGATACTACATTTACAATTATTGAAGAATCTTGAGAACCATCATCTCCCATTGGAGTAGGCACACATATAAAAACAATATCAGGCTTAATATCCTCAAGACTATTAATGTATGTCCCATTTTTTGGATCAATAATAAATTTTTTAACATTCTTACTAAATCCGAAATCGGTTGCCTTTCCAACGAAACCATGACCAATAATTGCTAGCTTAATATAGTTTTTATTTTGTATATTTGTCATGCCATTCTAAGAATCTCACAATTCCAGTTTTAAAATTAACTTTTGGGTTATATCCTAGTATCCTTTGTGCTTTTTCGATAGATGCGTGGGTATAAAATGACTCATTTATTGAATTCATATTTGTGACAGAAATATTTTTATTTACATTCAAGTTTTTTATAATTTCATCAAGTAGTTCTTTAGTTGATATTGGCTTGTTATTGCCAAAATTAAATATCTCATGTGAACTTGAGTCTTTTTTTTCCCTTAGATAATCTATGCTGGAAATTACACCATCAATAATGTCATCAATGTATGTCATATCTCTATACATAAGACCATTGTTAAAAAGTGTGATAGGTCTTTTGTTTTTTAAGTTCTCGGCAAATAAATAATATGCCATATCAGGCCTGCCCCATGGACCATAAACTGAAAAGAATCTAAGCCCAATCATATTCATATTATTTTTTGCGTGAATGCTCTGTGCATATTCCTCATTATGAAGTTTTGATTTTCCATAAACTGATTTTGGTATGAGCTTGCTTGTGTTTTCATTAAATTCAATGTTTTGTTCATCTGAATAAACCGAACTGCTTGAAGCATATATAACTTTCTTTATGTTTTTTTTCTTACAGTAATTACAAAATATTTTAAAACCGTCGATATTGGTTGCTTTGTATAAGTGCTCTCTGTTTTTTTGAACTCTTACACCGGGTTGTGCTGCGAGATTAATTGCCACATCAAATTCATTGGGTATGTTATCTAAATTATGAATACTAGTTTGGTAAAAGGTGAAACTATCAGAACATAAAAGATTTTTTCTTGTTATTTTAAGTTTAGGATTATAGTGGTCGTTATGATCATCGATACCCACAACCTCATGACCCAATAAAATTAAATTTTTAACAAGATGATAACCAATGAAGCCAGAAGATCCTGTAACTAATATCCTCATAAAATCAATTTTTTTGATACAGATGAAATGAAATAAGGGTTAAGAAGGTTTTGTTTGTTATATAGCAATTTATTTTTTTGCATATCTACCAAAAATCCACCTGCTTCTGTTAGAACAAGATCTGCAGCACATGTATCCCATTCCATAGTAGGACCAAACCTTGGATAGAGATGCGCTGCACCCTCAGCTATTTTACATATTTTTAAAGAGCTGCCGAATTGTAATAAATTTACATTATGACCTGATGAGATTTTTTCTATGTAGTCTTCTGTCTTCTTATTTAGGTGTGATTTACTTGCAACTAAGTGCACTAAGCTACTAATTTTTCTGTCAATAACGATTTTTGTACCATTTTTTGTTGCGCCTTGATCTTTTTCTGCAACAAATAACTCCTCCCTAGCAGGTGCATAAACAATAGAAAATATAGGCCTATCTTTCTTACATAAAGCTATATTGATTGTGTAATCACTTCCACCAGAAATATATTCTTTTGTACCATCAATAGGATCTATGCACCAAAAAATTTCCCATTTTTTTCTTTCTTTATAAGGTACTTCTGCATTTTCTTCAGATATTATATTTTTAAATTGAGTGCTTGAAAAAAATTTATTGAGCTCTTCATTTATCAAAAGATCTGCTTTAGTAATTGGCGAACTATCTTCTTTTAGCTCTATCTCAATATTAGATTTTCTTATTAGCTCTGCTTCTTTACCAAGTTCACTAACTAATGAAAGCAGATCTTTTTTGCTCGCGCTGGACAACATACTACTTGTTTAGATCTGTTCTACCAAACTTAATATAGTTCACCCAGACTCGCTCATGTATAAAATAAAGAACAAATTTTATTATAAGGTCAGCAAAGAAAACCAACCCTATAGCTTTTGCAGGTAGACCAAATGAATACGCAATAATTGTCGTGACAATTGAAGCTATAATTCGCCACGATATTGCCTTTAACAGACTTCTTGTTTTAGTCTCAGATGACATTTTTTTCCTTTATATATTTTAATATTTTTTTTGCAGCATTTTCAGCTGAGATATCTTTGGTATTAATTTTAATATCTGGTGATTCGGGAGCCTCATATGCCGAGTTTACTCCAGTGAAATTTGGAATTTTCCCTTCCATTGCTTTGGTATAAAGCCCTTTTGGATCTCTCAACTTAACAGTTTCAAGATCTGCATCAACGTGAATCTCTATAAAATCTTTATCTGTAAATAAACTTTTTATAGCTTCTCTATCCTTTTTGTATGGCGATATAAATGAAGCTAACACTACAATGCCTGCATCATGTAAGATCTTTGCAACCTCGCCCACTCTTCTTAGGTTTTCAATTCGATCTTCCTTTTTAAAACCTAAATCTTTATTGAGTCCATGGCGCAGATTGTCCCCATCAAGTAAATAAGTAAGAATACCCTCTGCTGATAATTTCTTTTCTAGAATGTTAGCAATAGTTGACTTGCCTGAACCGCTTAATCCTGTAAACCAGACAACGAATGCTTTTTGATTAAGAATTTTTTCTCTTTTTTGCCTTGTAATTTCAGTATCTTGCCATTTTACATTAGTAGCTCTTCTTAAATCATGTTTAACTATTCCAGCAGCAACAGTCAGGTTGCTTGTTTTATCTATTAAAATAAAATTTCCAAGTGTCTTATTTTCACCATATGGCAGCAAACATAATTCATTATCCACTAATAGTTCACATTCTGCGATATCATTCATTTCTAATGAACCAGCAGAAATTTTTTCATAATTATTAATGTTAATTTTATTTTTTATCTTTAGAACCTCGCAGCCTGTTTGTTTGTTTCCAGATTTTAAAATGTACGACCTATTAGAAAAACACGCTTTTTCATTAAACCAGATTAAGTTGGTTAGAAATGCGTTGCTTTTTTGAACTTTATAAGTTTTATTAAATAAAATATCACCTCTTGAAATATCTATTTCTTTATTTAGTGTTATTGTTACTGCATCCCCTTGATTACAGGATTTAGCATTTTCGTCTGCTATGTAAATTTCATTTACGGTAGCAGTTTGAAGTGAACTTGAAACAAGAATTTCATCATTTACCACCAACGAACCTGAACTGATTGTCCCACTGAAGCCTCTAAAATTGAGATTAGGCCTATTTACATATTGAACTGGCATAGAAAATAAATCATTTTCTTTATTATCAATATTTATCGATTCAAGCATGCTCATCAAAGGCTTGCCAGAATACCAAGTTGTTTTAGGAGAGTTGCTTATTATATTGTCGCCTCCAAGTGCTGAGACCGGTATAAAATTAACTTCATCGAATTCAAGTTCTGGTAGTACATTTTTTTCATAATCTTTAGTAATTTTTTCAAATATATCTTTCTCAAAATTGATTAAATCCATTTTATTAACTGCAACAATTATCTTTTTTATGCCTACAAGGCTTGCTATGAAGGAGTGCCTCTTAGTTTGAGGCAAAATACCATTTCTTGCGTCAATTAAAATAATGGCCACATCTGCGCTTGATGCTGCTGTGACCATATTTCTAGTGTACTGCTCATGACCTGGTGAATCTGCAACTATAAATTTCCTTTTTTCAGTACTAAAAAATCTATAAGCGACATCAATAGTTATGCCTTGCTCTCTTTCAGCCGCTAAACCATCAACCAATAAGGCAAAATCTATTTCACCACCTTGAGTGCCAATCTTTTTTGAATCACTTACCAAACTGTCAACCTGATCATCAAAAATCAAATGGGCCTCATACAACATCCTGCCCAAAAGAGTACTCTTTCCATCATCAACACTGCCACAAGTGATGAACCTTAATGTATCCAGAGAATTCTGTTTGTTTATAAATTTTTTTATTTCAGAATTATTAGTCATTAAAAGTACCCTTCTTTTTTCTTTTGCTCCATAGAGGCATTTTCATCCTTATCTATTGCTCTACCTTGTCGTTCGCTAGAGGTAGATTTTAATAATTCTAAAACTATCTCCTCTAAGGTAGTTGCATTTGACTCTACTGCTCCTGTCAGTGGGTAGCATCCTAAGGTTCTAAACCTAACTTTTTTTTCGACAATACTCTCACCAGCTTTCAGTTCTAATCTGTCATCATTAACATCGAGCAGCATTCCATCGCGTTCAATTACTTTTCTTTTTGAAGCAAAATATAATGGAACAATATCTATCTTCTCTTCATAGATGTATTGCCAAATATCAAGTTCAGTCCAGTTTGATAGTGGAAAAACCCTAATTGATTCTTTTGCACTCTTCCTGGTATTAAAGTTGTTCCAGAGTTCAGGTCTCTGATTTTTAGGATCCCAAGCATGCTTATCTGATCTAAAAGAAAAGATTCTTTCTTTAGCTCTTGATTTTTCTTCGTCCCGTCTTGCTCCACCAAAAGCCACATCAAAAGCATTCTCATCTAAAGCCATCTTAAGTGCTTGTGTTTTCATAATATCTGTATGCACCTCAGATCCATGGTCTAAAGGATTTATATTTTCTTCAACTCCTCTTGGATTGGTAAAAACCTTGAGTTCAAAATTGTCCTGCTCAGCAACTTTATCTCTAAACTCATACATTTCTTTAAACTTCCATCTTGTATCTACATGCAACAAGGGAAAGGGAAGCTTGCCTGGAAAGAAAGCTTTTTTTGCAATATGTAGCATTACAGCGCTATCCTTTCCAATAGAATAGAGCATTACAGGGTTTTTAGCTTCTGCTGCTGCTTCCCTGAGTATGTAAATGCTTTCTGCTTCTAGTTTCTTAATGTGTGTTTTCATATGTATAAATATTATACATTTCTGATAAAAATCATAGAGTATAACTAAATATTACTGCCAAATAATGGAGGCTGAGAACGGAATCGAACCGATGTACACGGAGTTGCAGTCCGCTGCATGACCACTCTGCCACTCAGCCTGAATTTTCTATTTTAAACTAATAGCTATAAGAATCACCTTTGAAAGGACCATCTTCATCCACAGAGATATAGTCTTGTTGGTGTTTTGTTAGTTTGGTTAGCGTTCCACCAAAACCCTTGACCATCAAGGATGCTACTTCCTCATCTAATTTTTTTGGCAATACTTTCACATAAAGCTTCTTCTCAACTTCTGGCTTATTCGCAAAACCATCTTTAAACAGCATAATTTGAGCCAATACTTGGTTACAAAAAGAACCATCCATAACTCTACTTGGATGGCCTGTTGCTAGTGCTAAATTAACCAAACGACCCTCACCCAATAGTATTAAATAATCACCATTTGGTTTGATAACTTTATGAACTCCAGGCTTCACCTCATACCAATCAAATGTTTTTAGGAATTTCACATCAATTTCATTGTCAAAGTGACCAATATTACAAACTACACAACCAGATCGAAGTGCATCCAGCATAAACTTATCTAAAACATCTATATTTCCTGTTGTTGTAACAACAAGGTCGTATTTTTTAAGAAGTTCTGAATCTAAATTCGTGCCTTTTTTATCTACAATTCCATCTTTGTAAGCTGAAACAACTGAATATCCATCGAAACAAGCTTGCATAGCACAGATTGGATCTACTTCTGTTACATCCACAATCATTTTTTGCTGCATTAATGAATCTGCTGAACCCTTACCAACATCCCCATAACCAATAACTAAAGCTTTCTTACCTGATAGCAGCATATCTGTGCCACGTTTAATTGCATCATCAAGCCCGTGTCGGCATCCGTACTTATTATCATTTTTTGATTTTGTAATTGAGTCGTTAACATTGATTGCTGGAACTTTTAGCTCACCTTTTAATAGCATCTCTTTAAGTCTTTTAACACCAGTAGTAGTTTCTTCAGATATACCATGAATATGTTCTAACATTTCTGGGTATTCTTTATGAACTTTAATAGTTAAATCACCACCATCATCAAGGATCATGTTTGCATTCCAAGGTTTACTATCTTTTTTTATGGTTTGATCCAGACACCATTCATACTCTTCTTCTGTTTCTCCTTTCCAGGCAAAAACTGGAATTCCTTTAGATGCAATAGCTGCAGCTGCATGGTCTTGTGTTGAAAAAATATTACATGACGACCATCTGACTTCTGCACCTAAATCAATAAGAGTTTCTATTAATACAGCTGTTTGTATTGTCATATGTATGCAACCCATGATTTTTGCTCCTTTAAGCGGCTGTTCATCACGGTAATTGTCTCTTAACTGCATCAAGGCAGGCATCTCATCCTGAGCTAGCAGGATTTCTTGCCTGCCAAATTCAGCTAATGCTATGTCTTTTACTTTATAATCGTTACTCATTATTCCCTTTATAAAATTCTAATCTCTCAATATCTTCTTCAGAAGTCTCGTCACCGTATTGAATTTCAATAATCCTACATTCCTCTTCAAATGGATTAAATATTTGATGCCAGTCCTCTTGGGATACTTTAAACACATCGTGGAGCTTTAGATGATGTTCATCAAATTCATTATCACTAACGGCCTTAAATTTTACCTTACATTCCCCTTGTGAAACAAACCATATTTCATCTCTTTTAAAATGTCGTTGCAAGCTCATACCTTTCTGAGAATCAATAATTAGTTCTTTAAGTTTCATTTTCTTATCTTGATACAGGTTGAAGAACTTACCCCATACTCTATTCTCTGAATCACCTTGCCAGTTTTTTAAGATCCAACTGCTTGAATTCTTTTTATCTTCGCCCCCAATGCTAAATTTAAAATCTATACCAGACACGCTCATTTCTGGAATATTGGAATCATTCCGATCACCACCATTGCAAAAAATGATGTGCTCATTTGGATATTTTTGTTTGATTGTTACCAAAGCACTAATGCAGCTGCCAAGCTCATCATCTTTAAAATCAATGACTTCATCGACACATGAAAGATTTTCTAAAATCGTTTTCCTTTCTTCAAAACTCATAAAAGG
>CENJ01330816.1_pt1 | contig 28358 bp, 24 predicted proteins | sample 356161 | NCBI WGS metagenome assembly CENJ01 (sample SAMEA2619531, study PRJEB7988) | marine metagenome | biome: marine biome (ENVO:00000447); feature: surface water layer (ENVO:00002042); material: "saline water (ENVO:00002010), including plankton (ENVO:xxxxxxxx)" | depth 5 m | reverse complement strand
TTCCATTCATTTTCTGTTATATCTAAAAAAGAAGTTGAACCATTTATCCCAGCACCATTAATTACGACGTCAAGACATCCAAACTTATTTAAAATTGAATTTAAAACTTTCTCATGTTGATTTTTTTTTCCAACATCCAAACTAAGTGATAAAGTATTTTTAAATCCTTTCTTATTAATTCCTATTTCTATTTTTTTTGCCTTTTCTAACCTAATATCAATTATGGCAACAGAACACCCTGCATGAGCAAACGAACTGGCCATTTCACTGCATAAATATCCACCTCCACCTATAACAGCAACCACTTTATCTTTTAAATTAAAAAGCTTTTCTAAATACATGTTTTAATTTTTACGAAAATCAGTAATAATTTTTTGCATTTTATCAGCCCACTTCCATAATACGAATAAATCAGACCCTAAAATGGCATAAGTATAGCCCATACCAAAGAGTTCATCGATATTTTGTTTGTTTGGATTATTAAGCTGTGTCCCACAACTTTTACCAAATTTTTCACATGCTTTTATCACTTTTTTTGAGGCTTCAACGACCTTTGGGTGATTTAATTCACCTGGCACTCCTAATGATCCAGAAATGTCATAAGGGCCAATCATAACTCCATCTATTTGATCAAATGACAATATTTCATCAATATTATTAACTCCCTCTAATGATTCAATTTGTACCATAAATATTGACCTTTTATTCCAGTTAGTTATATAATTTTTGAAATCAAAACCGTATCCCTGTGCACGACTCACACCATAGCTTCTTTTTCCTACAGGTGGGTATTTTATATCACTAATTAACTTACTTACTTCTTTGGCAGAATTGACCATTTGAATTAAAATTCCATCTGCACCAGACTCCAACAGAGGTTTTATGGTGTCGTTTGAGTGGGAGACCGGCCGCGGTAAACAAGGTACACCTTCAAATTGACAAGCAGCTATTATTCGTTGGGCCTCTGATTGATTAATAGTTGAATGCTCCATATCAATAGCGATAAAATCAAACCCAGCTTTAGCAAACGTTTCGGTGATAGAAGGATGTGAATAAGAAATCCATGAGGCAAAAAGCTTTTTTCTATTTCGAAGTGCCTCTTTTAATTTCTTCTGCCTTTCGATTTGACCTTTCATTTATTAAAGTTTCTATTTACATCAAATTAAATACTTTTTATGTAAATAAGAGTTTGGAATTTATAATATTAGTAAATGCAATAATTTTTTTCAATTTATAAATTACTTTTCAATTAATTTTTTAATAGCAGGATGTAAATGTAACAAGCCAACTAAACGCTTTTCATTATCTATTACTGGTAAATCCCAAATTTGCTTATCACCCATTAATTTTACAGCTTTTTTAAGGTCATCAGCAGGATTACAAGTAATTGGATTTAGTTTAGCGTGATTTAAAGCATCATCAATAAAAAAAGATGAGATTGGTTTTTGATATTTTAATAATTTTCTTCTCAAATCACCATCTGTCATTAGACCCAACAGGTTTTTTTCTTGATTAACTATACAAACCAATCCCAAATTTGCTTTTCCCATTTCGATCAATGCTTCTTTTAAAATTGTTTTTTTTTCAATTGATGGAAATTCTCCGATTTTCATCATCACTTCTTTTACTTTCATAACTATTCGTTTACTGGATGAACATTATCAGGCCCTAATCTACTGAGTAATTCTAATCTTAATTCATGGATTTTTTTTGCCTGAAAAAGTATATTCTCGAGATACTTTATATCAAGTACAGTATTCGCATCAGATAAAGCCTCCGCCGGATTATTATGAGTCTCCATGAAAAGGATATTTATCCCGTTTGCAACTGCAGCCCTAACCAAATAAGGAATAAATTCACGTTGCCCACCTGAAATATTTCCCATTGAAGTTGGAAGTTGAACTGAATGAGTAGCATCATAACAAACAGGATAGCCAGTGTAGCTCATGATGGGAAAACAAGTCATATCATTAACTAACATATTGTATCCCATAAAGGTACCACGGTCTGCAAGTATAATTTCGTTACTCCCAAATGCCTCTAATTTCCTACATGAATTTTTCATATTCCAGGGACTCATAAATTGCCCCTTTTTCAATAGGATTGGTCGACCAGTTTTAGCAGCAGCTCTCAGAATAGAAGTCTGACGACAAAGATATGCAGGGACTTGTACCATATCACAAATATCACCAGTTGCCTCCGCCCAAGAAGGGTCAGAGAAATCTGAGACTACCGGAACTTTGAAAGTATCTCTAATTTCAGACAAGATTTTCAAGCCTTTATCAAGGCCGACCCCATGAAAACTTTTAGGTGAAGAACGGCAATCCTTGTCATAACAAGATTTATAAATCCAAGGGATATCTAATTTGCTACATATCTCCGAAATTGACTCAGCCATGATCAATGCGTGTTCTCTACTCTCAATAGCACAAGGCCCTCCAACAAAAACTAGAGGCCTAGTACCTCCAATTTCTATTTTATTTACATTACCATACCCAACCTTTACAATTTTTTGTTCCATTTTATAAAACTTTCAATAAAAAATACATTATGGTTTAGGAATAATTTAATTTAGATACATTTCGTTAAATATAGTTCACTTTCAATAATTATCATATTGAATCCCATTTTATTAATAAAAGACCCGACAATCTTACCTCTACAACTAAAGAAGGTTTTCAATGTGATTAAATTTGTTTATGTTTTCATCTATAATGAAACTATTAGGGACTGTTGAAATGAAGGTGTTTTTGTAATACAAAATTCATTTTCTTTCAAATTATTTTATGTCCATATGTACTCTTTTTATATTTCTTATAAAACTATGTGGACTCCTTACCATTGAATTAAAAAGAATAATTGTAAAGGAATAGTCAAAAATTCTTTTTTAGATTTATTATGTCAGATTTTTATGCTTAATGTTTTTTTTTGTCCATTGAATTAATTTTGAATATTTGTTGATTAATTCAATTTCAATAAATGAATATTTTGGCAAATCTAGTTTTTTTGAGGGATCATAGTAAATACTAGGTATATTGTAAGATTTTGTCACATGTGCTGTAGAAGTGAAAGGTCGATTGATAGATATATCAGGATTTAAAATTTCTGTCAATCTAAACACATCCAATTCAGGGTCTATTTCAATCCACTTATCAATTTTTACAAAACGAGAAATTAATTTTATATAACTATTACTTACAACTTCTGTGTTTCTTTTTCTTTTTATATAAACAGTCCCTCCAATTTTTTTTGCTAACAAATTTATGTCACTCAAAAATTGCTTTGAATTTTTAAAATTATAATAATCGCAATGGGGTGCATACGCATACCAAAATAATTTTTTAAAAGGCTGGACATCAAAAACTACTATTTTGGGGTTATTAATATTTTTTTTAAAATCTCGTATACCTTTGCTCGAATAGAAGGGTATAGGACCGACTTTGTAAATTTTACTATTTATTGATGATTTTTGGTTTATAAATAATTCTTGTGATTTATTCCAAGCTAAGATTTTTTTCCATCTTGAAAACAACCATGGATTAAAAAATAATTTTTCATCTTTCCCTTTTTCAATCATTGTGTAAATATTGGTTGAATAAAAATATAAAATTACATCAATGCCCATTTTTTCAACTTCATATGTCCATAATGGCTTAAAAATGCTCCAGGCATTATGAAAATAATAAGATACTGGAAGACTTTTTTTTGATGACAATTTTAGAATTTTTAAAAATATCTTCTCCCTAAACAAAATTCTTTGATTAGAATATAGAATTCCTTGAAAAAACTTTTTGATTAACCAAAAGATAAAAAGGAATCTTTTAGTTCCCACTAATGAAGGTAGTGGACCACTGGTTTTTGACAGTCCTATTCCTGAAATACTTTTTAAATTAGTTTCTGCACTGTGCGCAATTTTTTTAATTCCTTTAGAAAATGCACTTTCAACAAACCATCTTACTATATTTTTAGATTCAGTGTCATTTTCAGAAATTGGGAAGTTTTTTGGTGATAAATCATAAAAATATACGTACTCAATATTAACTAAATTATTATTAAACGATTTTGTAACCTCTTTTAGACCTGTTAATGTTCCATAAATGAACCATTTTAACTGAAATGATAACCAATTTAATTTATTTTTTGACGTGTTGACTTTAAACCCCTCATCTTCTAATAATAATCTCCAGGAAAGAGGTAGGTTTAGATTTAATGCTGATTTTTTTTTCAAAGATTTTAAAATTTCAATATTAAAATTTTTATCTAAAAGTCTGTATACTAGAAATTGCTGTAAGCATATCTCTTCAGGGTTTTTTGAAGCAGAATTGAATTTTTTATTTTCAATAGTTGTTTCAGACAATCTTCGCTTGAGACAATCAATATATTCAGTGTTGTTGTTTTTATCTAAGTGAATATATCCTCTCATGTAAGAACGTAAGTCAGCTCTTCTTCTCTTTTTTATCCAATTCTTAATTTTAAACATCTCTTCTTAACTTAATTGTTTTAATAAATTTTTTATCTATAATTTTTAATTTAAAACCTAACAAAATAAAAAGAATAATTATGCAAAGCTTAACAACCAAAAATGAGATGTAAGAAAAAACTTGAAAAGTTGATAGATATAAAATTAACAGCATTGATATTTGAAATAATGCATAAATAAAATATACAGACTTATTATACTCTATTTTGGCGAATTTTTGTGCATAATAGAGGCTTATTATAGCCATAATCATGCCGGCAAACAAGGTCCCTAGTGCAGCCCCAACTATACCATAAATTTTAATTAATGGATAATTAACAACTATATTTAATATTATCGACACAAATGAAAGTATTGAAATTAATTTAGTTTTTTTTGCTAAAATTAATTGTGGTTGCTTACCAAAGAAATATGTTGCATATAGCATATTAAGAATAATAATTATTTGATATGCTTCATAGTACTCGGGTGTTGTAAGAAGAAAAACTATTTCTTTTGAAAAAAGTCCAAGAAGTAAACAAATAAATGTGCTAACATAAAAGAAAGGTGCCAAGTATTGACCAACATGTTTAGAAAAATCTTTGGGTTTATTTACGTAAGTAGAAATTACCTCTGGTGCAAAGACGTGCTGCATTACAGTCATTGATAAAAATCCGAAATTGGCTATTTTTTGACCAATATCGTAAATACCAACTCCTCCTCTGGTGTTTAAAACACCTAACATATATCGATCAAATTGTGTATTAATTGCACCAAAAAAAACTCTTGGTGTTAATGGGAAACTTAAAGAAAGGTTTTGCTTTAATAGAAGAAAACTAAAATATATATTTCTTCTAAAAATTGAAAATAAGATTATTGCGACAAATAAAACAAAAACACCTACACATTGACCTTGAACGTATCCCAGTATTCCTTTTTTATAAAATACTAAGTAAACAGATGAAAGAGTGCAAATAAGAGCCTCAAAAATAGATAATAATGAGTATATAAAAGCTTTTTTAGCGTTTCTTAAATAAATATAAAAAAATTGCAAAAGACTTTTTACTCCAAGATGAATTGTTGCAAATACTGTTAGGTGAGTGGGTAAAGATTTACTAAATAAGTAATAATTTATTTGTTCCTCGTAATTAATAGTAACTATAACGCCTATGCCCAAATTGATAAAAACAAATATTACACAAGACCAAAGTAATTTTAATTTTTCACCATCCTTTTCATATTCAAAATAGTTTCTTTCAAAAACGTAAATTAATCCAAGGTTTAGAAGTGCAACTAAAAAAACTGCATAAATAACAGATAAAGCAAGATTTCCAAAATCAAATGGGGATAAATATCTTGTGAAAAAAGGTAAACTAATTAGGGGAATTAAATTCCTAAAAAGAAAGGGAATAGTATACCATATTAAGTTTTTAAATGTTGAATTCATTTATATTAAGTAGTTTTCCAGGTACGTTAATAATTACTAGGGAAAAATTATAAAATCGTCATCCTAAAAATTATAGTCCTTAAATTTCTTTTTTAGGAAATCGTATCCGGTTTTTGTGTTATTCCTATCCATTGGATTTATGGGTGGTATACTACAAAAACCTAGAAATTGTTTTTGGTGATCACTACATTTATCGTAAATATCCTCACTCATTCCTCGCACTATGTCCATAGACGGTTTAATCCACCACATGGATAAAGTAGCGATTAGAGCCCATCTTGAATCCCCAGTTATATTCTCATTTGTTCCATGCCAAAGTCTACTATCCCATAAAATTAAATCCCCTGCTTTTCCCTCCAAAGGCTTTAAATTTTTAAGTTCCCTATCTGTGAACTTTGCGGACTGATGAGATCCAGGTACTACGGTAGTACAGCCATTATCGATAGTACTATCTTCTAACAAGATAACAAACTGCATCATATTTGTAAAACTGCCTGAAAATGGAATGTGGGAATCAATGTGTAAATCAAGTTTTTGTCCACTTGATCTTGCGTTATAGTATTGTAAAACATAATTTGGTTTATCAGGTGGAAGAAACCTGTAAAAGGGATCGTTTAGTTTATTTGATGCAATTGAAACAATGGTCGGTGACGTTAAAACATCAATAAAGGAAATGTCAATGTTTTGTAAATTATAAATGATTTTGTCGTTAGTATTCCTTGTTGGAACCCCAGGATAACTTACTTTCTGGGTTTTATTTATTTCATCGTATTTTGAATTAATTAAATCCAAAAAGTTTTCAATAGAAACTGTGGTTAAAAAGTTATCAACTTTACTAAATCCATATATGTCAAGTTCCTTTAAAACTTGTATTTGTTCCATTTTTGTAATTAATCTAGAGTTAATTTTATTTTCCATAATCAAAATTTTAAAATATTAATCCTTTTCATCAAGCGGTTCTTGAATGTCTTTTATTTTTTCTATTTGAATAGCTGAAAAAGGCTTGTGATCATTTAAATACTCTTTGTCACAAACAATTTTTTTTGTATCCCATTTAAGAGTGTCTAAACAATAAAACCAAATATCTTCTTGCATTTCGATTCTATGAAGTCTTTCCAAGACATTTTTATTTAGTAACTTTTTTGAAATTACAGCTACTCCTCCGTCATCACAAACCGCGACACCATCACTATATTTTTCTCTTAATTCGAATTCTAATTTTTTGGGAAATCCCTCCGCTGGCGTATTGTAACATCCAAGAGGGCTAAAACCTGTAGACCAAATGGGGAATTTTTCTCTTTTCAGAGCTGAAACATCTCGGACGTTCCCAACTACTACTAAAGCCGAAGCCCCTTTATATAAAGTTAAAAATTTAGCTATAAGGTCACCAATAATTGCCCTCTCATTACAATTGTGAGCAAAAATAATTACGACATCTCCATCATCTACATCGATAATTTGTTCATGCACAGAAAAGTTAGAATTATTTGCTGTAAAAATAGTTCTTACTTTTCCAACTTTATAAAAATTTTCGTTAATGGGTTTAAGTCCTTCAAGGACACCTGATTTTCCTAAGGCGTCGGCAACCTCAGTAGTTGAGACTCTATTTTTCTTGCAAAACTCAATAATTTTATCTTTGTAATTCATAATTTATTTTTTTAATTGTAAGGTAAATTCATAAAGCGGATAATCATCGATTAAATTAATTTTGTCACAAAAAGTTTTTGAAATTTTATAAACTTTTTCAGGATAATAATGTTGGTTTTTTTTTGATTCAAAATCAACATATTTACTTAAAAAATTTACTGATACTATTTCATTAGCCATATTATACATCCTTTCCAAGGATCGATATGCGTAATTTAATATACCTTTTGACTTATGGGATAGTGCGCCGGAACAAATAATTATATCAAAATTTCCATCAAATGAAAAAATGTCAGTAACAAAAAAGTTTCTATTATGAGAATTGTATTTTTTTTTGGCCTCAATTATTAATTTTTCAGCTATGTCAATCCCAATATAATCAAAGTTTTTATCTGTTTTTTTATCCAAAAAACTTATTAAATCTCCCAGCCCGCAACCTATGTCAAGTATTTTTTTACCATATGGATTTATATCTCTGAATAGTACTTCGAATCTTAAGGACTGATCCTCTCTACTTCCCCAGCCAACTGTTTTTATGTCATTCCCAAAAAGATCAAACCTGTTATTATACATTTCAGCTGTTTTATTATATTCCATTATCCCCATTTAAAAAAACTATTAGCATTTTCAAATAAAATTTTCTTCAGTTGGATATCTGTTAAGCCCTTTTTTTTAAGGATTTTCATTGACATATCTAAAGAAGTTTTTATTGATCTATCTGGATAATCCGAGCCATAAAATATTTTATCAAAATTCATCGACCGCATACAATAAATTATATTGTCAATAACGGAATCACATTGATAATATAGAAAACTATATGATATATCCATATACACATTTTTCAACCTTTTTGCTAACATCATAAAGTCTAGGACATAGTGTCCTCCCATATGCGCCCAAATAAATTTTGTGTTGGGACACACAGACGCTAATTTGGAATAATTGATAGGTGAGAAGCCTTGCATTAAGTGTGATCCATCTGGAAAGGCATCAATCAGAACAGGGACATCTAATTCTCCTGCTGCCAAGCATAAACTCTCAACCAGTGGTTCTGTAAGACTAAATACCTGCAATCTTGGGTGTAGTTTTAACCCTGAGAAGCCCAAATTTTTTATTCCGTGTTGAAACGTTTTGATAGAGTCTTTTTTTAATGGGTCAGTGTTAACAAACCCTATAAATCTTGGGAATTTTAGTAAACAATTTGAAAATTCTTCCATAGACCAGGGTTGACTCTCTAAATGTAAAACAACGCCTTTTTCGATATGGCTTTCATTAAATTGTCTCTCTATTTCATTGAATGCACCTATACAAGTGCCGTCAAAATTTTCATCTAAATGTATATGAGAATCAATAATCATAATAATCAAATTTAACTAAAGATTGATTAGTTTCAATGAGATTTTTAGCCTCATTGTATGTTTTCCCTATTGCTATAATATAACCTAGCCTATCACCATCTGAGCTTACAGAACTAACAACTTCATTTTCTTTTACAAAAGTTTCACCTTCAAGCCCACAAACTTTATTTAAGTTATCAAACCCTTTAATTGATTTAATTTTTCCTTTTTTCGGTAAAATAAACTTTAAAATTCCTACAATATTTTTTATTTTACCTAACGTAAAAACACCTCCTGTGGATTGTTGAATGGTTAATTTTGTAATATCAATTCCACTAACTAAAGGAACAAACTTGTTAAAAACAAGAAAACCTCCTCCTCTAGCGCCAATCTCTACAATACCAATATTTCCATCCTTCATAACTATAACTTCAGAATGACACGGCCCATTGTTGTAGTTTAAAACTCGAATAGCTTTTTTGATTAGCTGGCATATTTTATTGTAAGTTTTTATATCCCGATTGAAAGTGCCCAATTCACTAGCTATTAAACCATTAGAATTCTCAACTTTTTTTTTCTCAGTAACTGCCAAAATGTGGGTCTCTCCTTTAACGGTAAATGATTCGACTGTACATTCGTATCCATTCATATAGGTTTCAACAATTACTTCATTGTTTTGGGCAAAATTGAATGCATTTTCTATAGCGTATTTAAAATTTTTGTCATTCAGGCTAAATACCTTTGAAACTCCTCTACTACCTGATGATTCAGTTGGTTTAATTATTATTGGAAATTTAAATTCATCCATGGCCTTCTCAAGGCTTTCTTGATTTTCAAACACTTCCCACTTTTCAGGATGTTTGAATGAATTTTCTGTCAATATTTTTCTTTGATTAGCCTTACTAATGAAATTCATATACACATTCTCTCTTTCACCTGGCAAATTGAATTCTTTACGAATTCTAGCACATAATTTCAACCCAGCTTCTGAGCAAAAACTGACAGCTCCAACAATATTTAAATTTAAATTTCTTATTTTTTTTATAATTTCATTGAATTCATCCAACCTTGAAACAATTTTGATATCTGAAAATTTAAATCCTATCGCTCTAGGGTCTTGATCTATTGCTAAGACTTTGTAGCCTAGTTTTTTTGCTTTTCTTATACCATGTCTCTGAATAAGTCCTGCAGTTACAGAAATTAACCATTTATCCATTTCACAAAATTTTTTTTACAATTTCAACTATTCTCATTCCCCCGCGACCATCAATAAATTTGAAGTTAAAATTGTTCATCTTAAGTTCTGTTTTAAAATTCTTTAGATAACTAAGTCCTAAACCTAATATTGCATTGTTTTTTTTTGCAATTCTAGCAACTCTTTTTTCAAATAAGGTTTGTGGTAAAACAAGAGTAGGGGTTTTCAAGTATATTGATTCAAACATGCACCCTCCCCCATTGGTAACAACTAAAGATGAACTTGCTATTAAACTAGTAAAATTGGATGGGTTATATAAAACTTTGTGTTTTTCTGATTTTAAGAATCTATTTGAACTTGGCCCATAAACAATAATAACATTTAACCCTTTTTTTGCTAAATAATCAGCAGCCAAATTGCTTTGGCCCAATAAGTCCCCCCCCCCAATACATATAATGACTTGATTTTTTTTTCTATTGATTTTTTTTTGATTCAAAATCTGATCTCTAAGTATAACATATTTGTATCCAATAAAACTCTTCGTCAATGCTTTAGGTTTTTGATGTGGATGTATTACTATATTTATGTGTGGCTTTTCATTTCCAAACCAATCTAGTGTTATTATTTTTTTGTTTTGTTTTTTTAAATTGACTAATCTAGATTCAATATTTCTGTGAGAATCTAATACAATAACATCTGCATTTTGATTATCAAATTTTTCTTTACCAATCAATTCGTTAACTTCATTCGTAAGGCCATATAAACTTGAAGTTATGCCATTAGATAGAAAAATATTATTTAGTGCTCTTGATCTAAATAAATGACCATATCCAACTTCCTTTCCACCATCACAATATATTTGAACTGAAACTTTACTCATCTATAAAATCAAGAGAAAGTCTATCTCCAACGCACAGATCTTTACAGGAAGATTTACCGAGAAAACTTTCGTAAAATTTTGGATGAATGCTGTATCCTGGTCTAACTACTTTGATGTTATCCTTTGAAAAAACATCCCCTTTTTTTATGTCTTTAAAAACATAGATAGAGCTTTTACTTGCCATACTTGACCTAGCGCTAGGTGTAACTTTATAACTTATTTTACCAAGAGCTTTGTCTAGAATTCTAACATCTTGGACTAGAATTTTAAATTTATCTTCATCCAATGAAAAAAAAGAATCTAAAGTTTCTGCACTTTTTTTAAGTTTTATGTGCTTCTCAATAATTTTACCACCTAAAGAAACAGATGCAATTGATGAAACTGAAGCTAATGTGTGATCTGAGATGCCTGATACCACATTGAAATCTTTAATTAAATTTGGGATTGTCAACAAGTTGGCTTCAGAAACTGGAGCAGGATATGATGAAGTACATTTTAAGACTGCAATTTTGTTGTTACCGACTTTTCTCAATGTGTCAACAGCTAACTTTATGTCATCGTAATCTGCAACGCCAGTCGATATAATTACAGGTTTCCCGGTAATGCCCACTCTTTTCAATAATGGAATATTTGTAATTTCAGGTGAGGCTATTTTATAAGCTGGGCACCCCAATTTTTCGAGAAAATTAACAGCTGTTTGATCAAAAGGTGTTGAAAAAATTTCTAAATCATGTTTTCTTGCCTCATCAAATAAAGTTGGGTGCCATTCCCAAGGAGTGTGTGCTTTGTCATATAAGTTCCATAATGTTTTTTGATTAACCCAAGGGGAACTTTCATCAATTAAAAAATCTTTTTTATTTGAATTTATGGTAATAGTATCAGCTGTATATGTTTGTAATTTGATTGCGTCTACACCTGCCTTGGAAGCCGCTTTAATAATCTCTACAGCATTATTTAAATCTCCACCGTGATTTGCAGACATTTCTGCAATAATAAATGTTGGCCTATCTATTCCAATAATCTTATTCCCAATTTTAAAATTCATATTTAATTATTTAAAAAATAACACCATAAGTCATTAATCTAAAAGGTTTAAAGGTACATCCTTGTAGGTTTGAATTTACGGATAGCATCCTGCTCTAACAGCAACATTTAGCACACTTTTCGCTTTTATTAAACCCTGATTATAATTTGTTCCTGCTTCACCAATTATTAATGTTTTCATATTAATTAAATTTACAAAAAATAGATTTTACTGCGTTCCCTTCAAAAGGTATTCTCCAACTTTGAAAAGTGCTTTTTTAATTTTTTTCAAACTATTGTAATACAAATATTATCAAATAAGAAATATTTTTTTGCTGCATTTAATGCGTAACATATCGTTGGTTTTTCGTAAAAATCAAATAAATTTTTATTCTTTAATATGTTATTCACAAATCTTAACGGGATTAAAGCTAGTCTCATTTGTTAATTTAATCTTTGAAATCCAGAGTGACAAACCGGACCATCCAATAATTTCATAATATTTAATTTTTTTGACTCACACTTACTGATAGTCTTAAACACTTCATCTAGACACTCAAAGTATAGATTTATTAGCTCGTCTGTATGATCTATACATGCATAAAAATTTGTGCTTGCCAGAAAGCCTTTTTTGAGCATTTCTTGGGTGACGAAAGTTTTATACTCTAAAGCATTAGAATAGTTAAAAGTATAATTGGTAATAGGAGGTAAACCATTAACTTTTATATCCAAGTTATTTGATTTTGCCAAAGCAGCCCATCCTTTTTGGATTTTCAAGCCAATTTTAGTAATTATCTCCCACGACTTTATCTTTTCCATTACTTCTAACGAAGCCAAAGCAGCAGATGGGCCTATTCTTTCTGTCCAAAAAGTGCTGCTAATAAATGTTTTTTGTGCTGATTCCATCACTTCTTTTTTCCCAACAACAGCAGTAATTGCATATCCATTCCCTAAAGTTTTTCCAAACATTGCCATATCAGGCTCAACCTGATATTTTTTGTACGCACCTCCAAAAGTGACTCTGAATCCTGACGAACACTCATCAAAAATTAATACTATGTTTTTTTTTGTAGCTAGGGTACGTACTTTTTGTAAAAAATCATTCTCTGGTCCAAAATTTCTTACAACCTCCATCTTAATTACTCCAATATCATTTTCTTCAACTATAGATAAAAGTTCATCATAGTTATTGTAATGAAATGGGAAAACTGAATTTTTTAAGTTCTTTGGTACACCTAGCGGATTTAATCCTTCCAATAAATGCTCTGACAAAATATCATTTTTTGTATGATTTGCCGATAAATACCAATCATGCCAACCATGATAACCACATATTGCAATATTATCTTTTCCTGAAGCGGCTCTAGCAATTCTTATTGCAATTGCATTTGCTTCACCACCAGATCTTGCAAAACGGACCATATCTGCCCAAGGGTTTAATTCAACCAATTTCTCAGCTAAATAAACTTCTTCAGAGCAGTTTAAAGTACTCATATTCCCGTTTGTCACAGTTTTCAAAACAGCTTTATCAACTTTTTCATGTCCATACCCAAGAGTGTTAGTCCCAATACCCATTATACACATATCAGTATACTCTTTTCCATCCAAGTCCCATACTTTACAACCTTTTGCCTTGGAATAGTATGATGGCCAATTTTCAGGCAAAAACATTTCAGGCCTCTTTGAAAGAAGCATAGTCCCTCCAGGAATTATTTTTTTTGCTTTTTTATATAAATTTTGTCCTTGTCTCATATTCAAATTTTATACACTTGTAAATAGTTATTTGTTAGTTTATGCTTTTTATTAAAATTTTTAAATGTAGATATAGACTGCCTCCAAAATGAAATTGGTTCTATATGTTTCTCAAATCCTCGTTCTTCAATAATTTTTGTGCAATTCCTAATAGAAATATCACTCATTTTTTTCATCTGTTTCACTATATTTTTTTTCTTAAATGTATCTATCGATTTTATAGCCGCAACCCTTGAGTGAATTTCTCCTGCTTGAGTTTTTGAAAATAGAAACAAAAATTCGCTATTCTTATGTTTTATCCACCCCATATCATTATTTTTTTTTATCTAAAATTAGGTCATCTATTTCCGATTTATATAAATTTGATTTTATTCTTTTCATTATAGCTTCATTGTTTTAAAAAGTTTTTCTGCTAGATTCCAGTCTTCATGATTATCTATATCGATTGCCCTTGACTTAGGAATTATAAAAGGTATTATATTTTCATCTGATCCTCCACTATGAATTTTCGATATTGTGCTTTTAGAATAAATATAAAACATTCCAGCGTCATAAAATTTCTTTTTAATATCCTGGGATCTTATTGCAAAAGATCCTTTGTTCATCGGGCTTAGATTTCCTTTTTCATTAATTTCATATGCCCACTCAATAGGTACAGTATATTCAGCAACTGCCATTAATGATTTTGAATTATCATTTTTTTTAAACATTAACGAAGCCTCTAACAAATCTGCTGATTTAATCATAGGTGAACAAGGTAATACAATCCATATTTCATCAAAAAACACTTTTCTTTTTTTGTACTCTTCGATAACATATTTAATTACAGGCATAATTGGAGTGTGATCATCGGATAATTCGTTAGGTCGATAGAAATCAATATCTAAATCAAGTTTTCTTATTAAACTGGCAATTCTTTCATCATCCGTTGACACATGTATTTTGTCAAATAATTTGCTTTCGTTTAGTGCTTGAATTGGATATTCAATTACGGGTTTACCACAAAAGTTTTTAATATTTTTTTGTGGTATCCTTTTCGAGCCTCCTCTAGCAGGAATGATTGCTATTCTTTTCATTATTATCTGTTTATATCCATAATGACGGATTTATTAGTTTATTATCTGTTGATAAAATTGATTTTGGTGCCCTAATAGATTTTTTTTTAGTCGCCAAAATTATTTCCTTCAATTGGGATAAATTGTGAATTCCAATTACGAGTTTTGAAATACATTCATAAGATGAAACATGGGAAATGCATGCTTCAATCGGGGAGAGGTTAGAAAATGCTAACCATTCATGATATTTTTCCCAAATTTGTTTCCATTTGACGAATTTCAATTTTTTCATCGTTTTAAGGTCTACTAACAATCCCTGAAGAAAAATTGATCTAGCATGAATTTCAATTTTCATCTCTGTTAAATTTTTAAAGTAAGGTTCAAATCTTCGATCAACAATATTGAAAGGTATTTGAATTATTTCAGGTTTATAGTTTAGCTTAAATAATTTTTCTAATTCATTAGGATCATAAATGGAAACTCCAATCTTTTTAATAAGACCTTTATTTTTTTGAATTTGAATTTCCTCCCACATCGAAGGGAATCTTAAAATTTTACTGATATCGTGAAAAAGACATCCGTAGACAAATGAACTCTTTAATTTTTTAAGTGAAGTTTTAATTTGTTTCTCAATTGTTTCTGAATTATCAGCTGCGCCAATTTTGGTTACGATTTTAAATTTATGTTTTGAATGATCCCCAATCCTTTCTTCTGCATTTCCGTATGAAGATGCTGTATCTAATAAATTAATTCCACTTTGATTAGCAAAAGAAAGTATTCTCTCTAATTCACATTTAGATGGAACACCTTCTTGATTTGAAATTCCATAGTTTAATCCCCATTGTACACTCCCTAACGCTATTTTCATGATTTTATACTTGATCCATTAACGGAATATTATAAATTTCATTTATAAATGATTCACTTTTATTTTTTTGATTTACAAGAAGTTTAAATTTATTTTTATCGTCAAGTGAATTAAACATTTTATCTAGCCTATTTATATTTAGTTTATCGTTGATATTTAAAAAAGTTTTGTAATCATTTATCCTCATCATGTGGCCACCGTACCAACATTTTCTAAAACTAAAGGTAGAGTCAAAATCTTCTAAATTATTAGCTATCGGATGGTTGATTCCAAAATGCAAAATAAGATTATCTACTCTCATAATTCTAAACATATTATTTAAAACTTCATTATAATTAATATCTTTTTTTAGTGCAATTTCATATATATTGTTTTCCTTAAAACATACATACCCTGTTGTCTTATTATTTTCATTTCTAATTATACACAGCTTTACTCCTAACAATTCAGCTTTTTTCGTGATAAATTCCCATTCATTAAAATCCCTATAAAAAGCTCCTGATAAACTTATGTAAGTATTATTATAAATAGGAATTATTTGGTCAATAAGACACTTTTTTAACTTTAAAAATTTAATTTTTTTATGTTTTTTATGTAACTCTTTTTTAATCAAAATTTTTGGATAATTTGAAAATCCAAAAAATGAAAATTTTGTGTAATAGAAATCAACTGCTTTTCTAGCAATTACAAAGCAAGCTTTTTTACCATTTTTTTTACACAAATCTATAGCAAAATTCATTAGATCTTTAGAATAGCCCATTCCCCTTATAGATTTATCGACACATATGTAAATAAGAAATGAACAAGGAATTTTTTCCCTATTAAAGTAAAGTAAACGATTATGAATAAAACACGTTGCCATGACTTTATTTTCAATTTTAAATACTACCACATTTTTATTATTTAAACTTTTGTTTGGAAGAGCTAACATTTTATTGGGACTTTTTTTAGCAAAAACTTTATGAGCTAAGTTTAATGCTAAAGATATCTCTGCTTCATTTCTCGCATTACCCAAATACTTATTGTCCATTTTTTGAAAAATTTATGATCTTATTTAGAGATATGATATTTACATCTTGATGGATAGGGAGCGGAAAAACTTTTTCAAATTGAGAATTATGATGGAAATGTCTGGCACCAGTAGAAAAACCCATTTCATATAATTTATTGTTATTTATTTTGATTTTTAAAGGAAGGCAGCTAGGCAAACGCCCATTTAATTCTTTTTCTTTTAATATGCTGTATTTCAGGAATTTACGAATTTTTTCTTTCCGGTTTTTGACTAGACTGTCCCATTCTCTAATTCGACTTAAAATTTCATTGACTTGAAAAACTGAGATACCTTTATATCCTTTTTCTGTACCCTCCCAGAAGGGATAAAAACAAGCATATCTAGAACCTAGTAACCGTAACATCCAGGATAATAGAATTCCTCTTTTATTTTCGATTTTTGATCTGATAGAGATTGCATCTTTTTCATTTTTACACCATAAAACTCCTCCTGAAGATGTACCTAATATTTTTGACAGCGACCATATTTCAAATTTAGAGCCCATTGCAAACAGCGGTGTTTTTTTTTCATATAGACTGTCAACACTGTCCTCAATCAAAGGAGTATAGTTGCAATTAAACTTTATGCCCCATTGATGATAAACAATTTTCATCTTTTCAGTTGGCTTGTAGGGTATTGGATTTGTCAACCTGGCAACTGTATTTATAATACAGTGACTTGCATATGGGTAGAGATTAATGTTTTTAGACCTATCAAATTTTAGTTCATTTAGGGCAATATAAAGTGCTACTCTTCCACTAGAACATATAACTGGATGACCACTTGGAAACATTTCATAAAGTTCATTTTCTAAATTAGAAATTGTTTTTGATCCAAAAATATCAATGAGTTTAAATTTCATCTTGGGCCATAAAAAATGGGAACTTGTTACTTTCATTATTTAAATTTCGTAAATCTATAGTTGGGAATTAAATGAGTAGAAAAACCAGATTTAAATATACCTATTTGCATTTCTTTTTCAGTTGGTTTATCAAAATCGTAATTGTTGAAGTACCTCCCCAGACGATACCAACGAACATCCGTTTTAATTAAATCTTTAATAATAAAATCTTGAAGAAAATGGCCAATGGGTAAATGAAATAAATCCCTATCATAGGCGCCAATTGCGTAAAAAGCCTCAAATGGAGATTTCATTATTAAAGAACCTCCTTTCATAACACCATCATGGTCCGCACAAAAATAAAAATCATACTTTTTTGATATTAGCCCGTTAAATAGAATTTCCCAGCTTTTGTCTGATCTAGTTTTTCTTCCAGCTGATTTGAAATGTAGAGCCTTAAATTCATCCCAAATACATTTATGGTTTTTTTCTAGCTTAATTGCCTCAAAAAGTTCATTCCCCTTTGAAATTAGTGATTTGTAACTTTTCCTGTAATTCGACCTGATAGTAGAATAATCCAAGCTTAATTTAACAAATGATTCTCGCAAAACATAACAATTACTGGCACGTTTAAAAACTACTTTATGCCAAATACTCAAATTATCAGATGGATACAAATGATCAAATATTTCCATACTGCTTAACTTTAATCGATTAAAAAGTGTTTTCAATTTTTCAAATAATAGATTTGAAATTTCCTTTTCAATTTTCTTTGAAATATTTTTTGAGAAAATAGGAGGATAAATCGAGCGATCTAAAAAGCTTAGACCATTTTCGTCTCTATTTTCAAAATATAAAAGAGGTAAAAGACAAATAATTTCTCCATTTAATTGAACTCCAAAAGAAAAATCATCACACTTAATTTTGTTTCCAACAAAATATTCCATTCGAAAATCGATAAAGTTTGAACTATAATAAACTACAGGGGTGCTGCATATTGAAAAAACCCCATCCCAATCAAATTTTTTTCTGGATATAAAACTAAATTTATGATTTGAAAAGTTCTTTAAAATTTGATCTAATTTCATCTAAACAATATTTTATTAAAATAAGTTTTGAAACCCCATAGGTTCTTTAATTATTGAAACTACTTTGTCCTGCTCTTCTGATGTCAAAGTTGGAAAAATAGGAATACTTATTGCTTCTTTATAGTACATCTCAGATTGATCAAATCCTTTTTTACTAAAACCTAATGATTTGTAGTAGGGTTGGCGGTAAATTGGAATGTAGTGTATATTCACTAAAACTCCAGCTGATCGAAACTGATCAAAAAGCTGTTTGTGTGTTATAAACTTATTTTTTTTCAAACGTATTATATATAAATGAAAAGATGAATTTGAATCTTTATGCTGTTTAGGGATCTCAACTATGGTGTTTTCTAATAATTCGTCATAACGCTTAGCTATTAATCTTCTCTTATCAATAAATTCATCCAAGCGATCCATTTGACTAAGTCCCAGAGAAGCCTGTACGTCATTCATTCTATAATTTAACCCTAAATTAATTTGTTCATAATACCAAGCTCCGTCAGGAATCTTACTCATTTCCGCAGCATGCCTAGTAATACCGTGACTTCGGTAACGCCCTAATAACTTTGATATATTAGGGTCATTTGTTAAGCACATGCCCCCTTCACAAGTTGTTATAATTTTTACAGGATGAAAACTAAATACTGTTACGTCACTATATTTACAATTTCCGACAGGCTCACCTTTATATGAGGCCCCAATTGAGTGTGAAGCGTCTTCAATAATTTTAAAGCCGTATTTTATTGAAAGCTCATGAATTTTGTCCATTTCACAAGTTTGACCAGACAAATGAACGGGTATAACTACTTTAGGCAACTTTTTACTTTTTTTTGCGATAACCAGTTTTTTTTCTAAGGCTATAGCAGACATATTATAAGTTTTTGCATCTATATCTACAAAATCAACCTCAGCATTACAGTAAAGCGCACAATTAGAGGAAGCCACAAACGAAATTGGACTTGTCCAAACCAGGTCTCCTTTTCCTACTCCCAGAGATAAGCAGGCTATATGAAGTGCGCTTGTGGCACTGTTGCAAGCATAAGAAAATTTAACTCTACAGTAGTCTGCTACTCTTTTTTCAAACTTTTGAATTATTGGTCCTTGTGTGACAAAATCTGATCTCAAAACATTAATAACTTCATTAATATCTTTATCTGAAATATCTTGTCTGCCGTAGGGTATTACGTTACGTTTTTTGTTGGAAAATTCCTCTAATCTTAAGCCTGAAATTTGGTCATTTATAGAAGGAACATATGATTGTAAATAACTACTTAATTTATGATTACTAAGACTCATGTCCTTGGGCCGTTTCGATAAATTAGGTACTTGATCAATACTAATCGGTTTTACTAAGTTTGTTGAATATCCGTATGTTTTTGCTATCAATATCCCAAATTGATATTTAGTTAATCTTTCATTCGAACTTACATTATATATTCCTTTGGCTTTATTTTTTATAAGAGCAATTATAATTTTGCTCAATGTGGAAACTGAAACAGGAGTATAGTAAACGTCATCGAATAAATCACATACTTTTCCTGCTTCTAAATTTTTAAGAATTTTATCTGAAAAAGATAGCTTATAACTTGGTCCTACACCAAAAAAATTAGTTCGAATAATTAACGCTTCTGGATTCGTTTCAGATACAACTTTTTCACATTCTGCCTTTGTGAAACCGTAATTGTTTAGGGGATTACAGAAACTTGATTCGCTGTAGAAAGAACTTTTTCCGTCAAAAAGATGATCGGTTGAGATTTGAACTAACTTCACTTTTGCCATAAAGCAAGCAGAGGCAATTTTTTTTGAAATTTCAACATTTACTTTTTTTGCTTTTTTAGGGCTTTTTTCGCAATCCTCTACATTTGTTAAACCAATACAATTGACAACGACATCCGCATTAGTTTTTTTTATCTTGTCTTTTATTTTTTCGACAGAATCATATTTAAGGACAACCGTTTTAAATTTATTTTGATGTAGCTTCCTCTCATGCAAACCTAAAACATAACTAAATTCAGGCTTTTCTTGCCTAATCCAACTTTGGGCTAAAAGACTTGAACCTCCAGTAAATAAAATTGTTTTCACTTTATGTCAGCTCAATTTGATTTTTATTTTCTTCAACCCATCTACTCAATTGGGATATGGTCATCCAATTTTGATTTTTGTCTGAACTATAGGAGAAGTTTTTATTAACGGTCTTACCATTTTTTATACGTTTTGTGTCTTTTGCCCAATTATGGATAGCTGGTAAAATCTTAAAATGATCTTTATATTCAAAAGTGTTTGGAGAGTCTTCTATTCCAATCATTTGTTCATGAAGTTTCTCGCCAGGTCGAATTCCAATAATTTTTATTTTAGCTTGAGGAGCAATTGCTTTAGCTATATCAGTAATTTTAATTGAAGGAATCTTTTTTACATATATTTCTCCTCCAAGCATGTCCTGAAAAGCATGCCAAACAAGTTTGACTCCTTCATCAAGTGTGATCATAAAACGGGTCATTCTTTTGTCTGTAATAGGTAAAATCCCACTTCCTTTTTTATTCAAAAAAAAAGGAATTACAGAGCCTCTAGATCCCATTACATTACCATAGCGGACTACAGAAAATTGGGTTTTGTCAAGGCTAAGGTGTGAACTTCCAGCAACAAACAATTTGTCTGATGCCAATTTAGTTGCTCCATAAAGGTTTATTGGGTTGCTTGCTTTATCAGTAGAAAGAGCTACAACTTTTTTTATCTTTTTATCTATGCAAGCGTCAATGAGGTTCATAGCTCCATTGATGTTTGTTTTCACACATTCAAAAGGGTTATATTCAGCAGTGGGAACAATCTTTGTTGCTGCCGCATGAACTACAAAGTCAACGCCATCTAATGATCTGGAAAGTCTGTCACGGTCTCTGACATCACCAATAATAAACTTAACCCTAGGATCATCACTATATTTTTCAGCCATATCCCACTGTTTCATTTCATCCCTTGAAAAAACAATTATATTTTTAGGGTTAAACCTTTTTAAGGTCATACTGACAAATTTTTTTCCAAAAGAACCTGTACCTCCGGTAATTAATATTCTACTATTTTCTAACATAATTAAAAATTTAACGCTGGAATAATAAAATTGACTTTTGATCTGTTGCTATTCTATTACTAATTATAAAACGTACTTTTCTTTCTATCAACTTTTCAAGTTTTTGTTCCAAGTTGTTAATATAATTAGTATTCAATTGATCTCCTATCAGTAAAACCTCAATTAAACCAGTATCTAATCCTTTTGCATAATCACTTATTAGGTGAATTTCTTTAACCATTCCCATTTGTGCTAAAACATGTTCAATAATATCCTCTAGGCCTAAGTGTTTAAAAACAACTTTTTGGAGAATTTCAAACATTGGATGATTAACATTTGCTTTGTAAGCTACTTTATTGTTATCCTTGAATTTATTTAGGTATCCTGCCTCTGATAGATGGTTGAGCTCTTTTCTTATAGAATTGGTTGATTCATTAAACTCTGAAGCTAGTCCATTTAAATACCCCCGGTTGGCCTGACTGATAAAAAATTTTATCAATAGGCGCAACCGTGTTTTAGAGGTAATTAATTTATTAAGCACTATTAATTATTATTATCTGAAACAAAGATATATAAAAAAATTAAAAACAAGTACTTTTTTTACTTTTTATTCACCTATAGAATATATTTTTCTAAGGTACTTTTTTCTTATAATATTTCTACCATCAAAAACTATAGGGTATTTTTTATCATTCATAAGTAATTTATCCCAATTAATTTCTTTGAACTCGTCCCATTCAGTTAGTATAAGTATACATTTACATTTGAGTTGCTTATCATTTAGTTTTTTTACTATGTGAACATTATTGAGTATTTTTTTTACTTGGGGTTTATCATTTTTTCTTTTCTCAAGAACCATCTTCAAATCCAATTTTATCCTTTCTTTTTTTACCATTGGGTCATAAATACTAAGAATTGCTCCTTTTTCTAATAAATCTGTTGAGACATAAATAGAGGCAGACTCTCTACTATCATTCGTGTTTTTTTTGTAAGCCCATCCCAAAATTAATATTTCAATTCCCACTACAGAGTTTCCAAACGTTTTTAAAATCTGTTTTGTAAATCTTTTTTTTTGATAGTCATTAATTTTAACAACTTGATGCCAAAACTCTGCAACTTCTTTTAGCCCATAGACTTTACATAGATAAACTAAATTTAGAATATCTTTTTGAAAACAACTTCCTCCAAAACCTACAGAAGTACTCAAAAACTCAGAGCCAATCCTTTTATCCAGTCCAACTGCTTTAGACAATTCACTAATAGAAGCACCTGTTTGTTCACACAATGCAGACAAACTATTTATAGAAGATATACGCTGAGCTAACATAGCATTGGAAGCTAATTTTGAAAGCTCAGATGACCACACATTTGTTCTCAATATTTTTTTTTCCGGTATCCATCTTTTATAAATATTTACTAACTTTTCTATTGCTTCTTTCCCAGATGGACTATTTTCTCCACCAATTAAAACTCTATCTGACTTGTACAGGTCTTCAATAGCGGTTCCCTCAGCAAGAAACTCAGGATTTGATAGAACTTCAAATTTTATTTTTTTATTTTTCGATTTTAAAACTTCTTTTATTTTTTCTGCAGTCCTAACAGGTAAAGTCGATTTTTCGACTACAATTTTATTGGATTTTGAAATCCTTGCTATTCTTTTGGCACAGTTCTCAATATTTGTTAGATCGGCAGCGAAACCCTTTCCTTGTCCCTTTAGTTTAGTAGGTGTATTAACGGCTAGAAATATAATTTGAGAATCAAGAATTGCCTTATCAGTATCAGTAGAAAAAATTAGATTTTTATTTCTTGTTTTTTTTATAATTTTTTTTAATCCTGGTTCATAAATTGGTAAATCATTTAAATTTTGACTGTTCCAGGCTTTTATTTTTTCTTTATCATCATCCACTACATAAACAAATATATCTGGGCATTCGTGGGCTATAACAGCCATTGTGGGGCCTCCAACATATCCAGCTCCTATACAACAAACTTGACTAATTTTCATAATTTAATTACGTCTACAATATTTATTAAATTCTTGTTGATACATTCGCTTTGGATATAGATTCAATAATTTAATAAATTCTGCGCATGCCCTTTTATTATCTCTAAGGGAAATTAAAGTTAATGCCTTGTACCTTTGGGCCTTTTCAGATACTTCAGTCTTTTTTGATTGAGTTGATAAAGTAAAATATTTTAAAGCGTTATTGTAATCTTTGGAATTATAAAAACTAAATGCGGCGTTCAAGGCTATGGAATACCTTAAAGGATCTTTATCATAAGCTTTTTCGTACAATGCCCCAGCTTTGAGAAATTCACCTTTGTCAAATAATTTTTTTGCTTCACTTGAAAATTCGTCAGCTTCATTAATTCTATTTTGTCCATAAGTCAAAATTCTATAAAGTTGAAAAACATTTTCATCGTTTGGATATAAATTAAAAGCCTCTTGGGATTTAGCCATAGAAAAGGGGTCTCCAACACTTCTTGTGAGTGCGAGCGTTCTTAAATATATAGTCCATATTGATTTTGTGTCTCCAGCCATTTTTCTTACTCTTTCAAACGCTTGATTTATCTCCTGAGCGTCTCTTCTGAATGCTAGTGTTCTCATATACATATCGTAATGGGGCATGTTGTTAGGTAGTCCATCAAAAGCTTTCTTAGCATAAAAATATGAACTATCAATATTATTTTCCTGGAGAAAGAAAGTTGCCTTTAAATTACTTCCAAAATGAATTTTTGGGTTATCCTTAATCCCTGCCAATGCCATTTCGTGTGCTTCCTTTTTATTTCCAGAAAGATAATAATATCGTGCTTTCATTGCTTTAATAGGCATGGCTGTTTCAGTTAAATTTGGAAAATCGTGTGATATTTTATCCAGTTCTTCTCTAGTATATGTGTATTTAGCATTGTTAAACTCAAATAATAATCTACCCTGTTGAGTTAAAGATTTATAAGATATAATGTGTATTATTAAACCTGGAATCAGTAATAGAAATGAAATTAAAAAAATAATCTTAGATAAATTTCTCCACTTTTTAATATCTATGTTAGATTCTTTATTTAGATAAATGGCCAATACCAATCCTAAATAAATGGCTAAAGAAGACTGCATTAAAGGTCTAGCAACTGGAAAATTTAATGTTGCATCGATTCCGTAAACAATTAACGGCAAAACTAAAATAAAATCTTTCATCTTAACTTCACCTAAATCATATCCTCTTTTGACAATTTTAAATAAATAAAATGATATTAATATAAAAAGAGCCAAGTATGATAGTCCGCCTAGTATTCCAGTCTCAGCAAAAACGTGAATAAAATCATTATGCGCATGGTAAGGTACAGTATATCCACTAATGTGCTCTTTACCTTTGTCTATTGACTCTATTTTCCAATTGCCAAGTCCTGAGGCAAATATGGGATTCTCCTTTATATAACGGAATGCATCCCCCCAATAATTAAATCTTCCGTTTGAAGACTGCTCTGTAAAGGAAATTTTACCAATTGTGTCAGCTATAGTGACCTTTCTATATTTATCATTGGCAAAATTCGTTGCAAATAAATTTATCAAAAAGGCTAATACATAGGGTGAGACCGTCTTTAAAATGCTAGTAGAAAAAAACTTAAAATCTAATTTTTCAAAAATTAATTTATATACAAAGTATGAAATCAATAATATTAAAACTATAATAGTACTAAGGATAGCTGCTCTAGCCTCTATGAGTGAAATTGCAAGTATCCCTGCCACCAGAGTAATAAATACTATGACTTTAAATATAATTTTTTTTGAATTGAAATAAAGAAATATAGCAAAAGGAATTTTAAAAGCTATTGAGGCTGCCGTGATATTTTTATTACCGGCAAAACCCTTGATAGCAATAACTCTTAGTCCCTCTTTTGGATAAACTTCGGATAGATCATAGTAATAAGATATCATTTCAGCAAGGAGAAATAAAAAAAATATATTAGATATAAAATAAACTCCATTTGAAATATTGGATATAAATAAGTAACAAAAGAAAATTGCAAAAAAAGTATTAGTCAACCTAGGAAGATTTATTAAGGTCTCTACAGGGTTGACGGCATAGAAATATGAAAATATGTTCCATACAAGGTAAAATAGGTAGAAATAAATATAAGAAGTAGTAAATAATTTTGATAATGAAGTATTGTTTATAGAAGAAGAAAAAAATAAAATATACGAACATGACAAAATATTTATGCTACCAAAATATATCCATTGGGGTGCTAATATGTCGATGGCTCCAAAATTTGGTAAAGATCCTGTCAACAGATATAAAATTACTAGAACATATTTTGGTATATCAGTACTTTTCAGGCTTGTCATACTCACTAATCTTATATTAAAAATACTTGAGTTAAAAATATAAAAAAACCCTCGCACTTGCGAGGGTTTTTTATACAATTAGTTATCTAAATTATTCAGCAGCAACATGAGCAAAGTCAAGATTTGATACTGGTGTTGTAATTGCTGAAGCAGTATTACCTAGTCCTTGTAGTCGCGAATCTAAAGTATTAGTGTCTAACGAACTAGCAGAAGGAACACCGTCCGCATCAAATGTTCTTGTAGTAACACTCGTAATAACGTCTCCCTCAAATACATAAGTAACAGCTGAGGATGCAGTAGCTAATGTCATTAATGGCTTTAAAGTCATTAAGTCATCAGAATAAATCTTATCAGTGTAAGCTTGTGTAGTTGTAGTAGCTTCAGATGCAATACCGTATGAACCTGACAAACCAGTATTACTTATAGTAAGCGTGTAAGTACCGAGTATTGGTAATGTAACCATACTGCCCAAGTTCAAGCTCGTCATTTTAGGTAAATCAGTAAGAACCATGTGTCCAACCTCATCTAAAGCTGTAGGAGCAATTGATGTTAACTTAGCTGCGTTAGAAAATCTGAAGAAAGCAGCATCAGAACCTTCAATGTGGTCATGACCTATATCAGCAGAAGTAATCACCGCAGCGTCTCTTACATCAAAATGTCTAATGAAACCGGAGGTTGTTAGATTAGCTAACTTAGCAGCATCATGAAAAGATACATTGTCAACTGTACCACCAATGGTAAGATCAGTTAATATTGCTGATGTTATAGAAACAGCATTTGTTTGAGTATTTATAAATGGTCCTGCAGTTGCAGCAACACCTGTTATGTTAATGTTAACAAGAGCGGGCATAACTGATGCAGTCTTAGCAAATGTGACGCTATTAGTAGCAGCAAGGGCAGAAATTGTTAAATTTTTAGCAGCTACTGAAAATACGGTTGTGCCAAAAGAATTAAATCCACCGCTATAATCTTTGAAAGTTATATCAGTTGCAGCAGTAACAGAAACAACATCAGAAACATCCAATTTAGGTGCATTAAAGTTTGTTATTTTATTTAATGTAATAACACCTCCTGTAGCTTTTTGAGTAGCAAGTGCACTCAAATCCATCACTGCAGCGCCAGATGTCATAGTACCTGTTGAGCTAAGTTTTGGTAAGTGAAGCTGAGCTAAAGAACCTGTAGTAATAGTACCATTAACAGATGTTACTTTATCAAGGTGAACAATCGTTGTAGATGAAGCAGTTATGCTTAAATCACCAGTTAAACTTGTACCTTCAATATCAATTGTGGCAGCTCTAGCAGCGTTTACAGTCAATGTTGCCGCAGAAGTAATATCAATATCAGTTGCATAATTTGCAACTATTGTTGATACTTTTGACTTTCCTCCGTCAACTATTGTAGCACTAACAAGATTTAATTCTCCCTTTGCAGAACCTGCAGATGAAAGAGAAGCTGCAGTAACAGATCCCATTTTTAGTGCAGTGACACCAACTCCAGTTGGTAATGAAATATCGTCTGCAGATGTAAGAAGACTTAAATCAATATCACCTTTAATATTTGATACTGTCAAATCACCTGTTACAGTCCTTAATACATCATTAGATGCGTCGCCATCAACAAGATCAGTTGCACCATCAATAACAAGGTCATTATCAACGAAAGCTAATGCGTCAAAAGACAACACATGTCCAGTTGGTGAGTAAGTGTTAGAAATCGTCACTGTTTTTAAAGATGTAGCAAATTTATTTGTAACCGCATCAACTCTTGCAAGAAGAGCAGCTGTTGCAAAATCCGATTCATCAACACTAACATTGATTTCTCCATTAACAATAACATTTGGAGCATCAGCTTCTGTACTTATAAGTGACTCAACGTATTCTAAAGTAGCAACATTGTTAATAGTTATATTTTGGTTAATAACTGCATTTGCAGCTAATAATTCTTTTACATCAGCCTTTACATCAGCAAGTGTGGAAGAAATGACACCTAAATCAGCAGCAGTGGCAACATCAGCCAAATCAGATGTAAGTGCATCGACTGCAGCTTTTATAGTTGTAATATCACCTTGCAATCCAGAAACGGATGCAGCGGTAGCTAAACCATTAACAGTAGCTGTTAACGCAGTAATTTGATCTGACACAGTCGATAAACCTTGAACAGTCGCCGAAAGTGCAGTAATTTGATCAGACAGTTCGTCGAACTGATCATCATAGTTTTGACAGCCAACAACCGTTAGTGCAACCGCCAAAAGACTTAATAAACCTTTTTTCATTTTAGATAAATAATTAGTTAATAATGCTTTTTTT
>CENJ01052686.1_pt1 | contig 28434 bp, 24 predicted proteins | sample 356161 | NCBI WGS metagenome assembly CENJ01 (sample SAMEA2619531, study PRJEB7988) | marine metagenome | biome: marine biome (ENVO:00000447); feature: surface water layer (ENVO:00002042); material: "saline water (ENVO:00002010), including plankton (ENVO:xxxxxxxx)" | depth 5 m | reverse complement strand
TAGCTAATAAACCAATAGAATATTTTACAGGTGAATTATTTTGTTTATTTCCAAATGAATTGATTGTATCAAACTGGGAAGTAAATGGAAATAAAGAAGAAGGTATCTTGTCTATACCAAGACTATGGGTAAGTAAAGCTTTAACATTAAATGATATAGTTAATAATACTATATTACCTGAAGATATAGTATTAAAAATAGGAGAATACTAAATTATTTCAAATTTTTTCTAGTACCACGCGAGTGCTTTTTTTTAAGTTTCTTTTTTTTTGTGTTATTATTCTTTTTCTTTTGACTTGTTACTAACATATTTTTTTTATGCAAACTTAATAATTTTTCATATATGTCATCATCAATAACATTTTCTTCTTCTGTTATTTTGCTGTCTATATCATTTTCTTCATTTGGTATAAATAAATGTATACCAACGGGCAATACATAATCAGTATTTTTTTCTAAAATAGGAATATCATGATTCATAAATAAATTGTTTAATTTAAAACCTAAACTTTCTACATCACCTTTTTTATTTTTTGTATATATATAATCGCCAGTATCTAGTTCACTTTTAAGATCAGGAATTATGATATGTTCCATTATATATATATTTATTTATTATTTATATGATTTTGAACTCCAATCATATTTTTTATTTTTTATATGAATTTCCTTAGGAGCTTTATGTGTTTTTGATTTATTATTATATTTTTCAAGATCTTTTTTAATAAAATTTTCAGCAATTTTTGGGTTACAATAAATATATTCAAAATCATAATTTTTCACACAATTATCATACATAATATCTAATATATCTACTTGTTTTTTGGCAATATTTCTAGGATCAAAATTTGGATAATCAAATGTTTCTTCACAATAATTATCAACAGAATCAGATAATTTATATTTAAAATCATCATAATGGTTTTGTTCTACAATATCAGGTATGCCATCAATCTCGAATAAAACTTCAGGAGGATATATTTCTCTAAATTTTTCTTCATAACTTTTATCATAGTAATCATATTTACTAGAATCGTCTTTTTTTCTAACACTGGGCATTGTTATAATATAAATAACTAGCTATTTCGTTTTTAAATTTTTTTTTATTATTAATATTATATCCATTAATTTTGCATATATAAATAAGTTCATCGCATATAATATTGCATTTTTCATATACTTTAAATTCTTCATCGTAATCACTATTTAACCATTCTTGAAAATCTTGTTCTATATTTATCTTTCTATTTTCTCGTAAAGAAATATGTAATTGTTTTAAATTATTCATTATTTAAAATAAGTTGATTACTTTAAATAATTTACTTATACATTCTTTTAATAACAGGTTCATATTTAGATTCGCGACTACTTTTTACATATTTAATAATAGCATCAACTTGTTGCTTATTTTCAATACATTCATTTAAACATTTTTCTAGGAATTTGAATGTTAAAGGAGATGTAATTTTAGTATTTTGAAATTTCAATTTGCCATCGGAAATTTCAATAGTAGCATGTCCTAAATTATTTTCTTCTGTATAAACAAAAATTTTGTCAGAGATATTATTTTTTGTACTACGTATTTCCTTTACGCGATCTTTTAATTTTTTTTCTTGATTATCTAAAGCGACCCATTCCTTAATATTCTTCTCAAATTCCATTTATTATATAATATCAATAAATTTTAATATAATTTTCATAAATATATTAAAATAAGATGATTAATACTTAACGACGTCTACGGCTTCTGCTTTTGCGACTCTTTCTACGTCTGCTTTTGCTTTTACGTCTACGGCTTCTGCTTTTGCGGCTCTTTCTACGACGGCTTCTGCTCTTTTTACGGTATTTACGTCCACCATGTTGTGATTCATCACCACACATACCACCTTTCATTCTTCTTTTTCTACGTCTTTTTTTAGTTTTCAAACTTCTTCTACGTTTGCGACTACGACTTTTACGGCTCTTTCTACGTTTGCGACTTTTACGACTCTTTCTACGTGTTCTACTTTTTCTTCTTTTTCCACCAACAACCAGTCTTCTACCGCTTTTAGAACGTAAACTTTTACCTTTTTTTGTTCCTTTGAATAAAGCTAAAGTTGTCAATGCTGGTAAGCTTAATGCTTTTAAAAATCCACCTTTTTGAGGCATTATAAACTTTGGTTAGATTTTTTTTAATGCATTGATTATTAATTTACTACGCAGTAATAAAATAAATATGCCTAAAATTAATAAAAAACTAATTAAAACCAATAAAATAGATATGAAAATGTAAGGGTATATTTCTTGCATAAGCATATCTATTACAGGTTTCATTATTTTTTTAAATTCATCTTTAACATCTTTTCGGTCTAAAATTTGAATACATTCTTTTAGTAAAAATTCTTTTATATTATTGCTCATTTATCAATATATATATAAAAATGCGTGAAACTTAATTTATTTTTTTGATAATAAAAAATAAATGACAAGTATTAATTATAATTTAGATGAAACATTTCCATTTGAAAAAATTACTTTAGCCAACCCATCAAGTTTACAGGGTGGTGGTTCTTATTTTTCAAAAATTAAATTTGAAGATGATGATTTAGTTATACAAACACCTAAATGTTCAACAAAAAATGGTATTCATAAAACAGGTAAAAAAATTTATACTGATTTACAATTATCATTTAACGAATCAGTTTTTATAAATTGGATTGAAAACATGGAAGAAAGAATCCGTGATTTAGTTTATGAAAAAAGAAATATTTGGTTTAATAACGAACCAGATAAAGAAGAAATAGAATATAATTGGAATTCTTCCCTTAGAACTTATAAGCAAAAATTTCAACTTTTACGTGTTTACATTCCTAAAATAAAAAATTCAGGACAACAGCAGATACAAATATGGGACGAAGAACAAAATGTATTAACTTTAGACGATATACAATCATCGGCAAAATTAATTAACATTATAGAAATAACAGGATTAAAATTTACAAACCAATCATTTCATTTAGAATTTTTAATTAGGCAAGCAATGGTATTTAAAGAAAAAAAATTATACAACAAATGTTTGATAAGTTTAAATAATCCAGATACAAATGTTGTAAATGAAAAAGAACCTGTAGTAGAACCAGAAAATAAAGTAACAGAAACGAAAGACACTGATTTAGCAAAACCAAAACAACAAGAAAAAGATTTAGAAAATAATCAAGAAAAAGATTTAGAAAAGAATAAAAAAGCTATTAAAATTCAATCACTAATAAGAGGATATTTAAAAAGAAAAACATTAAAAGAAGAATATTTAGAAAAAAATAGAAGTGCTATAAAAATTCAATCACTAGTTAGAAATTTTTTAAAAGAAAAAAAACTAAAAAATACAGAAAAAACAAAAGATTTAGAAAAAAAAATAGAAATACCTATTCATGTGAAACCTTTAGAACAAATAGATGAAGTAGATATAACAATTCCAGTTGAAAATGAAATAATAAGTCTTAAAAAACCTGAAGATGTTTATTTAAATATTTATAAAGCAGCTAAAAAAAAAGCAAAAGAAGCAAAAGCGATTGCGATTAAAGCATATCTTGAAGCAAAAAGGATAAAAAAAATATATTTGTTAGATGAAATAGATTCAACTGATTCTGATACGGATGAAGAATATTTAAGTTAATGAACAATTGATTTAGGCATTTTATGTGTTTACAAAAAAATATTTTCCCTATTCTATTTATATAATGAACTTGAACAAATTGATTAAAAAGATAACAAACAATCAATTACTAATGATTGTTGCTGCTGTAGCTCTTGTATATGGTTTTTATCATTATTCCAGTCAAAAAACAATGGTAACTGATAATATGGCAAATACTGCTCAAGCACAGGCAGCACCTAGTGGTGTTCGCCCTGCCAATCCTTTAGGAGGAAATGGTGGTGTTGGTTCTGCTAATGGATTAGCAACAAGCCAAAATGGTTTGCCAGCAAATGCATCAAAGAAACGTGTTGTTGACCCAAAAGAATTATTGCCAAAAGGTGGTAGCACTGAATTTTCCAAATTGAATCCTAATAATGGCGATCTTTCTAATGTAAGTTTGTTAAAAGCAGGTCATCATGTTGGTATTAACACTGTAGGAACTAGTTTAAGAAATGCTAATTTACAACTTAGAAGTGAACCATCTAATCCAAGAATGGCGGTTGGTCCATGGAATCAAAGCACAATTAGTGGTGATACAATGAGACGTTCTTTAGAAATTGGAAATTAAATTATAAATAATATACTATTTGATATATTATTTATTATATATATATGAGTTCGTTTAAAGAAAATATGTTTGGATATATTCTTATTGTATTTGTAGTAATTTTTTGTTTAAAAATATATTCTGAATCAGACGCTTTTAATTTAAAATGTATTGAATCAGATGTTGATGGAAATACATATTGCGTAAGAGAATCTCCAAAATTAGAATTAGTTGCTGATTTATTAGCAAGAGTTACTGTTAAATTAAAAAAATTAGTAAAGCACGTAGAAAAAAAATATCCAAATAGAGAAAATGTAAAAAGACTAGTGAAAGGGTTTAATCCAAAAAAAATAAATGAAACATTACCTACAAGTAAGTTTACTGCTTATTCAGAAAATAAAGGTGAAAAGTTAGCTTTTTGTACAACAACAACCAAACAAGGACCAAAGTTGATTGATGAAAATACATTAACGTTTGTTGGTATTCATGAAGTATCACATATAATGACAAAAAGTATAGGTCATAAACCAGAATTTTGGAGAAATTTTAAATTTTTGTTACAAAATGCTAAGCAAATTGGTATTTATAATCCTGTTGATTATAAGAAGAATCCACAACCTTATTGTGGCATGGATATAACGGATAATCCATATTATGATTATTAATGTCAACATTTACCCATTGTTGATAATTAAATCTTATATTATTTTCTATTTCAATTGGTGTTTCATAATGTAATTTAAAATTTTCTGGCATTTCTGGGAAAAAAACATCACATTTATACTCATCGTGAATAACAGTAAGAAAAATATTACTCACTAAGTTATGATCTAAACAATACTTATAAATAGCATTACCTCCAATAATCCAAGTATTTACACTATTATATTTTTTAATGCTTTCAATATTATTGTGAATAACTACATTTTTATTATTAATTATATTTTTTTTAGATGATATAATTATATTTTTTCTTTTAGGCAAAGGTTTTACTTTTTTGGGCAAACTATCCCAGGTTTTTCTACCCATAATAACATTATTTACTAACACACGAGATTGTGACGTAGTTAAATCTTTAAATCTTTCTAGATCTGTAGGTAAATACCATGGTATAGTATTTTTAAACCCAATACCTCTATTTTTACACATAGCTACGATAATATTCATTTAATTATATAATTAATTATATATTATTTATTTATATATGTTGCGAACATTTAATGTTGTTTACAAAAAATCAGCAGAAAAAATAGAAAAGATATATGTATTTGGTGAAAAAGATCAAACAAATAAAAAAGTTTTGAAAAATAAACATAAAGTTAATGATGATGATATAAAATATATCGATGCTTATATTCATTCAGATGATACTGTTAGCACATTAAAACAAAAAATATTTTATTTTACGAAAAATAAAATACCAATAGAAGAAATGTATTTATTTTCAAAAAAAAAAGAACTTGTATCGCCAGAAAAAATATTTAACATTTTGACACAAAATCAAACCATAGATTTAGATTACGAAACATTTATTAATTACGCAATGAATTTAGATAATAATAAAGCTATAATAAAAAAAATAGAAGACCAAAAAGAGAATTATATTTACGAAGATTTTAAAAAGATATTGAGTAAAGACGAATACACAGTGGATTTTCCAATTGGTATGAAATTTATAGTTAAACAAAAAATTTTAAATACAGTAGATCCATATAAATTTACAAAAATAGACAAACTATTAAAAAATCAATTTGATTTGGTATTTACAAGTGAAAGTAAAAAATTATTATTTCAATATGGAGATATATTAGACAATACTATTTATTTAACATATGCTGAAGATGTATTAAAAGATGGAGATGAAAAAAAGTTATTAAAAACATATTTTCCCAGTATTTTTATGAAATTAGAAAAAGATAAAAATTTAACCTATAAAGACATAAAAGATAAAAGAAACGAACAATTGCAAAAAGATGAACAAATAAATAAATATTTTGAAAACAAAATGAATGAAAAGGTGGATTTATTTTATAAATTACGAGATATAAAACTAAAAGATGATGATGATAAAGATAAAAAAAAGGTAATAAAATTTGTTCATGGTATTAAAAAAATAATGTTTACTATTCATCAAGAAAAGAAAATAAAATTACCACTGGATACATTATTTAAATTAATAAAAACCGACGAAAAAATACCATTTATAAAATATAATCCAGGAAATAGAAGAGAGAATATTTATAGATTATTTACTAATAAAATTTCTACTAATGGTAAAAAAATTCCAATTTTGTATAATGTAAAAAAACGAAAAAATAAAATTATGAAAGTAGCAAAAGTATTGGCGACATTTCCCAAACGAATTGGATTTTTTATACGACATAAAACAACAGAACAAGGAAATATAAATATTTTTTGTGAAATATTAGAAAATGGTTCAATAGAAGTCAGAATAAATAAATTTGGAGAAAAGGAAGAACCTGTATCAATAAAAGATATTGAAAAAATAGTAGAAGACACTGTAAATATAAATATATTACAACCAATTAGTAAATATTTTCAAGAAACAGGTTATGAATATTATAAATTTGAAAAATTAAAACATAAAAATATCGAAATTAACGATATCGAATATATTATAAGAGTTAAAAATAAAAATAATATAGACCTAACAGAATATGGTAAAATGATTTCTGATATATTTGAAGTATCACAGCCAATTTTGTCGAGTACAAAAAGTATCAAAATGAGATATAAAAAAATTTCAAATTACAATAAAATGAATGCTATGAATAGTTTTATTATAGAACAAATGCAAATCAGTAAAAATATTGATTATATAGTAAAAGCTGTAATGAGTAATTACAGTATTTCATCAATAGAAGCCAAAACAAAAATAATGGCTTTAATAAGTGAAATGAAAGTAGAAATAGGTTTGTTTGAAAATAAAAAAGTAATTCGTGAACATCCGGGATTTCCAATAGAAATTAAACAAACAATAGATATGCAAAAAGAGGAAAATGAAAAGTTAAATATTATTAAAATACACAAGATTAACAATATCGAATATATAGATTATTTAAAAATGTATATTACGTCAATGTATAAATTTATAAATGTTGATAACATAATTGATGATAATAATTCTATAAAAACCAAAATAAATAAAATAAAAAATATAAATGAAATATCATTATCAAAAGAAAAAGAACATGTTTCTATAAGTGAACAAGGATTTTCAAAAAGAAAATCTCTCAGTGTAAATGACGAAAATAAAATAGAATTAAGTGACGATGATGATTCTGATGATGATTTTTTAGATGGGTTAGGTTTTGGTGATAATATAGACGATGATGATGGTGGGTCTATTGACCTTGATAATATTGAAATGGCTAATTCTAGTGATGAGGAGGATGAAGAAGATGATAATAATGATAAAGTAGAAACTGAAAAAAAGAAAAGTATTAAATCTATAAAAAAGGAAGATGATTTTAACTTTGATAATTTGAGAGTAAAAGGCATGGAAAATTATTTTTTAGGTCGTTTAAGAAGTAGAGAACCTAGATTATTTAAAAAAGATGTAGGTGATGGTTATAAAGCTTATACAAAAAGTTGTGTAGCTCAATATGCCAAACAACCAATAGCGTTAACTGATGCCGAAAAAAAATATATTGATGAACAAGATGCGAATAATAAAATAAAATCATACGATGAGCATATAACTTATGAAGATAAAAGCAAACAGCATTATATTTGTCCTAGATTTTGGTGTTTACAAGATGAGAATAATAAACAGAGAAGTTTAAGTGTAAATCAAATAAATGAAGGTGAATGTGGTGGGTGGGATGCTGTAATTTGGTCACAAGATAATAAAAAAGGAAAGATAGCACCTGGTAAAAAAATATTTGAATTTTCAGACACAAGATTTCATCTTAATAAAAAACCGAAAGAAGTTCTTAATGATGAATTGGCAAAAAAGATAGTTTATAAACCTATGTATCCTAGTTTTAAAGGACCTGAAAATCATCCAGATAATTTATGTGTACCATGTTGTTTTACTGTTCCAACTTTTAAACCAGATGAGAAGGATAGTGAAATTTACAACGAAAATTTTGAAAAATATGATGATGGGAAAAAGACAACACATAAATATAAGTATATGTATAGTGTAGGAAAAGATGGTTCATTACCAAAATGTAAAGAAGGTAAAGAGTGTGTGGATAAAAATGGTAAAATAATTTTTGACAATGTTGTAGGTGAAAAACAAGAAAGAACCAAAGAAAAATCCAAACGTGGAGAAATGTATAAATTATGCAATAAAGATAATAATAAAGATAATGAAGCTATTAGATCAAAAGAAAATCCAGATGAACAGCCATTAAAAACATCATTTCCATTAATGAAAAATCAATTAGGATATTTATTACCACAAATATCTAAATTTTTAAATTATAGTGTGGCTAATAAATGTCATATAAGTATAAATGATGTAGGATTAAAATTAGGTAAGTTTTGTTTAATGAGAAAAGGTGTAGAAAGAAAAAGACATCAAACCTTTTTATCTTGTATAGCAGAAATATATAATGATATGAAAAATTATAATAAACAGACAGCAAAACAAGTTAGAAACATTTATGAAGGAGTAATCCCTGTAAAAGAGTTAAAAGAAAAAATGATAACACATTTAGATATAGATAAATTTATTAGTTATCAGAATGGTAATTTGGTAAAATTATTTGAAAAAGATAGCAAGAAAATAAATCTTAAAGCTATAGAAGATAGTAAATTTTATAAAGAAGCTAAAAAAGTATCAAAAGAAGGAGTAACAGGAAAAATTCATGAAGTAGTTTCAGCTTATGAAAATTATCAAGATTACTTAAGAAATGATAAAGAGACGATTGACTATAAATATATTTGGGATATGTTGTGTTTACCATATAATGAAGGAGGATTATTCAAGAAAGGAATGAATTTAATAATATTGAATAGTCCTAATGATGATATTACAGGAAAAATTCAAGTAATTTGTCCAACCGATGCTTATACAAATAATTATTATGACCCTAATAGACCTTCTATAATTTTATATTCAATGTCTGGAATATACGAACCATTATTTTTGTTTGAAAAACAAAAAGAGAAAATAGAGTTAAAGAATAAAGCTGAAATAGACAACAAGAAGAAAGAAAAAATAGACAACAAGAAGAAAGAAAAAATAAAAAAAGTAAATGCTTATAAAATTATTAAAACATTTGATAAATATGAAATAAATAAATACATGAAATCATTGTTGAAAGTATTACAATTAATTCCAAAATATTGCAAACCATTTAATCGTGATAACGAAGAATTTAAAAATAATTTGACATTGAAAAAACTTATAGATGAAGTTGAAAAAATAAATTATACCGTTAAAAAAACAATATTAAATTTGAACTCAAAAGTAATTGGAATAATTATAAATAAAAATGATAAAAATGATAAAAATGATATATTTCTTCCATGTAAACCGTCGGGAATATTAATAAACTATGACTTTGATTATTATCATGCTATTCCATCATATACGTATAAAAAAACATTTAAGATTTTAGAGCAAATTAATAAAGATAGTAAAGGAGAGATATTATGTAAACCAGTAAAAAAAATTGTTAGTGAAGAAGGTTTTATATTAGGTATAATTACAGAAACAAACCAATTTATTAAAGTAAAACCAGGTATGAAATATGAAAGTATCATGGATGAAGACCCAGATGGTATAAAAAATATAAAAAACATGTTTGATGGAGAGGATGCCTATGATAAAGTAGATAATCATTTAATATTGCATAAAACTTTTGATAGGAAAAGACAAGAAGTAGCGAATAAAATAAAATTAGAAAGTAATTTTTATAATATGTTTCGTGCAACATTTCGAAATGTAATAAATAAAAATCAAAATATAAAATATAAAAAAAATATTAAAAAAATTATAAAAGATAATATTGTTTATGTAGATAAAATCCGCGATATACATAAAATTATTAAGCGTTTAATGAATAGTGAAGTTAAATTTGATACATTCGAATTAGAAGGAATGGATTATAAAGATATGATAAAATGTTTTGGATTAAGTGAAAAGACATGTAAAGAAAAAGCATTTTGTGCGTTTTCTAATACAAAAAAGGAAGGTAAAAAATGTAAATTAATTTTACCTGAAAAAAATTTATTTTTTAAAAATGTAAAGAATGATGAAATGTATTATTTGAAATTAGCAGATGAATTGATAAGATATCCTAGATTAAATAAATTTATTCTAAGTCCAACAACACTTTTAAATTATAGGGAAATAAATTATGATTTACATGATAATGAAATTGTTTTATTGGAGGTATTATTGCGTGAAGAGTATTTTACAAATATAAAAATCATGAAGGATAGTGAATTTATAAATAAAAAAAATGTATATGATACAGCGAACCCATTAAATAAAGCAACAAATACTTACATTGATTTGGAGAAAGTTAAAGATGTAAGTATTGAAAAGAAAGATGATGAAAAGAAAGACGATGAAAAGAAAGACGATGAAAAGAAAGACGATGAAAAGAAAGAAGAAGAAAAGAAAAAACCTAAAAAGAAAGCAGTTAAAAAGAAGAAGGAGACTAAAAAGAAAGAAGTTAAAAAGGAAGAACAAAGAGAAAAAAAATCGTATGAAATTGAAAAAGATGATTGTAGAAGAGCAGGTAAATTTGACAAGCTAGGTGATAAGAGAACAAGTAACAATCTTAAATATATAACTGAAAATGATATATTTGAAGAGAATACAGAATTTACAAGAGAATTTTATAAAAACACACCAAATACCTGTGGTTTAAATGTGATTCAAAAGATAATTAAATTACATACAAATAAAGATGTTACGTTTGATACATTATATGACAATCTTGCGGATGGTTATGTAGAAATAAAACAAGATACAGAATACAATAAATCTTTTGATTATTGGGTTACTATGACAAAAAAGTTTAATAAAAAAAAAGACTTTAAAAAATATACTTCCAAAAAAGATATTAAATATGCTATTAAATCAGATGATTATTATTTAACATGGATGGATTATTTTATTTTAGCCGAACTATATAAAATTCCAATAATATTTTTAAATGAAGAATCTAAATCAAAAATGCAAATAAAAGAAATAAATAAAAAATATTCTTACATTGTTATAAATAAAAATATAGATTATCATTATGTAATAATAGGTAGACGAGTAAGTATTAAACCTGGAAAAAATGATCTTTTCCAGCCTGATTATTCTATATTAAAATATAACAATAAGTATAAAATATACAATCAAGATATAAAAAAATACAATGAAATGGTAAAAAATAGCTATGATAACATTAAAGATTACATAAAAGACATACAAAGAAATAAGATAAAAGGGAAACCAAAAATAAAAAAAGGAATAAAATTAAAAGAATAATTATAAAAGAATATGTTTATAATTATTTATGATGACTTCTATAATTTGGTAAACGGAATTCTTCTAATCTATTAGAAGGCGATGGTAATGGTGAACGTGATAATTCATTATTAGGTAAAAAAATACTAACGGGGGTTTCAACATTATCTGTAGCTTTTTTAATATCATTTGTAATATTTTCTATTGTTTGTATGATATCAATAAATTTTTCTGTTAAAAAGTCTTTATGTTTATTTCTGATAATAGGATTAAATGAGTATTTTAATTTAATATAGTGGTAAATATGTTGTCTGAAATTATTTACATATATTTTTTTTATATCGTATGAAATTAAGGTATTATTTATTTCCATACCTGCCATACTTCTTTTATAATCCATGTTCATATTAACAAGATAATCAAATTTGTCTAATATACCTGCTGTATTATTAAAATTATCTATTGCATATTCTCTCAAATATGGAAAACATCTTGCTACAAAATTTTCTTTATTAAAATTATATTTAAAAAATAACTGAATAATAATAGGAATATTATAGTTAGAATATAATAATTTAAAATAAATGTTATATAAATTATGTTTTCGAAATTCAATATTAGTATATGGATTTTTCATACGTAATGGTTTGGTAAATAATCCTTCTGTATTTCTAAGAGCCGTATTCCATAATGTAATAAGGTCAATAAGCGAAAAGGTATAAATAGTATTATAGTGAATTAAAGTAATTTTTTTACTAGCAACAATATCGGATAAATTTTTATCCATTAATATGTTTGTAGTATTTGTATACTGTTTCATTCTTTTCATTCTCCATATTTTTGCGAATAACTTAAAAGAATTAATAGTTTTTTTGGCTGTTATGTATATATTTTCTATATCTGGTTTATTATAACAACCTACATGAAGATAATAAAAAAATATTGGATTATGAAAACGTACAGCATCAAAAAATATACTTTTATAATGTTGTTTTTTTTCGTAAGTTTTTTTATCAATGAGATGATCTATAATATTTAATAGTAAAATCATTTATATTAAATATTATTTTTTTTTGTCAATTAGAACCCAGGGTCATATTCAGTATCAATATCACCTAAATTTTCTTTTTTGATATATTTTGTTGTGTCATTTAATTTAATATTTTCCATACTGCATTTTTGATCAATATGTTTATAAATTTTATCGGTAAAATTTTCTTCTATTTCTAATGATTTATCACCTAATTCACCCATTTTATCAATATCCAATATTAACTGAAATGAACTAGTGCCAAAATATCCTTCTTGACCACACATAATATTAGAAGATACACCAGTCATCAAATCTAGTTCACCGTGTTTTGCTGCTCTGATAAACATTTCTGGTGTTTCTTCAAAACTAGCTTTTGCGATAGGTCCTATATCATCATTATTAATACCGTGTCTAAATATAGAAACCATTTTTTTTGTTGCGCACATGCGATCACATAATAAATCCAAATGGTGGGTGTTAATATATGTTCCATCAAAACTAATAGCTTCATCAAATTCATTATATACAGATTGTCTAGCGGCTTCTATACCTAATAAACCATATATTTCTTGAATATCGTTACTAAATGTTCTTGAAAAATCAATATCATCTCTTCCTAAAACATCTAATAAATTAGTGCCTACAGTATCTAATACCCAAATATCTTTTGGAACCCAATTACCATTATTTTTCTTCATGCTGTTTTTAATAGTTCTAGCATTAATTTTCTTTATATTTTTAACACCTTTTAAGATAATATTATTTAAAATGTTTTCTTGCATATTTTTTAACATATATATTTCATCAGATTGGTCCAATGAAGTTTTCTTAGTTTTAAATAATGATTCAACAATACGAATTCTAAAAACTAAATTGTCAGCATTAAAATCAGAATATATACATTGTATAGTTGATTTATAACTATTTTTAATAGCAAAATGTATATCATCCATATTTAAATTTTGTTCTAACATAGATTCTCTATCTAGTTCAAGACGAATAATCCATTTTGACATTTCATCTTTATTGTCAATATTACATCCACCAGTTTTTTCAATCATTTTTTCAAACATATTGTATTCTTTCATTAAGTCTTTATCTTCATCAATTAATGTTGTCATTTTATCTGGATCAAAACAAATAGATACTTTATTTGTAATATCTCTTAGACAAGTATGTTCTAATTTATATTTCAATTCTAAAGCTTTTTCAACATGTTCTTCATCTTTATCTTTTAAATAAATGGTAACACCAGGTTTTTTAGGATTCGCACTAAGAGACAATATTTCTTCAATTCTAGGGACACCACGAGTAACATTAGATTTGCTAGCTACACCAGCAAAATGAAAAGTATTCAAAGTCATTTGTGTAGTAGGTTCACCTATTGATTGTGCACTGATCATTCCAACCATTTCACCGGGATGAACCAATGATTTTTTATATTGTAAAACAATAGTTTCTAACAATAAAATGATAGCTTTTTTATTAAATTTATTAACTAACAATAAATCTTTTGGTGATAAATAGTAGTAAAAAGCTACTTTAAATAATTTTGTTGGAGCAAATAGTTTCATTTTGTCCAATGATTCAAATGTTTGATCTAATAATTCATAAACTTCGTGTGGTGTAATATTGACAATAGAATCTTTCTGAATATGTAATTGTTTTTGAACATTAGTAATTATTCTAAAGAAATTAACAGGTATATGAATTCTAATATTATCTTCATACTTAAATACGTGTTTTACCAAATCTTCTCTTGAATCAAGCATGTAAGAAAGCATTTTTTTGGTTTGTTCTTTTAATTTACTATCTTGTATCTTAATTCTTTTAATACAATCTTTTGTAAAATTTGTTGTATAAACATCGTTTTTATCAAATGTAGGCATTTGAAAATGGGCATATATTTCTTCAATTGACATTTTTGTAAGAGGTAATACTTGATTTTCTGTTTTACAAGAATCAATACAATCATAACCATATTTAAACTGTATAATTTTATTTTTATTATTTCTTGCTGTCATATCGTATGTAACTTTAATATCTTCCAAACCTTTAATCAATCTTCTTTGAATATATCCAGTTTGACTAGTTTTAACAGCTGTATCAATGAGACCAATTCTACCACCAACCGCATGAAAGAACATTTCTTCTGGTGTAAGACCTTGAATAAATGATGATTCTACAAATCCTCTAGCTTCAGGAGAATCATTAAATTTAGTGTAATGTGGTAATGTGCGATTATCAAAACCATAAGGAATACGTTTACCATCTACATTTTGTTGTCCTAGACAAGAAATCATTTGAGCTATATTTAATGTTTTACCTTTACTACCTGCTTTCACCATAATAACAAACTTATTATCCTTAGATAAACTTTCTCTACCTATTTTTCCTGCTGCTGATGCGGCTTCATTTAATAAAGAATTTACTTGTGTTTCAAACTCTTCGGCATTAGAACGACCTGTGTTATTATCAAATACTCCCAAATGTAATTGTTGAATTAAATTATTTACCTCTTGTTTTTTCTTATTAATAGCATTGGTAATTTTTTCATTGGTTTCTTCATTAGCAATTAAATCGCTAATTCCAACACTATAAGAACTTTTTTTCATGTATTCGGTTACTATAAACTGTAACTCATCTATAAATTGTGTTGCTCTTTCATTACCAAAATCATTAAATATACGTTGAATTAATCCTTTTGAGTTGCTATCAAGTATACCTTTATCAATTTGTCCTCTTAACATTTTACCATTAACAATTTCAACAATATTGTTACTGGTTTTTTTATTATCTTTTCCTGAAAATCCACCATTTTGGAATTTACAACTCATTTCCGGGAATATTTCTGTCAACACATCAAAATTAGTCAATATCTCTTTATTTTGAATATTTTTGACATTTATATTTTTAACTCCCATTAGCAAATTCATAGCATCTCTCTGTGAAAATTTAATATTGCTTCTGGTTAATCTATATGTACTAAGTAAAGAATCTTGAAATATACCAATAATTGATTTATTATTAGCAGGACTAATAATTTGTTTAGTAACAATAGCAAGGTTTCTTAATTCACTAGCAGCTTCAATATCTTGTGGTCCATGCATATTCATTTCATCCCCATCAAAATCGGCATTATATGGTTTTGTATCTGCCACATTCATTCTAAAAGTATTACCTACATGCATTATTTTTACAATATGACACATCATTGACATTCGATGTAATGTAGGTTGTCTATTAAATAATACAGGGTCACCATCTTGTAAATGTCTGTGTATAATATCACCGTATTGTAAATCAATAGAATTTCTGTCAATTTGTCTCAATGAAATATTATCACCATTTCCTTTTTCCCAAATATTAGCACCAGGCCATTTGTCTGGACCATTCAAAACAATCTTTGTTAAGTAATTTTTATTTCTTTTGTTAACAACCACTTTAACAGTAATATTTTTTGCTATTTTTAAAGGAACACCTAATTCTCTAATAGATAATGCTGGATCAGGACCAATAACAGATCTAGCACTATAATCAACACGTTTTCCCATTAAATTTCCTCTAACTCTACCTTGTTTACCTACCAGTCTTTCCTTTATTGATTTTAAAGCTCTACCAGAACGTTGTGCTACAGAAGCAACACCCGGGATTTTATTATCAATCATGGTTGCTACATAATATTGTAAAACAGTATGCCAATCATCAATAACTTTTGATGGTGCGTTTGCTTCTATTTTGTCTTGTAATGTTTTATTTGCTTTAATAATATTAACAATTATATGTGATATATCATCTTCACTACGTTGCTGTGCATCATGTTTAACAGATGGTCTTACTGCTGGTGGTGGAACAGATAATACTTGAGATATCATCCAATCTGGTCTAGACCATATAGGACTAAAGCCCATAAAATGTACATCTTCATTGTTAATTCTTCGAAATATTTTTAAAACCAATTCAGGTATCAATTTCATAATTTTTTTATCTTCTATTTCACCATCTTGGTTTGCTATTTTATCTGTATTTTCCCATTCAGCATATATTGTTGCTAAACCTTCTTTGGATATTTTTTTTGGTTTTTTACATCCACAACCATCTTCTGTTTCTTCTCCACATCTTTTGATTTTGTTACATAATTTAAATACAGTATCCCACCTTTGTTTATTTGATAAATTTAATAAATTTTGATATTTCTTTTTGTTAATTAAGAGTTTACTACATTTCAAACAAACACATCTCAAAATTTTTAATATGGTATTTAAAAATTGTATATAGAATACTGGACGTGCTAATTCAATATGACCAAAATAGCCAGGAGTTTTTATGTAATTGTGGCCATCCGTTGGACATATAAAACCTGGTTCTAATACACCCATGCGTGGATCAAATAAACCACCAATAACAGGTTTATTATTTATATAAGTATCTCTAGTTACTATTTCAGCAACAGAACCACGGCGTATTTCTTCAGGGCTTAATATGCTAAATTGGATTCCAATAATTTTAGACGGTTTATCATTTTTTTCATTCATTATAAAACTGTAATACATACTATTTAGATTGTTTTTTGTCAATTTTATTGAAAAAATAGTAAGTATTTGAATTTATAAATAAATTGATAACAATATTAAACAAAAATATCTGTAATTATACAAATGAGTGAACCAGAAAAAAAAAATAAAAAAAATATAAAGATGAAAATTAAAGATAAAAAAAAGAAAAAATCTCCTAAAAAAAGTCGCGGGAAAAAATTAGAGAATAAAAAGATATATAAACATAATGAGTCTAGCGATAGTGACGATGATTCAGAATGGTTACCAGAAGATACAAATTGTGAACACAGTGATAGTGATGAATATTCCGAAGAATCAGAATATGAAAATGAAAATTTACACGGAGCTAATATACATAAAATTATTAGTCAAATGTTTCCAAAAAAATCACCAAAAGAAAAGAAGAAACAATTGGAAAAAATAGATGAATTTGTTAAAAAAGAAAAAAAATCAAGAAAAAAAAATAAAAAAGAACCAGAAAAAAAAACTCATCAAATGAAAACAAGAAACAAAAAGAAAAATAAAAGTAAAAAAAAAGAAAAAGATGTAAGTAAAAAAGAAGAAGAAAAAGAAGAAAGTGAATACAGTGATTTAGAAGAAGAAATAGATACATCGAAGTATTATTATGATGATGATGAATATGGTTATGATGATGAAGATTATTTACCGGATGATTTATCAGATGAAGAGTTAAAAGAAATGTTAAAACAAAATATGAAATTCAATATTATTTTCACAGTAGGTGATAAAAATGGTGGAACTTATGGACATGGATTTGATATGGGATTGGGTGATGATCCATATTATGATGAAGAAGAGTATGAAGATGAAGAAGATGATGAATACGGTAGTTTTAAACGAGCGGTTGAGACAGAAAGACAAAAAATTAAAGCAGAAAGTGATTTTATAAAAGGTGAATCAGTAAAAGTTTTATACAAAAAGAAATGGCATGATGGAAAAATTTTAAAAAAACATAAAGTAAAAGTGAAAGGTGTTACAAAACCCCAATATAGATATGATGTAAAAGTATGGGTAAAAGAAAATAAATCAAAAGAAATAACTATGGTAAAAACAAAAAATCTGAAAAAAATAAGTGAAGAAGAAAATGAAGTAAATACTTTAAATGAAATAAAAGAATTAGTAAGTATTAGAAAAAAAGATGGTAAAAAGGCAATGATGAAACGTTTTGAAGAGATGTGTAAAATAAATGATAAGCATAATGAATTGAAAAAGAAAAAAGATGAAGAGAAAACAAAAAAGAAAAATATTACTACACTAAGAAAATTATTAAGAGAAAAAAATGTTATGAATGATTTTAAATATTTTAAAAATATGGAATTAAAAACACAAGAAAAAATATTAGAACAATTGCGAGAAGTAAAAAAATTTAGTGATGTAGAAAAACCATATAGATTAGCTTTATTAGAATCAGATATTCCCGTATCATTTAAATCCAGTGCTCTAAGAAAAATAAATACATTGCTGTATATGGATCCTGGTTCGGGTGAATATTATAAGATAAAACAATGGGTAGATGGTTTTATGCGTATACCATTTTGTAAAAATGCTACATTACCACTTTCATTAGAAGATGGTATTGAAAAATGTAATGATTTCTTAGAAAAATCAAAAAAAATATTAGATGATGCTGTATATGGATTAGATGATGCAAAAATGCAAATTATGCAAATGATGGGTCAATTAATTAGCAATCCAGAATCAGTAGGTTCAGCTATAGCAATTCATGGTCCTATGGGAACAGGAAAAACAACATTAGTTAAAGAAGGAATTAGTAAAATATTAAATAGACCATTTGCTTTCTTAGCATTAGGTGGTGCTACAGATAGTAGTTTTCTAGAAGGACATTCATATACTTATGAAGGTAGTATATGGGGTAAAATTGTAGATATAGTTATTAATAGTAAATGTATGAATCCAGTATTTTATTTTGATGAATTAGATAAAGTAAGTGATACACCAAAAGGCGAAGAGATTATTGGTATATTGACACATCTAACAGATACAACGCAAAATACTACTTTTCATGATAAGTATTTTGCTAATATAGATTTTGATTTAAGTAAGGCATTATTTATATTCAGTTATAATGATGAGAAAAAGGTAAATAAAATTTTAAAAGACAGAATGTATACAATCAAAACAAAAGGATACGATAAAAAAGAAAAAATAACAATAGCTAAAAACTATTTGCTTCCAGCAATTCAAAAATTAATTAAATTTAATAAAGAAGACATCATCATTGAAGATACTGTTTTGGAACATATTATTAATCAATATACAGAAGATGAAAAAGGTGTGAGAAATCTTAAAAGATGTTTGGAAATAATACATACAAAAATAAATTTATGTAGATTAATGAAACCAGATACAAAATTGTTTGAAAAAGAAAAAACAATGAAAGTAGAATTTCCTTTTACTGTAACTACAAAAATAGTTGATATTTTGATAAAAATAAATAAAGAAAATAATATTCCTTTCGGCATGTATTTGTAATTAAAAACACATTTTCATACGAGCAGGAGGTCTTCTAATATAATTATTTGAAAATATTAAATTTTTTTTTTCTACTTTTTGTTTTTGAATAAATTTATTTCGTTGTGCTAATACATTTTGGTTCAAATTTTTTTTAAATAACTCTTTTCCACAATTACAAGGCATATATCATATATTTATATTTTAAATATTTATGAAATATAAATAAAGAGAAAATATTAGTTTTATTAATGGAAGATCATTGGTTATTAACAACACATAGCGTAGCACTATTCCCTATGGGGGTATTTTTATGGAACTGGAAAATGCGTAAAGATACTCCATCAATTTTTATGCTAATAAAATTTATATATGGTGTAACCTTTTCATTATTATATCATTCACATCATAGTTTGCCTGAACATCAAGTTTTTACAACTGATTATGATTATGATAATTGGGCTTTATTAGATGGTTATGCTTGTTCTAGTTTAATTTTTACCACGGTGTTGTATGGTTTAAGAGTAAGAGAACCACAATTTTATATTACGAGTTTTGCTGTAGAAAATATTGTATTGATTGTTTATTTATGGAACAATTTAAATCAGAATCTTATTATAACATGGTATTTATCTATATGTAGTTTTATTATAGTAATGATAAAATGGCGAACCATTTGGAGATATTTGATACGTTTTAAAATATTATCTTTTTTATTTTGTATTTGTGGCATTATTGCTATAATAATGTATTCCATTGCTGTTAAACATTGGTACAATGAAACTTATATAAAATTTCATTCATTATGGCATTGTTTTGTATTTTCTACAGCTGGTTTTGCTTCATTATTGCGTTATAAACTTGATGAGCAATTATATCCAATGAATAGAAGAGAACAACTTGATTCAATATAGTTTTATTTCAACATAAATATTACTTTTACCTTTTGGTTCAAATATATTTTTATCATTCATCTTAAAAATACCCTTATTATATAAAACTTTTGTTTGTTTTTGTATAATATTTATTTCATTTCCCGGTATAGAAAATTTATTTTCACCTAATGTAAACGCTAATTCATTTTCTTGCAATATCTTAGCAAGAGAATAATTTAGATAAAGAAAAATGTTGTTATTACTATCTAGATGTAATGATTTTATATTTGTATCTGTTATTTTTAATTCTGGTTCAATCTTAATAATCAAATCATTTTTATCTACTTGATAATACAATTCATGATGCCATAATGGAATATAAAATTCTTTTTCAAAAATATCCAGTTTAAATATATTTCCTTCCAACAAATCATTCATATCAGGATTTAATATAATAACATTATCATCTTTCATTTTATATCTCAGAATTTTTTGTATTTTTTTTAATATTTCTTTATCATAATTAAATATAGAATTGTATTGAACTATAAAATCAAATAATTTTTGTGATTTATCTTTGTTTAATTTTTCAAATATTTTTAAAGAAGCTTTATTAACTATACTTTTTAATGTAGTTTCTACAAAAACCTTATTATTAAATGTACCATCTACGTCAAAATCACTAATAATTTTTTTAAGTAATTCGCTGTAACTAATATTGTGATTTACATAACAGTATCTTTCACTATGACGGTTTAATAAAAAATCATATGCTTCTGATATTTCTTGAAATTGAGTATTAGCATTTTTTTTATCTGGATTTTTATCAGGATGATTTTTTAAAGCAGCAATATGATATGCTTTTTTTAACATTTTTTCTGTATGTTTTATATCTAAATTTAATACTTTACACGCTCTATTATAATCCATGTATTATATTACATAAGTAATATAAAAATCCCTCTAAGTGATAAATGGGTCTATAATTATTATTATAATATTTAAAAAATAAAAACATTCTATCGAATACTAATTTAATATTGTTGTTGTTAATTCCTTTTGTTTTAATAAAATATTTTATTATATCCAATATACAATAATTAATGTTTAATTGATAAATAAACATTTCATATATTTGTTCACGAAGAGTCATAAATTTTAACTCATTATAGTTTATAATATTATTTATAATTTTATTAACAATAATTTGATTTGGTTGTTGTAATTGTTGTATATTAGATTTTATATTTTTTATATTAACAATTTTAGATATATCACAATTTTTATTTAAGGTTTTTCCTGTTATTTTTTTATAAGATTGTTTTGTAGGTCGTTTGAATGGAATAATCTGACAACGGTTTAAAATATTTGTGGGAATAAATCCTATATCTTCAGTAATTAATATGTAGATTAGTTTAATGTTTTTATGAGAAAGAGTCTGCATATAACTGTAAAATATATCTAGTAATTCGCTATGAATTTTATGAAAATTTTTACATAATATTATACCTGTATGATCTGGAGAAGCAGATAAAATATCTATAATATGATAAAAAAAATCATTCCATAATAGTTTTGCGTTACATCCTAATAATTCCATGTCAACTTCATAGTGAATATCACTAATTTTAAAGACATAGGTTTTTTTATTCTGAAATAAAAAGTTAATTTTACGTTCGTATTTTAAATTTGTTTTGCTGAAATCTTTTATAAAATTTAATGCTTGTGTATATTTTCCAATACCTGATGGACCATAAAATATTAAATTATTTTGTTTATCAATAGGTTTCTTTACTATTTTTTGCAATTCTTGACAATCTTTATGTAAATTAATATTTTTACAACTATTTATATAGTCTTCAAATTTGCTTTCTAAGTATTTCATTATAATATCTCTTATTATCTTTTTAATACTTAAAAAGATTTAATTAGTTATTTTAAATGAGTAATGATTTATATGAAAAAAATATAAAAAATTTAAAAAATTTGAAAACATCACATCCAAATTTATCCAATTTTTGGATAGAATACATGGAAAAGAAAAAACAGATGTATCAAAAAGCAAATAAAAATTGTCAACATTTTTTGAATAATATAGATAAGTACCCCGATTTTGATAACAAAACAATACTAACATTAATGTTAATAAAAAACGGTTTATTAAATGATGATTATTGACTTAAACGTTATTCAATAATATATTGTATATGTATATTACACTAGGGCCAGAACAATTAGATACCAACAATATTGTTGTATCTGAAAGAACAATAAATAATATAATGGATAATGCTTATTTTTATAGAATATTTTATAGTGACGAGTATATGAATTTAAATGGTATATTTATTTATTTTACTCTAACAAATATTAAAATCGAAAAATATTTTAATAAAATTAAGTGTTTTTTTTTAGATGAACAAAATAAAGTAATAATAGAAAAAATAAAAAATATTGAAAAAGAGATATTGGAAAAATTTGGAAATTTTAATTTAAAAAAAAAAATTCCAACTTATAGAATAGAAGAACAAATAGATAATAAATTTATTAAACTGTATTCGGATATAACAGAAATGGAAAAAAAACAAAATATTCAACTTATATTAAAAATATCTGGAATATGGGAAGATGATAATAAATATGGAATCACTTTCAGATTTTTACTATTATAATAGTTTTCCACCATCATCAGTAACAATTTTAGTAGTGTAAAAATAAAACCATACTGTTAAAGAAAACCCAATAAAAGTGGCCAAAAACCATGGATAAAACAATAAAAATGAATCTTTTAATGCTCTTAATCCTGTTTTCTTTAATGGATTAATATACTTACTATATGTATAAAAGATATACATAAAAATTTGTATAATAATTAATAATCCTGATAAAAAACCATATAAACTTTGAAAGTTTGTCTTGTGATAATGTGTTCCTAATAATTTTAATATTAAAAATATTTGACTTATTATAAATAATCCTGGCACCCATCCCATTAAAGTATTAGATAAAATACCAGTTAAACTCTGATTACGATGACCCATTTTAACTTCTTCGAAAAATGTAATAATCATTAAACCTACAATAGCAAACAATAATGCTATAAAAGGCATAGCTTTTGCATTATTAGCTGTAATGTTTAAACTTCTAAATACTGTAAATAAAATCGTTGAAATTATAACAAGCGCCCATGTTATAAAAAAAAACTGATTTTTCATATCTATATTATCAAACATAGAATTTGGATTTATATCTTTTTTTGGATTAATATTTCTACTCATAATATCCCTTGCTTTAAATTGTGCATCTGACATATATATTTATTAACTATTTTAAAATAAAGAAAAATTATTTATATATAATATATAAAATGGCTAATAGAATAGCAAACGTTATCCCACATATGAAATCTTATGTCTTAGGAAAAAGAACTATTTCAATACATTCTTATGATCGCGATAAAAACAAATTTAAGGAAGCAAATGAATTTGAAATAAAATTACCAGAAACATTTACAAATATTCAAGCTATACGATTAGTTAATTTAGATATGCCTGATAATTTGTTTGTATTTACAAATAAATATCAAAATACTAAATTATCTTTTAAGATGATACCATCAAATAATATTTATACAATAGAAATTCAAGAAGGTCGTTATAATGTTGAACAATTAGTAACCGAATTAGCTAGAAAAATGAATAAAGCTGTAAGCAATACATATAATAAGTTTATATGTAAACATAATGTTATAAATAATACCATTTGGTTTGGAAATGCCCAGGATAATTTTAGTTTATTGTTTAATAGAGAAGAAGTATATTCTTTACCAAGTGGTTATGTTAGAGTATTCAGAAATGATAAATTTTGGGGTCTTCCTTATTATTTAGGTTTTGAAAAAAAAGAATACGCTAGTAATCAAACTAACAGTAATTATGGTTTTGACTATGAACATCCCACTGAATGGTTAACTGCAGCAGGTTATTTCGTTGATTCAACTAATAATAAAGAAATAAATTTAAATGGTCATAAAGTAATTTACATGGAACTTGATAAAAAAAATAAAATAGATGAGTTAACACCATATTCAAAAAAAACATCAACTATGTACGGTAATGATTATAGTGGTAAAACAGGCAGTGCTTTTGCTAAATTAATTTTTGAAAAAGATGACAATAAATGTTGTTTGGATGCTAATACAGAGAAAAAAATTTCTTATTATAGTCCTGCTCTTAGACATATTGATAGATTAAGATTTAGATTTCGTTTTCATGATCAATTATTGGTAGATTTTAGAAATAGAGATTTCAGTTTTTCACTTGAATTTACTATGTTAATGGATAGTCAAGAAGCACAGCCATTTACAGTACCTAAATCACTTGTTTTATCTTAAACTTCATGTTCTTTTGAAATCCACCTTCTTAATTCATCTAAATTATCAAAATCATTCTTCCAATCTTTTCCTTTTAAACTCAAGAATCTAGGTTTTTTCATATATTGTGCTTTATAAAACACATATGGTCCATATTTACCCTTTCGTATTGATAATGTTTCATCAAATTGATGTAATATATTTGGATTTGATAAAGATTTTTTACCTTCTAATACTGGTATAACATCTTTTAATTCTATGTTTTCTATTTTTTTATTTAATAATTTAACTGAATAATTCTTATTATTATAATTAATATATAATCCATATTTACCATTTCTTAAAATAACATCACTGTCTTTATATTGTCCCAAATTTTTACTTTCATTTTGAGAATTATGTTTACTTTTATCAATTAAATCTGATAAAGCATATTCACCACGTCTTATTTTGTGAATATCTATATTTTTTTTTACTGGTAAAAATGTTGTTTTGCCATTGATTTCTTTTTTTATACATGGACCATATTTTCCAAACAAAAAGGTATGATCTTTATCTATTTTAAACATTGCTTTATGATTTTTATCAATATTTTTTGTTAAAGATTCTATCTCATTATTACAATCATTGCACAATTTATGCCATATATATTTACCCTTTGAAATTAAATCTAATGTATCTTCCATGGATTTTGTATAATCATATACAAATAGGTTATCGAAATTCTTTATCAAATATTCTATTACTATTTTTCCCAATGGTTGTAATACTAATTTATTTTTTTCATTTCCAAATACTCTTTTTGTTTCATTTTCTGTTATTTCACTACCTATTAATTCAAAATCAGTACAATTTATTTCTTTACCTTCCACATCTTGTTTTTTGACATAATCTCTATCTTGTATTTTAGATATTAAACTTGAGAATGTACTAGGTCTTCCAATTCCTTTTTTTTCTAACATTTGAACCAATCTAGCTTCTGTAAAATGTGTTTTTAATTCTTTTAATGATACTTTACTTTCTATTTTTTTGTATTCCATTATGGTTCCTTTTTTTATCTCATTTAAAAATTTATATATTTCAGGTTCATGTGTTAAGGCACCACATATTGCTTGCCAACCTAAAAATATAGCTATCTCAACACTATACTTATATTTATATTTATCTGGTGCTGTTATATTAGCGGTTATACTAGAATAAATAGCTGGTGCCATACAACTTTCTATTGTATTTTCCCATATTAATTTATATAATTTTTGCTCTGGATTAGGCAAATGATTTACAGTTTTAGTATCAATTTTAGTAGGGCGTATGGCTTCGTGAGCTTCTTGTGCTAATGGTGCCTTTTTTTCAGTTTTTGTCTGTTTTGCGTTATTAGCTAATTTATTTATAGATTTATTAACATAATTTTTACCATAATTGCTCATAATAAATTTTTTTGCTATAGCAATAAATTCTTTACTGTATTTTTTACTATCTGTTCTCATATATGTGATGTATCCATTTTCATATAATGTTTGGGCTAATCTCATTGTTCTTTTAGGTGAATAACCGAAACAATTACTGGCCTTCTGTTGTAATGTGCTTGTAGTAAATGGTGTTGGAGGTTTTTTTTCCACACCTTCTCTTACTTTAGAAATTGAATATACATGATCATGATTAACACTATCTTCTAGAAATTTTGAGATTTTATCTTCTGTATTATGGTTATGATTTAATTTAAATGGTAAATTTTTTTCTGTAAAAATACCTACAGTATCATATACTTTTTTACCAGGCGATTCATCAATTTCTACTTGATTATCAAATACAATTCTTAATGCTGGAGTTTGACATCTACCAGCACTTAATCCATTTTTTGGTTTTTTACTTATATAATTGTATAACATTGGTGATAATTTAAATCCGACAATTTTATCCAATATTTGTCTAGATTGTTGTGCATACACTTTATTCATATCTAATCGTACAGGATTAGCCATAGCATTTTGTATTGCTGGTTTTGTTACTTCATGAAATATAATGCGTTTTGTATTTTCTACAGAAAGCTTAAACACTTTACATATATGCCACGCTATAGCCTCACCTTCACGGTCATCATCTGTAGCCAAAATTACTTCTGAAGCTTTTTTTATATTATTTGTTAAGTTGCTCAAGTATTTTTTTTTATTTCCTAATAAAACAAATGATGGTTTGAAATTATTATTAAAATCTATACATTTTAAACCATCCTTAGGACCACCTAATTGACGAATATGTCCAAAGCTAGCCACACATTTATAACCTTTTCCCAAATATGATTCTATTTTTCTACACTTAGCTGGAGACTCGACTATTACTAATTTTGTCATTATATATCAAATATTATTAATATTTAATATATTTCAATTTAATGATTTGCTAAGCCACTTTTTTTAAATTCATTCCATGATATATTTTTACATGATTTCTTTTTTTTACTTTTAAAACCCTTGCTTTTTTTATCACGACGCAAAGCACTATCTATATATAATTTTTTTAATAAACCACCAACTTCAACAGACGCTTCATGTTGGTCCAAAACACCTTCCTCAATATCACGTAACTTAGTTAAAAATTGATGTAATATAGATAAATCTAATTCATCGCGCATTAATCTATTAAAAATATTTGTATAATTAACAAATAAAAAGTTGCATTTGTTAACCGCCATTTGTTCGAATTGTTTAGGATTACTTTTTGATAATCTAGAATATTTAGATTTTAAATATTGAAAATTTGAAATATCAGTTTCAATTAATTTACTATGCTTTAAAGTGCGTATTTTTTTGGTTGTATCTTCTGCTCCATATTCTTTCACTAACTTTTGAAGATTTAATCTTTCTTCAGGATTCATTATAACCTTTAATAATATTTTTCTTTTATATTTTAATATTAATATTTTATATATGGCAAAAATTAAAAGAAAAACACAAAAAAGAGGTAGAAAAAAAAACTACAGAAAAACACGTAAATTAAAAAAAAGAAAAACAAGAAAAGTAAAAAGAAGAAGAAAAAGTAAAAGAAGAAAAAGTAAAAGAAGAAAAAGAAGTCGTAAACAAAGAGGTGGTATGGCAACTTTATCTGAAGCATATGGAGGTTCTAACCTGGCGAATGTATCATCCAATGTAACAAATGGAATAGAAGGTATGGATAATCCATATGGTGTAAATGATCAACCTAGTTTTTCAAGTAAGGTTAGTGGAGAAATAGAAAAACAAGATAAGGCAAATGAAGAACAAGTTAAAGCAAATAAAGCTACAAAAAAGGGTCAAGTAGGAGGTATGGCAACATTGGGAGAAGCTTATGGAGGAGTTAATTTTCAACCAATTACCACTGGTGTTGTAACAGGATTAGGTGGTGCTGTATTAGAAGGTAATACTGGTAAAGATGAAGGAGTAGTCGTACCACAATATAAAGGTGCGC
>CENJ01330817.1_pt1 | contig 28467 bp, 35 predicted proteins | sample 356161 | NCBI WGS metagenome assembly CENJ01 (sample SAMEA2619531, study PRJEB7988) | marine metagenome | biome: marine biome (ENVO:00000447); feature: surface water layer (ENVO:00002042); material: "saline water (ENVO:00002010), including plankton (ENVO:xxxxxxxx)" | depth 5 m | reverse complement strand
TTTATTTCATAAATAAATATAAATGGCAGATATTTCAAATAATAAATTAAATGATATTTCATACAAACACATGCCAGTTTCAGTATTTGATGTGGCAAAAATGGGAAAAAAAGGTATCAGAGGAAAAAGAAACTGGAGTACAAAAAATAAAAAATCAATTCCTTCTAGTCGTTCTACTTACAGTCCATTTCCACCAGATGTAGCAGAATGGTGCGCGCAATATTTTTTAAGAGATAAACAAAATATATTTGATCCTTTTGCGGGTTGGGGAGAAAGACATAAAGCAATTAAAGATGCGAGTAAAAATTATATTGGGTATGATATTTCAGAAAAAGCCATAGCAAATGCTAAAGAAAAATTTGGAGTAGATAATATTTTAGCAAATTCTATGACGGCAGAAATACCAGAACATGATGGATTATTAACTTGTCCACCATATTGGAACCTGGAGAAATATGATAGTAAAGAAGGATTAGATAGAATTAAAGAATGGAACGATTTTTTAATAGATTATGAAAAATTATGGAAACATGTTAGTGAAAAAGCTTTACCGGGTGCAAGATATTGTATAATGGTTGGTGATTGGAGAAAAAAAAATATATTTTATGATTTGGGTTATCAAACTGAAAAAGTAATGGAAAAATGTGGATTTAAACCATTTGATAAAGTTATTTTATCACATAAAAAAATTTCACCAATTAAATTAATGCTTCCCCAGGCAAAACGTTTTGGATATACACCAAAAGTCCATCAGTATTTATACATATACGAAAAATGCTAGATTTTATTATGTTAATAAATATTAATGTATTTATTAACATCTTTTCTTTCAGGTTCAGGAATAAAAATGATAGATGATTTAATTGATATGTTTTCTTTTTCAAAATTGACAAATCATATAATTATTTCTATAATTTTACTTATTTTAAATTGTGTTTATTTATACAATCATTATATCGTTTCAATTATAGTGTTTGCTTATATTTTTTTGTTTATATTTGTAAACGATAGTATAGATCATTCTATTTATTTATGGGCATTTGCTTATTTTATTATAGTATTTTTATTTCATTTGTACAATGGCAAATATAATTGGTTATTGGAACTAGATATAAAAAATGTTTTATTTATTTCAAGTATATTATTTGTTTTGTGTTTTGCTCAAAAAATAGAAGATGGTAAATTTAAAGAAGAAGTTAGTGATAAAAAAATAATATTTAGAATAATATTGTCACTAATTTTATTAGGTTATTTTTTTATAAAAGATAAATTGTATTTTTCCTTTATACATGAGGAAATGATAAATACATTTGATAACGCATTTATTGCCACATTTGGTTACACAATGATAAGTGTCTGTAATATGTTATTTAAAAAATTTGTAATAACAACTTAAAATTTAATATGTATATTTTTTATAATGAAATTGTATTTTTTACGCCACGAACTTAGACCGCTTAATGATAGCACATTTTTAACAGAATTATTTGATATAGGAAAAGAAAACAGTGAAAAAAAAGTAAAACCTATTTTAGATTCATTAAATATTGATAAAATTTATTGTTCACCATTTATCAGAGTATTACAAACCATACATCCATTTGCAAAAACGCACAATATCCAACCTAGTTGTGATTATTGTTTGGCAGAAACGGTAACTGAAACAAATTTTATAGTGAAACCCGATATGACATTATCAGAAAATCAAACAAAAGAATTTAATGTAAATAAATTTCATGAATCTTTATTCAATAAAAAAAAATTAGTGTATCCAGAAAGTGATAAACAAATTGAAGAAAGAGTAAATATGTTTTGTAAATATCTAGAAGAAAGATATGGTCCTAGTAATACAACAATATTAATAGCATCGCATATGGATATTGTGAATTTATGTTTAGGGTATTTTTCAAAACAAAATATAAATAGACATAAATATTACGCAATGGGTAAAATAAGCACGGTAGAAAACAATAAAATAGTATTTTTGAATGATGGTTCAGAATTAGATGATGAAGTTGAATTATCTTCTTTATAAAATATATATGCCAAAAAAACAAAAAAAATCTAGTTATAAAAAACGAACCAGAGGAAAAATAAAAGCAAATAGAAAAACACGTAGAAATAAAAGAAAAAATAAAGAATATTTAATTAGTAAAGTTATGGGTTTAAATGCGTTTGTTAATAAAAAACCAAGAAAAGGTTTGATATCTGGTTATATGAAACCTAAAGAGTTGATAAAATTTTCTGAAATAAATAAAACTGTAAACAAAACATTAAAGGATTATAGAAAACATCAAAAATTTCGAAAAAATTTAATTGATAAATCAAGAAATTTGAGATTACCATATGAATCACCGAATTTTTTAGACAATCTTCGCCCACCACAATTACAGCGACAACATGGTATGCGAATACCAGTAGCAGATGCTGCTTTCAACACGGGTCAAAACACATTTTCTCCATTCGAATATGTATATGATGGTCCTAGTAATTTATCACCTGATTCACAAAATTTGTTTAATGTTAGAGAAAATAATTCTCAACTATTTCCCTTGCCATGGATGCGGAGGAATACTGCTAGAAAAAGTAAAAAACGTAGACGAAAAAAAACTAAAAAACGCAGAAAAAAATAAACAAATGTAATAATAAAATTATTATATTTATTTAAAAGTCAGGTTTAGCAGTAAATACTTGAGTAACACTGGTATTATTTGTTATTGGAGATAGTTGTATTAAAATAAAGTGTCCTGCTAATACACTTAAATAAACCAATAAAGTATCGCGAGCCAATATTTTTAATGGTTTATTTTGTTTTTCAATGACACGCATTTCTAAAAATTTCATTAATAAATAAATAATAGCAACACATAAAGCTGTGATAAATATAGACATTTCCATTATATAATATACAACTTCTTGATAATTTTAAATTTTCCGCAATTAAGTTAATAATTCAATATCATCAAGTGCTAAATCATCTTTTTTGTCTAAATTTTTATCTAAAGTTAAAATATCGCTATCTAAATTAACAGTTTCACCTATAACTAATCTATCTTCATCATCATCTTCTTCTTCTTCTTCTTCTAATTTTCTTCGTTCATGATTTTCTTTTGCGATTTTGTCTAAACGTTCAACATTTTTTGGTGCGTTAACAAGACTTTCTTCATTCGTACCCATATCTAAAACAGCATCGTTATCGTTAAATGATAATTTTTTATTTTCTATTTCTTCGCTTACTTCTTGTGAAACCGTTTCTTGTAAAGGTTCTGTTGTTACAGTTTCTACATTATCAACTGTTTCTGTTTCAACTTTTACAATAGGATCTGTTATTTTATCTTCTTTTTCATCAGTGATTGTTGTTGTTGTTTCTTTTACAGTATTTTCATCATTATTACTTTTTTCAATAACTACTTTTGTATTGTCTTCATCTTCTGGTTTAGTTTCTTCTTTTTCTTTTTCTTCAACTTCTTTTTCTACAACTTCTTCAATAACTTCTTCTTCTATGGTTTCATCAATATAAGACCTTAATATAGATTCAATAGGCATATTTTCTCTTATAACTTCTAAAATACTTTCTCGTGTCAATATTTCTACTTCGCGCATATTTTTTTGATACAAAAGAGGTTGTATATTTTTTTCAAACAAATAAACATTGCTGTAAATTTTTCTAGCTAAAGTAATATAAACTTTATGAATAAATTGTGGTAGTTTGGGTATATCTAAATCTATTTTTTTTTGTTTTTGTGAAACTCTAACACTGGTTAAAATTTTTAATTGTGTAATATGAACACAAGTTAAAATATCTTCTAAATATTTACATTTTGTTAAATTAACAATTCTTTGTGATTCTGTATCAATAATATTATCATTCCATTTTGGCACTCTAGATAATAAATTCTGAAAAGTCATTAAATATTTATTGTCTTCTTCGTTATCAATGCATAAATTCCATGCTTCATCAAAAATTGATTTAATACCTTCAATAAGTTGTGGTGTTATAATAGTAATTAATCTTGAAGACCATTCGCGTTGTGCTTCAGAAACAATTGTATGATCATAATCGTCCATTTATAAATTTAGTATATTTTCTAAATCTTCTTTCGGACGCATAAATATATAATTTAATATATTTAAAATTATAATTTTTTCATTGCGATATTCTTTTCTAATTTTATCAATATAAATTAAAAATTTATATTTGTTTTTTTCTGAAATAACATTGCTGGATTTTTCAATCAATTCTATAATATCTAAACAACTGTAACCTTTTTCATATATTTTTTCAACTAATTGTTCACAATTTATTAATGTTTTATAATTTTTTATATCAAAAATTTTTTTTTTTAGCCATGTCGTTCTTTTTTTCATATAATTAGTTTGCTTAATATCATTTTTTAAATATTGATGTAAGCTAATTTTTTCATTATTTATAGTAGGCAAAGGTATAAAAATATTACAAAACCTAGATAATATAGGTTTTAATAGTGTGGTTTCGTCTTCAACAATAATAAAAAACCGTGTATTATGACTGAATTTTTCTATACATCTTCGTAAAGCAGACTGTGCGTCTGTTGTTAATTTTTCACAATTAAAAAGAATAATACTTTTAAATTTATAACCTTGTTTATTATTTATATTAGTTTTTGCAAAAAATTTTAATTCATCTCGTATAAACCGTATACCTTTTGAATGGGCACAATTAACGTACATTATATATTGTTTAACATTATCATTATCAGTATTATAAATTTTATTGATTAAGTAATTTAATATATGTCGTTTGCCACTACCAGAAGGTCCGTGGAAAATAATATGAGGTATTTTTTCATTATTTACAAAAAAATCCAATTTGTTTTTAATATTTTCGTGTATGTTTAAATTCATTAATTATTTATAATAATTTGTTTTTAATTATAAATAATTGTTATTAATTAAGCATAACTTTGTAAAGATTGAGTATATGGGTTATTATTAAATGCACTTAATAATTCGCCTTGATTTCTTTGATTCATAGGGTCTCTTTCTCTTAAATTTCTATTTGACATTTCACCATAGTTAGCAGAACTAAGAGCATTTTTTGGCATATCAACGCCCATAAAGCCTTCATTCATAGGTCCGTAACTTTTAATATTAACATTCATCTCATTATTAAACATATTACTATTACCAACATTAATTCTATCTACTTTTGATAATATTTCTTTATTTGGATTTAATCGTGCGTTATATTCGGCACCATACAAACGAGCATTGCTATTTTCAGCACTACCCGCAGCGTACCATTCATAATTAGTAGAATCACGTTGATTATGTACATTGTCTGTTGGCGCGTTCATATAACCATCACTTCTATTTGAACCACCCATAGGAATATAACTATTATCAATTGTTTGTTCTTTAATAGTTGTTTTAGGTCTATCAGATGGATTGAATGTTCTAGATTGTCCTGGACCAGCAACATAACCAGCAGGATTCATATTTCCAATAAGATTATCTTTTCTAGACGGTTTCAAAGAATCTAAAATAGGTGTAATTACAGCATTAACACCAGCACTAACAGCACCTAAGAATGTATCATCTTTATTTGTTGTTCTATTATTTGGCAAAACTGTAAAACCATCTTTACCATAATTATTATCAACACCAGTCCATTTATTTGTTAATGAAGCATTACCCATTTGTGTATTTTCACGTGAAGTTTTAATTGGATTTTTGTAATTACGTTGAACATAACTACCTTCACCGCCACCACTACCAAAATATTCTCGAGTAGTATCGATACGGTTTTCTTCTCGTAATATATGTTCTTCTCTATCACGATTTCCTCTGTGAGCACCAGTGGTTGTAAACCATCTTTCAGGACCGTGAATAGAAAAGGTATCTGGTCTATTTTTTTCCATTTTACCCATAATTCCTCTATGTTGAACATCTGCTTTTGCTCCTAAAACTACACCACCATATGTATTTTTTGGGTTAGATTCAACACGTAAATCATCAACTGTTTTTGGCTGGTATAATTCTCTAGCTTCCATACCACTGTTAAAACCTCCAGAACCATGAACGCCATTTTTTTTTCCTAAACCAGGTCCTACTTTAATTTCTTCCCATGGTTTATTGTTGGTTTGAATACCAGATACATTCATTTTCATACGATCTTGATAAAATTGAGAATAATTAGGTGTTCCATTTGCCCAATTCATTTGTTTTTCAGGCTTGAATAAAGGGGCTTGTTCTCTTTTGGCTTGAAATTGTGTTCCAGAACCAGAATAACTATCTAAAACACTTTCATTATTATTTAATCCACCAGTTCTTTGAGTAACTTTAGACCCAAAAAAAGGAACCATATTATTATGTTTTAATTCTTGCTTTGTAATTTTATTTCCAGTTAAAGAAGTAAATTGTTTTGAATTTTCAGGAATAGATTTATCTTCTAGCGATTTTTCATAACGATCTTTTTGAAAATATTTATCTGAAACAGCTGTTTCGCTTGGATATCTACATACATTATTTTGTAAATCTGTATTGGTTTCTTTTGGATAATTTGTAGGCTGTTGTTGTACATTTGGCAAACGTTGGTTATTTATATTATCATAATTTTCTTGATTAGGCTGAGGGGCATTTTCTTTATTTGACATTAAATACATAACACCTAAAGCTAATACTGGTATAGCAACTTCCATTTTATATATTATAAATAAATAATATATTTTATTAAATAACACAAAATATATTAATTTAGATATGGACTCTGTGGAACATTTGGAACAAAATTATCTCTTTCTAATAGTCTAGTATTTAAATTATTCTCGAAATGTTTACATACATTTTCTTGGGGATTTAAAAATAAAGGATATCTGTGATTTTGTTCTAAATCTAAATATTGCCATGCTGGATGTGTTACACGTGATTGATAACGCATAGTTTTTTCATATACTGGATAAGTAACAGGATATGATTTTTTTTTTGGTTTATCTGGTCTGCTTTTTTCACCTGATTTTTTTAATACCTTATATAATCCTATTAAATCACTATCAATATCAATTGGATGACCATTTGGAACATCTCTTAAATTAGCACCCCATCTTTGCATTCTTGTTTGTGGATCGTTAATCATTGGTAATTGTAAACCATTACCAGGAACATTTAACATATATCTACCGGTACCTGTGGCTTGTTGTAAGTTTTTTTTAGTTCTTGCATCATCGTAATTAAATCTAGTAAAAGACATCTATTATATTAATATAAATATTTTTTTTTATATTAATATTTTTTTCTTAAATCACTAACACTATAACATTGTCTTAGTTCAGCTAAAGCATCTTTTTTATATCTATCGCATAAAACTTTTGTCAGTGTAGGATTAATAGGGTTTGGTTCTAATAATTCTTTCAACATAATTAATGAATCAGTATTATGTGGATTTAAAATAATTGATTTATGTAATGCTATTGAACAATGTTTTACCCAATCAACGTTTAATTGTGCATTTTTTATTTTGATAGCATCATTATAATAACTATTTGCCTGACGATGTTTTAAATATAATTTATAATCACAGTATTGTTCTTTTGATGTCATTAATATATAATGATATTATCTTCTAAATATTGTTGGTCGTTGTTTATTTTCAATAATTAATGGTTCTGGAATAAATTTTGCGTGTTTTTCGAAAAAAGTTACATCATTTAATTTATTTAATGATGGTTTTACTTGAGAATTAGGTTTATGTAAATTAGTAGAACCTATGCCATATAAAGAACTTTCAATATCTGAAGGATTATTAGATAAAACATTATTATAATAACCACCAATCATTCTAGGCATATTGATACCATAAGCAGGATGTTCACTATTATATGGAATGCTCTGTTGTTTATATGTTCTCTGTAATTTTTGATGATTAAGTGCGGTTTGTTCTTTTTTATATTCACCTGGACAATTTTTTAAATGTGTTGATGCCATACTTAATATTATACTAGAAAAAATTATCAGTTGTTTTTGCCTTATTTATAAAATTTTCATATGTCTTATCATTAACATAGTCATTTTCATAATAGTCTTTTATAAAAAGGTGTACTAAATCAAATGTATCATAACTAAATAATAATGAAAACAAATCTTTATCTTTCAACTCAAATGGAAAAATTTTATTTCTATTTTTTACTTCATTGAATAATTTTTTCATATTATTATCATTACATATATCGTCATATATTTGATCCATTTTTTCAATTACTATTTTTTCATCATATTTTTCAATATGAAATGCTTTCAAAAATTGTTTCTGATATTCTGAATTATTTTCATTTTTATATTTTTCATGTTTATAATCAATATTTAATGATGTGTTATACAACATTAAATAATATTAACAATAATTATTTAAGTATTTAATTTTTATTAAAATAATCTTTATCTCTACTTAAATCTCTTGATGGAATACCACCGCGAATCCATCCATTTGAGGCTACATCTTCAATTAAATTGTGAGGATTTTGTATAGTTTCTTTTAAACTAGGTACTAAATCAACTAAATGATTGTTGTGTGAAACTTCTGTTAATTGTTTACAATCTTTTTTACAACCAGAATAACCAGCTTGTTGTAATTTAGTTTCTAATTCAGGATTATGTGGACCTTTTCCTAAATATGGAACAGTCAAGTAGTCTCTTTGCTGTAAAGAGATTCTACATTTTGGTCGGTTTTGAATAGTTGATATTTTTAAATCACTATCTGTTCCAACATTACACCCGCCAGCACCAACATTACTATCAATACCTCCTTTATAATTTATGTTAGGTTGTTGAGTAGCAAAAGAAATTGGCTGTTTCATACCACATTGATGACTAAAATAATTTTGAGTTGTATATGTTCCAAAATGAGAATTTTGGATATCTTTTTCTGATTGACCACATTTATCATCGCCGATACGTGATAATTTATCAAAAATATAATCGTGTGCTGTTGTCATTATATATTTATTATGAAGATAATAAATATATGAAAAAAATAAATTATTCAGCAACCGTTTTGTATTGATTCCTACAATATCCTGTATCACCATAACAATATTGAGCAAATTTTTCTTGACTATTTGGAATACTAGTGTTTGGCATAGAATAAAAATTTCGCATTGACCCTTCAAAACTTAAATTATCTCCTAAATCTGAAAATAATTTTCTATTTAATGCGGCATCATTTATTTCTTTTTCTACGATAGAATTGAATGCTGGTGCTGCAGGTTTTCTTCGTGGATTATCTTTTATATCTGTTAACATCACATTCATCAATGGGTTTGCTTTTGTTGGTGTTGTATAGTTATCCTTAACAGTTTTATAGTATTCTGGATTATTGAAACCTTCTAAATGAATTTGTTTCCTTAAGTTTTTAATACCGATTATTTGTTGATTTTTATATAAAATACAAATAATTACTAAAGTAACTAAGCATGACATTATTATTTTTGGCGAATCAAATATAAGATAACTAACAGCAGATAATAGCAAAACTAACCGTGTCAATGCGTTTAATCTTTTTGCTAATGGATAATCCCCATAAGGCCATATTTCTTTAATACTTTTAGGATCGAATAATATTGTAATGTCGTCTAACCAAAATTTATCACTCATTAATATATATATATTTAATTATTTTTTATTGTTAGTTGTTTTTTAAATAACTTATTAAAAAAGTCACCTTCTAGTTTCATTATTTTAAGATTATTTAATAAACATTTTTTATTCGTAATTTTATTTTTAAGCGCTTCTATTTCTTCATGTGTAATTTCATCACCACTTTTATAAATAAAAGATATATGTGCTCCTTCGGGAAACCATGAAGGTATTTCATTTACAGGTTTGACATTATAATATAAACTAGAAAATTCAGGTACATAATCTACAATAGGTTCACCAATTAAAGTTACTTCAATTGGTTCTATATTTTTTAATTCTTCTAATTTTTTTTCAGCATCTGGTTTTTCCAAATTCATATGTATTGTTAAATGTGGAACAAATCCATTAGTATAATTATGAAATTCACTATTTTCTTCAGGAATATAATGAATACAATGATTAAAATAATTCATTATAATTAGACTTGTGATTTTTTTTCTTCACTTTCTACCACTTTCTTTTTCTTTTTTCTTTTTTTTTTCTTTCTTTTCTTTTTTTTTGTTTCTACAACTTCTGGTTCCATTACAGCATTTTCTTTTCTTACTCGTGGAGTCTTTAATGCTTTTTCAGCTTGTCTTTTTGCTAATTTTGCCTTCATTCTTTCTCTAGCATTTGCTTTCCGCATATTTCTATTCATATGACTTTGAAAAGCATTCATGTTAATTTTTGAATTTTTACCTATAGGTAATCCCATTTCTCCAAACATTTTTTTCATATTTTTCATACCAGGCATAGATTTCATTTTTGCCATTAGTTCAGTTGCTTCTTTCATTAATTCACTTTCTTTTAAATCACCCGATTTAAGTTTTTCATCTATTTTTGTTCCAACTTTTTTCATCATATTCATTAGTTTCCCTGGATTTTTAAATAACTTATTAAAAACATCACCCATGGATGATTCATCTTCTAAATCAACTTGTAATTCTTTTGCGGTTTCTTCGGCTATTTCGTGTGCTAATCTACCAATTTTACCATCTAACAACCCAGAAATATGGTCATGTAATTTTTCTGCATCAGGTAAGTCATCCATATTAATATTACTCATATCTACGTTACTCATATCTACATTGCTCATATCAAAAATATCATTCATTTCGCCTAATGTATCTTCTATTTTTTTTTTAAATTCGTCTTCGTCTATTGCTTCAAATAATTTTGCTGCGTCACCAAAACTTTTACCATCTTTTTGATCATTTACTATACTAAATAATGTCATTTGTAAATATTTCCAAATAATTTCGCGTGTTTTATCACTGATGTCTTGCTGCCATAAGTATTTGAAATCTATATTTGGTAAAAAAAAAACATTTTTGGATAAATCAGTAAATATATCCGCATTTTGATAAAGTATATCAAAAAATCGTTCTGGATAAACACTGTAACAATATTCATATAATTGATCGACATTTTCACAACAATTGTTATTATTTAAATGTTCTAACAGTGTAAAATCACATTTGTCTTTACATTCAGGAAAAGTGATAAGAATATCTTTGTAAAAATCTTTCATTATTTTAATAAATTCGACAGTAGATTTCATTGTTATAATCTAACATTAATTTTATTTTTTAAATTAAATTAGTCTTAATTGATTTATTATTAATTATAATATATTTCACATAGTTTACTTAAATTTTGAACGTATTTCATAGATTTATTTTTATTTTTCTTATCTAGTTGACTACACTTATTTTTAAAATTTTCTACAGCATTTAATACTCTGCTATTGCTTTCTCCCAAGTCATAAGTATAATCTTTATTTTCAAAAAAAGTAAAATCTCCATTATCTATTTCGATTTTATAATGTTCTAATATCCAACTGTTCCAAATATCAATTATTATTTTTGGATTTACCTTTTTTAATCCTTCAATAAAAGTATAAGCGGTTTTCAAATCATAATCATTTGGAAATATAGTAATTAAGTCGTCTCCAAATTCTAAAAAATGATTATTAAATGCTTTTAATATAGTTTTTTTATCCATATAGTTAAGTTATGCAAATCTTTTTATATTAAAATTAATAAGTTTTATTTACTTTTGGAATTGCTGGTATTTCTCTCATTCGTTGTTCTTGAAATTTTTGATAATCATTATCTCCGATTTTATTAGGGACATAATCTTCAGGTGGTGTTTCTATTGTTCCATTATCTTCAATTCCAGAATAAAAATACATTTGTTTTGTTCCACCATCACCTTTTGCCGCCATTTCATCCGGTGTTTGTGATAAAAATGAAAAATTATCTGACACTACTTGTGTATTACCTGAAAAACTAAAAGCGTCAGGCTCTTCATCATATTTAGCTGTTACACCTGCTTGACCAGCAATTTTCACATCCAAATGTTCTTTAATTTCATTTCCAAACAATATTCTATTTCCATTAAATAATAATAACATGGCAGGAACTCTATTTATACCTGTAGGTAATGGTACAGTTTTACCCTTATCTAATAATATAATAATTTCACCTTCTTCATTTTTCGTTCTTTTATCAATACAAATAAAATGTATTTCATCTTTAATAGTTGATTTTGATAATATTTTTAATAAATTTTTGCTTTTCTCACAAAAATTACTATAATAAAGTATAGAATTCATATAAATAATAATTATTTTTTGTATTTGATTATTTAACGAAAAAATTGATTAAAAATAAATATTCGTTAATAATATATAATATTATGGAAGCCACTGAACAAAAAAATGAACAGCTAAAAACACAAATTAATTTACCAAATATTACAAATATTTCGGAAAACTTACAAACATTAACATTTACAATGGATAATGCAAATGTTAGTATAGCAAATGGATTAAGAAGAACAATTTATTCGGATATAAAAACAGTTGTTTTTAAATGTAACCCATATAAAGATAGTTTGGTTACTATAGAAAAAAACAATACTCAATTAAATAATGAAGTATTAAAACAACGTTTAGAATGTATACCAATACACATAACAGATCCTAAAGCGCCTTTGGATAGATTAGAAGTTCATATTGATGAAAAAAATGACAGTGATACATTAAAGTATGTTACAACTGAACATTTTAAAGTGTATGATGTGAATACAAAAACTTATTTAAGTGAATCGCAAAAAAATACTATATTTCCTCCTAATAGTTTTACTAAAGATTACATATTATTCGCTAGACTTAGACCTAGAATTTCTAAAGATATTCCTTATGAACATATAAAGATAACAGCAAAATTAACAAGAATGACAGCAGGTAAAAACGGAGCATATAATGTGACGTCAACTTGTGCTTATGGACCTACAGTTGATGTTGCTAAACAAGATGAAATGTGGAAAAAAAGAGAAGATAAGTTGATTAATAATGGCGTAACACAAGAAGAAATATCATTAGAAAAGAAAAGTTGGTATGTTCATGAAGGACAAAGAATAACTTTACAAAATAGTTTTGACTTCATAATGGAAACATTAGGTATTTATAAAAATGTCTATATTGTAAAACAAGCTTGTTCAGTTATTGTAAATAAATTAAACAAAATAATTAAGAATGCTGAAAATAGATCTTTTGATATTAAAAATTCAAAATCAAACATGGAAAATTCAAACGATGTTATTTTATATAATGAAGATTATACAATAGGTAAGATTATTGAATATGTTTTATACGAAAATTATTTCAAAGTTGGTGATATAACATTTGTTGGTTTTATAAAAGAACATCCACATGATAATTATTCTATTATTAGAGTTGCTTTCCCAAAAGAATCTAGCGATAACACAGAATTATATAAAATGATACAAGATTCTTGTAAAATTTTAATAAAAATATATGAAAAAATATCTAATGACATTGATTTATAATTAACATTTCTTCAATTTCATATTTATTATTTCATTCGGCATAGATAAATATAATTTATTCATTATTTATAAAATTTGGTGAAATAGCTTTTTTTTCATCTATATTTTGTTGTCTATAATGATAATTAATACTATACATTAATCTGGATGGGTGTAAACTATTAATATATTTAATAACTGTACTTAAAGAATGATATTTATTATTTGGCTTTAATTCATTTAAAAATGTTTGATGTAAAAAATACATATGATTCCTATATTCATAAGGAAATTCCTTTAATGGTTTTTCATGCTTTATATAACACGCGTGATAATTTGACCATAAATGATTAGTATAATCGTATAAATCTTTTCTATATTTATCAAACAATTCTCGATCATGAGGATAATAATATAAATATTCATTAATTTTGTTGTTTTGTTTTAATAGATAATATTGATATTGTAGTTTAGGATTATTTCCTTTTAGTCTAGCAACATATTCATAATTGGGATTTCTATATTTTGCTCTAATACCATGCTGTTTATCATATACCATAAATCCTTTTATGTCATATTTAAAAACTTTTTTTTCAAAATCTTCTTGTAACTTTATAACATTTTGTATTTTATCATCGTAAACACATGGAACTAATTGGTTATGATATTCAGGTGTCAAATATTCAGTTGCAGTCCATTCATTTAATTTATATTTTCTTATTAAACAACACTCCGCCTCTTTAAATGGAACTACTATCTTATTTTCTGGATGTTGTAGTATAAATGTATAACTACAATTTTTATCCAAGTCTTCTAGTTTCCACATTTCTTTAGTTACAGGATTATAAGTTTTATTGAACGCATCTAAAAATAGATAACGAAAAGTATGTGGTGAATCTTGAAAAAATTTATTTTTTGCTCCAATTGAACCTTTTGTAGCTAATTCCCAATCATCATTATGATAAAATAAATTAATCATTGTTCCTTCAAAAAAATTTTCAATTACACAATGTTCGCTTTTAACGAAATTAATAAAGTGATCTAGATTTACAGACTTTGCTGGACTAGCAGATAATAATTTTGTTCCATCTGTTATAATACTACGAAACCTGCCTAATGTATTGAAGTTTTCATTGTTTATTTTACTTTTATCATATTTCATAATATACAAATTATAATGTTTAAAATGTTTAACTATTATTCCTTTTTCAGTAGCATAATCTCTATCGATAATAGCTTTTGGGAAATCTAAATAACTAGAATAATCAAAAGAGTTTTCCATATTAATTAAATTATATATTAATCTTTAATTTAATTTCATTAATAATATAATAAATAAATTTCTACTAATATTATAAGTAATGGACGATAAAGTTGATAAACAGGTGTCTAAAAAAAATGATAGTAATTTATTTTTAGAATTAGGAGATATTATACAAATCAACGCACCAAAAAATACCGATATTCATAATAAGATTTTTTTTATTTCTTATTTGGATGAAAATGTTATTGAATTAATAGAAGAAATAACAAATAAAAATATTACATTAAATGTTACAAATAATAAATTAAATGATGAAAGCATCCTTTCCATTATAATACTTGATAAAAGTGATAAGAAAGGTTTTGCTCTTCAAAATGATTTGATACCAGGAAAAAATATAACAATTGAATTTGGTGGGGTTGTCCCACTTATTGTAAATGGAAGTATCATAAATTTAGAAGATGATATTATTGAAATTAAAGAATATTTGACAAATAGATTGTTTTACATTGATTTTGGCTACAAAGGTATACCAAAAAATTTACCGATTATATCATTTAAGCCTTTCGATATGCCAATTGACAAAAAAAATTTATTAAAAGAACCTGAAATTGAAAAAGAAAAAGAAGACGCACCTTTAGATTTAGAAGCATTGGAAGAAGAATATGATGATGAAGATGAAAAAATACAAATACAAGAAGATTTATTTAACAAAAAACAAGGACAAAAAGAAATATTATTGGATGCTGACAATATTGTTTTTGACTCTGAAGAAGTAGAAGTTGTTGAAATTAAAGATGTGGGTAAAGAATTTAGACGTTATGATATTGTAGAGCAATTAAATGATTTTTTCTCAGAAATGTTAGTAAATATACCTATTACTAAAAAAAATCCAAGGAAAATACAAGAAATTCACCACATGATAGAACGTTTTAAACAACTTAGAAAACAATTTTCTGTATTTGATAGTAAAGGTAACGCAATCAAACCGTTATATAAAGGTAAAAATCATAAGCCATTAATAAAAATATTAGAACAAAATAATATAAATGTTCCTTGGTTGATACCAATATGCAAAAATGATAAAAATATTTTTCAAACATTTGATACAACAGATGAAATTGATGAAAATAATAAATCAATAATTAGCATTGTTGATGATGTTAATAACGTAATGGACCAATATAAGAATAATGTTATTCCTGATGGTCAAAATAAATATAAATTTTTAATACAACAAACATTAAAAGAATTTGATTCTTTTAACTTACATCAACCAGATCCTACATCAAATGATATTATTATTCAGAAAAAAGTTAATATGGAGATAGATAGTGTTTTAGAAAATATCAATAGTTTACATCGTTATATTAGGGGTGCGACATATTTAATTAAAGATAAAAATAATTATAGACACACTGAAAAAAGTGAACTTATACAAAATGATAGAATAACCTTACTAGGTTATTATTTATTACCAGCTAAGTATATTCAAATATTAAATATATTTTCAAAAAATATGTCATTATTGAAAAAAGTATTATTAAATACAAAATACTTTTATAAACATCATTTGATAATGAATACAGAAGAAAATATAAAAAAAGTGGATATAAATGAAAAAGTTGAAAATTATTTTAAAGATAATCAATTAGTAAAATTATTGTTTACTAGTAAATTACAACATGACGATAGAAACCATAATAAAACATTAAATAAGTTTTTAAATCATATTATTCCTGATACATTGGATTTATTAAAATTATTATCACCATCCAGATTAAATCCTTATTCTATAAATAAACTAATAGAATTACTAGAAGCTTATCATATTTATGATTTTGATATTACTAAAAAAGAGTATGAGTTTTTATGTGATTTTGTAGAAGAAAAACATAAAGAATTATTAAAAGATATAATACAAAAAAATAAACTATATAAAAAATATGACAAAGATATTGAAATATTAAATAATAAAGATGAAAAAAATGAACCTGTACTAAAAGCATTTTTTAATCATAGTAATAAATTGTCGGCAATTTTTAAAAATAATTTATATGATGTTATGAAAATAAGCGATAATAGTGAGTTGTTAAATCGAATGTTAATTTTAGATGATGCAACATTATATATGTCAACTATGAAACTATTACAAGATGATTTAATACAAAGTGTTGACTTAGATAAAGTTGTAGAAGAAAATATAGGAAATATTGATAAAATGGTAGAGGAAATGACATCAAAAAAAGATGATGACTGTAAAACATATTCCTTAGCCAAAAAATATATTGCTCATGATGAATTAACAATGGATGATGATAAAGAAATATTTTTCGATAAAAAATATGACACAACTAGATATGGTATTTTTGATGAATTTATGGAATTAAAGAGAACCCTTAGCCGTGATGATTTGATAGATAAAATTAAAAAACATTTATATGATGTGGTTGGTTTAAGAAATACAAATCTTACTAGAGAAGCTGAAGCATTAATAGATGGTAAAAGAAAAGTAATTGATGATGATTACGCTATATTAGATGATGATGACAAGATAATTTATTATGTTAGAAAAAATAATAAATGGAGAATAGATGAAAGCCTTTCAGGTAAAGCTATGGATGAAATTAGTTTTTGCAATCTTAAAAATAAATGTTTGACTATTAATAATGAGTGCGATACAAATGAAATAAATAAAAATAAATTAAAAAAACAGTTAATGGAAGAAATTGTAAGTAATTTTGAGCATCAATTTCATTATTCAAATGCTGAACTTAAAAAAATAAATCAACAACAATATAAATATAATTTAAAAAATATTGAAAGAATTATTCAAGTAAAAGAAGAAGCAAAATTGAAATACGATATGTTTAAAATATCCCTGGCAAATCAATTAGAAAAAAGAGAAATAAAACAATCACCACACTCCAAAATTAGAGATTTTATTTTACAGCAATCAGACTTAGCATTGAAATCAGAATATTTGCTTGAATTTGTAGATAAGTATTGTTATTTGGGCGGCGGTTGGTCGCCAACGGAAACAATTGAAACAAGTGATCATTGGTATTATTGCAATGAAACGGATTTAGTTTTACTTCCAAGTTTTTTTATTGACTTAGCTAATTGTTTTATTAACAAACAAAATTATGTTGAAGAGTTAAATAAAATTTGTGCTACTCGAGGAGTATTAAGTGATGATGGTGGTTACATTATAGATAAGTATAGTGGTTATATAATTAGGCATATTGATTTTGATGATGCTGAAGGATATGATAAAAAAGGATTTAAAGTTGTTCATCATGAAGTTTTGGAAAAAGATGGAGCTGATGAATTGTTAGGTGAAGAATGGTTAGAAGAAAAAGATAAAGTAGCTATGGAATATGAAAATGTAGACGCACAGTATGTTAATAATATAGCAAAAACACTAAATTATAATTTGCACATTAAAGATGTAAACGAACCATTTATTGTTAAGAATGCTTTAATTTTGTTAAAAAAAATATTAATTACGAAAAAAACATTTGACAAAAAAATAGCGAAAGCAGCAAAAAAAGGAAAAAAAATAAATACAACATATGAGCAATACCATGACGAATATTTATTATTTACAACATTAAGTTTATATATATTAGCGGTTCAAACAAAAATACCTAGTGTTAAAACAGGGGTATCTTTTCCTAATTGTAATCAATCATTAAAAGGTTATCCTTTATATAGTAATGATATGTCATTTATCAATTACATAAGTTGTGTTACTTATCATTTATCAAAAAACATAAGACCATGGAACATTATAAAAAAAACAAATGATAAGAAAAAGATTGTTACTATGAAACAGAGTATTGCTGATAAAATAAAAAAATTCTTAGATGAATTCATTTTACCAATGGATACAGTTATAAAATTAATGAAAGAAAAAAAAGTGTATTTACAAAAAGAAGAAAAAAAAGACATTGCGATAGAAAAATTTAATTTGACAAAATGGGATACATTTTTACCACCATTAATGCGTTTTTCAGTTACAAGTCTTAGGAATATTTCTTCTAATTTACATGAAACATTATTGAATGATTTAAAAAATAGAAATACTACACAGCATGATAAATTAAATAATATATATGGTAAAATAAGAGATCATAGTTTTTACATTATTGAAATGATTGAAAATATAATAAACGGTGAAGATTTTTTATTAATTACAAATAATGGAGAAATGATCACGCAAAATGCTTGTTGTAATATGGATAAATTAACTACGTATGATTATTTTGTAAATAAAAATAAAAATATTGATAAATACAATGGTATTGTAAAATCATTAACAGATATTAAAAAGGAAATATCTAATTATAGTAAAGCAAATACAATTTTTATAAATAAAGATACAAAAATACAATATCCGGGTGTTATTAATAATTATAGCAAAGAAAATATTTATAAATCATTTATAAAATATTGTAAATTTAATAGTGGAATTAAATTAAATGATGATATGATGAGAATATGTAAAACAAATAATAGTAAATTTTTAAGAACAGATAGTATTGAATCAAAAATCCAAACATTAAAAGATGAAGGTGTTACATATACTGAACAAGATTTGATATTACTATTGGAAGAATTAAATAAAAAAAATATGGTGAATATGAATTATAATGTCGGTTATGAGGGTTTAAAAAGCAAATTTACAAATGTACTAGAACATTTATCATCTGTTGAAACAAAAAAAATGATTAATAATGATTTATTGTCATTTTTGAATGTTTCTTCCTGGAAATACAATAGTGAAACAAAAAGAAATACAAAAGATGATTTATATTTATTCTTAGATGAACATGTTGAAAAGTTACAGCAAAAAATTTATAAAAATATGAAAGATATGGGAAAAAATGATTTTGTTAAAGCATTTTTAAACGAATATATAAACTGGACATATATTGGTCAAGATATTTATATGACAAACGAAGATAATACAGGATATAAGATAGGAAACTATATAAAAAATATTATTGTTTTATTATTAACAGTTATACCAAATATTATTAAAAATCAAATAAAAATAGAAGATGTTAAACGTCCTGTACCTAAACATTGGAAATTAAGTAGTGTTCATGTAAATGATGTGATAAATATATTAAAAGATAGTAAAAATTTATTTAAAAAATTTTATGGCATTCAACCATTTATAGATATTTTATTACAAATACAAGATGACAATGAACATTTATTGATGTTAATAAATAATTTATTATTTAAACCTGAATTAAAATTAGAAACACAAACTATATCTAGTAGCATTGATGGTGATTTATACAAAAAATTAATGTTTTATTGCTTATTGACCGTTTTTGATTATATGTATAGTTTTACAGATGTAGAATATGGTGAAATGTCACAAAATGAAATTATGGATCATCAAAATTTAAAAAGAAATGTAAATAATTTTGTGGAAACAATAATTGTTATGATGAATAATGAGAAACGAATATTAAATATGAATAAGGATGACATTTTAAAGAAAGTTTCAAGAACTAGTGAAAAAGAGAAAGAAAATATTAAAATTATGTTAGGAGAATTAACAATAGAACAAAGAAAAGTTGAAAATTTGAAAAAGAAACATCGAATAGGTGATTGGAATTTGGGTCAAAAACGAGCATTGTTTGAATATGATAAAGACCAATACGATAAAGAAAGAATGCATATTGAAGAAATGGCATTACAAGAAAAAGAAATACAAGGTCAAATTGATGATGTCAGTGAAATGAATATGGATATTTTCCGTATGAATTATGATGAAAATAACGCAATACAACATAGAATTGACGAAGAAGTATATAACTTAGGAAATATAGCAGATGATGGTGATGGTGGAGAAGATGATTTTGATTTGGACTATGGTGATATTTAAAAAATTGAATTTGAAAAATATTTTTTAATATAATATAATTAACACTATTATATTATACAAATAACATGAATTTATTACAACAACACAGACGTAACCCATCAAGACGCCGTAGTGCGCCAAAAAGATTTGAAGATGAGAAATTTGTATCAGGTGCTGTAGATAGATACCAACATTGTTATGAAGCAAATAAACCTGGTAAATACGATTATATTAATGGAAATGAAAATTATTATCATAATCGTCGCGGTCAGAAATTTACAACGATTGAATGGAATGATAAAGGGTGTTATAGAATTCATCGTCGTGATTTCTCAGAAAGTTTATTAGAATTTTCAAGCATATGGCGAGACATGGGGCGAGTATTACCTGGTGCTATTGTATCTCATATTGGTGAATATCTAAGATTATCTGATGTAGACCAATCACACCTTGAAGAAGATGACGAATTTATTGCTGGCGATGTTTCTTCAGATGAAGAGGAAATTAAACCTAAAAAATGGTCATGTTCTGGTCTTCCTGTAGAAGATAAAAGTGAAGAAGAATGGGATAATGATTATGAAACTAGTGAAGAAGAATGGGATAGTGATGCAATTTATGATTAAAAAAAATAAAAAATATTTTTGATGTAAAAAAAGTTTAAAAAATTGACGTTGAAAAATATTTTTTAATGTTAATTATTATATTTATGAATAATAATAAGTTAACATTAGATTTGAACCCTAAAACTAACACTACCAAAATGACAAGTAAATTAATATATGATATTAAAGGAAAAGTAAATAATGTTGAAAAGCATTATAGTGATATGAGCGATGAAGAAATTGCGGAGTTAATGAAAACAGAGAGGTTTTCCTTAACTTGTGCGCCCGGAGGAGAGAATAATAGGGGTATGGAGATAATAGGTAGGATGCCGATTAAGGGAGAAGGTTTTACAGCAGAAGATATTGAAGGATTGGCACCTTATTTTAGAAAATTAATGTGTGGATGGTATAAGCATAATATGGAAAAAGTAAATATGTTAAATCTTAATAAATTAAGTGAAAATAATATATTAAATGAGTTGATGCCGGTTGATCAAGCAAGAGTCCTTATTTTAAGGGATTGGGCTGCCAAAACAATGGGAGCAGAAGGTTGGACAAAAGAAGTTTATAAGGAATTAGCATGTAGAAGATGGGATGCTGAATATTTGGATCCAAATAAATATAGGACAGAAATTATTGATGGTAAGGAAGTTAAGGTAAGGGGAAAAAGAATGAATAAGCTTGCAAGAACAAACTTATGCTTTGTAGCTGGTAGAGAACAGGAGCCAGCAGTGTTTGAAGGTAAAGGAACAATATATGACCTTAAAAAAATGGAATGTTTAAATAAGGGAGTAGAAAAATTGCGTCAACAAATAGCAGATGGGTTGATATATATTGGTAGTAAGACTAAAGTAGAGATTAATGTAGTTGAAGGCAATAGATATTATAACCTTAAAAATACTGGAATAGGCTTTCATGGTGATACTGAGAGAGTAGTAGTTATATGTATTAGTATAGGATGTGATAATTATCCGATGTGTTGGCAATGGTTTAAGGATGGTATGCCAATTGGTAAAACAATTAATGTTGCCCTTAATTGTGGTGATGTGTATATTATGAGTGAGAAGGCCGTTGGAGCGGATTGGAAAAAGAAAAGTTGGTATACTGTAAGACATGCTGCTGGTGCGGATAAGTATAGGAATTTAAGTAGGTGGGAAAAGAAAAGACCAGCCTATGAAGCAAAAATTCAGGCAAAAGCGGAAAAAAAAGCTAAGAAAGAATCTGAAAAAGCAGCAAAACAGGCCGAAAGAGAAGCTAAAAAACAAGAAAAATTAGATTTTAAGGCAAATAAGGTAGATAAAAAAAATAAGAGGAAAACAACAAAAAATGGTTCGCCTCGAAAAGTAGATCCTGAAAAAGTTGCAATAAGAAAATATAAGAATGCCTTAAGAAAACATGATTGGGAAGATAGTGATGCTAGCTTTTATAGGTGGGTAGCAATAGAAGGTAACCATAATATATCACCGAATAGTGATTTCTTTAAGGAGTTTGGAGCAATATGGAGTGGGAAAGCAGATAATTATGTACAAAAAATGGATATTAAGGAGTGGGAAAAACATAGGGCATTTTATAGGAATTTATGTGCGTATGGGGTGTATTGGTAATTGTAGTGAGTTTTGTGAGAGTATATAAAAAAATAAAATATATTAAAATATTTTTTTATGAATTATAAATACCGCAGATAAGTATTATGAAGATGTTGGTGGAAATCATGGTGCGACAAATCGTTGCGCATTCATTATAGAAGAATATAACAAATTTATAGAATCAAATAAATAAAAATTTAGATATAAAAAATAAAATACATTATTTAATAATGAGTAAGAAAGAAGAAAATTTTTTCATTTGTCCACATTGTCATTTGGCTTTTATGACCGAAAATATGTGTTTTTTTAATCATACATCTATTTGCGAAGAAATGGACCATAGCGATAGTCCTATAACGGTTCGATGGTATACAAAAAAAGAATTAATAGAAAAAGAACGAAAAAAAATAGAAGCAAAACGTGAAATAGTAATAAAACCTTATGTTCGTCCAGTAACTCGTTAATCATAATATTGTATTTTTACATACATCATTACCATCCACAATAAAATTGTCAATACAATTAAATATGTTGGATTTATTTTAAAACTATTCAACATTAAAATTAACAACAATAATGATATTGCTGTTAATAATAATATAATCGCCATATTTTGGCAATATTTTTTAAGTATACTTACTTCTTTAATAATAAAACAACTAACTAGTGATATAGGAAATACAGCTAATATAGCTGCTAATACTGGATTTTTTACTACATTTGCAATATAGTATATAGAAGAAAACAATATACCACCTAAAACAAATAATGTTAATAGTTTTTGAATCATATATTTATTATTAACAAAAAAATTGAATATACAATTTAATTATTTGTATTGATAAAATGTCATCAATACAAATAATATTAGAAGACCCACAAAAAGAATCAATAAATTATAAAAGGTTCGATTTAAAAAATGTTAAATGGGAAATAAGAGAAATTACCGTTCGTTATCGTCGATATTCAGAAAAAAAAACGTTTATAGTAAATTATACAAAATATAATGAGGAAGAATTTATTAAACCATATATTAATATTATGACTTTTGAGTTTGAATATTTATTTGATATAAAAAATAATTCTTTTCATAATATTAAAAATTACGCAATATCTTTAACAAATATAACATCCGGGAGTGGGTAATGATTTATAACATTCATAACAATATGTTGTTCCATACATATTCCAAGGGTAATAAGTTAAATCAATAAAATTATTTACTTTTTTATCCCAAACGCATACTTTTTTACATAATAGGCATTCTTTCTTTGGTTTTTTACGCAAATAAGTTAAAATTAATCTCAATAAATCTGAATTATTCATTACATCAAAAGATGCGCTCATTATATTATAATATATTTTTATATTATAATGAAAAATTTTTTGCTTTCTGGATTAATTCTTTTTATCATTGATATTATTTGGATAAAACTATTTATGGGCGGACATTTTCAAAAATTAGTTAAAAAAATACAAGGTGAAACAATGATTGTTAAAAATGTTCCAGCATTTTTTGCTTATTTATTTTTAGTAATAGCATTTTATTATTTTATTATATTACAGAAAAAAAGTTATTTAGACGCGTTTATTTTAGGTATTGTAATTTATGGTGTATATGAAGGAACAAATTTCGCAATATTTAAAAAATGGAATTGGACAACATTTTTCTTAGATACATTATGGGGTGGAATTCTATTTGTTTTAACTTTAGCTGTTTACAATTCACTAACATAATTAGAAATTTTACTTAAACCATAATAGGTACATCCAAACATTAATGTTTTTATAATATAACCACTCAATTTTGGGTGTCCATCATTTCTAAAAAATGAAGGCATTAAATGTAATAATTGTTTCTGCATAAATGGCATATTGAACATAAAAAAAAGAACCATAATAAATAGTGGGGTTTGTATTTCATCATATACATTCTCCATTGAGTCTTTTTCTTTTTTATTTTCACTTGCTTGTTGAATTAATGATTGAAAATCCATGTCATTTTCAATATATTTTTCATTTTTTGGTGGAGGTATATAATTTGGTTTAACTTGTTCATCTTGTGTTATTTGTTGTGTATCCATAGGTATATCTCTAGATGGTAAATCAGTAGCACCAGCTGCTGCTGCTGCTTGTAAATCACTCATAAAATTACTTACTGCTTCACTAGATAGATTATTTGTAGTTGGTAATATTTCTTGTCTTTCTTTTTCTTTTACTTCAAATTTAACATTTTGTGCTCCACCAGCACTTTCCATTGGTAAAGCATCTAAGGATGTAGTACCGTCGTCAGACATATAGTTAATATATAGAAACTTAACTATATGTATTTACGCAAATTCAATTATTTTTTTAGAATAATCACAAGTTTCTGCTTTTGATTTAAATTTATAACATTTATCATTATATTTATAAACACTATTTTCGATTTTTTCTATTTCAGGTGCCTTAAATAATATACAATTTCTATCTTTACAAACTTTTCTAAATATTGTTGCTAAACCCAATCCTAATAATATTGAAATGGCATATCTTCCAAAATCAGTATGTATAAATTTTTTTAAATTCATATATACTATACGTTTATATTTTAAACACTACATTATTCGTAAGTAATTTTAGATTTTTGAACTGGATATTTACTTATATCATCTTTATTTTTTGGACAATCTACTTGTTGTGATTCAAAAGTATAACAAGTATCACCAGCATCTTTATATTGAAAATCACTTAAATTATCTGGATTTGGATATATAAATATTACTGTAGGGTTGGGATTTGTAATATATGTTACAAATAAACCGATTGATAAACTTATTATAAAAACTGGCCATATAATCAATTTCATATATATACTATAATTATTTAATATTTGAAATAACACTACCTTCTTTTATAGATAATTCTTTTTTAGTTTCTTCTAATTTTTTTTTTATTAAATAGTATGGTGGTCTCCAATCTTTGGCAGATATATCTACTTCCATTTCCATATATTCAAATTTTATTGATCTTATCTTTTTTAATCCCGTAGCAATTTTAGTTATATATAATTCAATACCATCTGATAAAAATTTATTACTTATTTGTGTTGTATTTTTTGTTGATTTGTAATCATTTATACTTTTTTTAAATTCATGAATATTTCCTATAAGTTCTTTATTTAATCCTTCTAATATTTCTTTTTTCTTTGTTTTTTCATCATTTTCTTCATTTATTACTAGATGATTGTTTGACATTTTTTCTTCTAATGAAACAAGAAATTCATTTAATTGGTTAAATTCTTCTTTTAATTTTTCAAATTCACTTACCACTATATCTTCCTTTTCTAAACCAAATAATAAGTCTAGTTTTTTTCTTATTATTTTTTGTTTTATTTCTTCTAATTCTTCTAATTGTTTTTTATATAAATCACTCATATTATGGGTTTCTTCAAGGTTTATTTCAATATTTAGCGAACAAGGATTTGTTAAATCGCCACATGTTGCTTTTAAAATTCTATTGTCTTCTTTAAAAATAGTTCCTACATTTTTTTCACAACTAACACATTTTCTATTTATTTTTTGTATATCCATTTTTATATCTTCATCAAAAATAAATTCTCTTGTCATAATTAATGTTCTCTCAGGTAAATTATTTTTTTTAACATTTCTTTTACTTTCTTTATATGAATCCTCATATTTTGATTTTAACTCATAATAATCATTTATTGATTTCAAATAACCTTCACTCATTTATATTTAAACTCTATAAAATTTTTTATGTAATAATTCATAATCACTTTCAAATTTTGGTATTTTAGTTATCAAAATATTTTGTTCTTTTTGCTTTTCTTTTGTAAGTGATTTTATTTTGTTTATAATATATTCTTGTTGTTCTCTTTTTTTTTGCTTTTTTTCTTCTATGGTTGGCTTATTATTAAATTTATATACTAAAATTACTCCTAAAATTACTATAAAAACAAATAATAAAATAATATTTAAAAATGTATCGAAACGTTTTTTTTTATTTATATGAATATTCTTTAATGTATTATTCAAAAAATAATTTACGCCCGGTTCATGTAATGTTGGTTTTAAAATATCATTTGCATAATTATTTGTTTTAAAACTACTAATACTAGGAACTTCACCATTTAAAAATTTTGAATTTAACATTATTAAATTATAAAGTTATTAAATGAAAAAAATTTATACTCACCTATATTATATACTATGAGTGATGATGAAATGGAAACCCCAAATGTAACAGGTTCTTTAGTTATCTTTTTTTGGCTAACCTTTTTATATTTTTTCTTAAGATATATGGTTGTTGATAAATATATGCCATTAAATGCTGATGGACAAAAAACAGAAGATGGTGAAAAGAAAGGAGGTTTAGGACCCTTATTTACAATATTCTATTTTGTTTTAGTTATAATGTCTCAAATGTTTATTAACATGAAAGTAACTCAAAGCATTTGTGGAGATGAAATACAAACTTCAACTGCTATGAGTGCTACAATTATACCCAATGTAATTATATTAGGTGTTGTTTATATTATGCTTGTTTTAGTTCCAGGATGGAAATCACCATTTGCAAATACATTTGGTTATTTTGCAGCAAATATTGGTGGTATACGTGATGTATTGAATACATTAACAAATACAAATTTTGAGGAAAAAGGCGAGGGAAGTATTGTTTTAAAACAAAATCAAATAAATATTTTTAAAAGTATTTATAAAGATCCATCGCAATTAATTAATAATATTACACCTGAAAATTTTCATAGATTTTTGAAAACTATGCGAAATATAAAATATTTCAAACCAAGCAATGAAGTTAATGATAAAAATGTAAAACAATTATATTCATTGGTGGTTATAAAAGATTTAGTATCACAATTTATATGGTACATGTTGGCAGGATATCTTGTAATAACTACTACATATGATTCTTTAATTAATATGAAATGTCAAAGTTCTGAAGCAAGACTTAAAAAACTTGCTGCCAAAAATGAAGTTAAAAATTAATTATTAAATGAATTATTTTACTTAATAATTAAATTTAGGGATTGCTAAATAATATAAAACAAACAAATAAGAAAAAATAGCTAAAATAAATGTAACAAACCATATTGGTATAATTGTTTTTTTTTTATATCCCAAACCAAATTCACGTAAGGATCCGTGCTCATTAAATAAAAAACCAGGTTTTATGTGATATATCATTCCGAATACTAAAACAAATAAAAATATTGAAACTGATGTTAAATTTCTTCTTATAAATAATCTATGATTTGCCATAATAAAATATATATATATAATTTTTTTATTTTTTAGTTTTAATCTAATTATATTATATATTATGCCGCGTTTAGCTATAACATCAAAATGTCCAAATGGTAAAATATTAAATTCTAAATTATGTTGTGTTTACACAAAATGTAAACCACATGAGAAATTAAATAAAATTACCGGTAAATGTAAGACAAAAAAATGTAAAGTATATCAAATATTAGACAGAAAGACTGGAAAATGTAAGACTAGAAAATGTAAAAAATTAGAAAAAATAAATAAAAAAACAGGGAAATGTATTCCAGATAAAAAAGCGATAAAAGAACAAGAAAAGTATGAAGAAAAATTACGTATAGAATTCGAAAGACGA
>CENJ01111261.1_pt1 | contig 28474 bp, 28 predicted proteins | sample 356161 | NCBI WGS metagenome assembly CENJ01 (sample SAMEA2619531, study PRJEB7988) | marine metagenome | biome: marine biome (ENVO:00000447); feature: surface water layer (ENVO:00002042); material: "saline water (ENVO:00002010), including plankton (ENVO:xxxxxxxx)" | depth 5 m | reverse complement strand
TATCTATGTTCTTTTTCTTCTGGAAGCTCAGGAAGATTATCTTTTATCTCTTTTAACTCCTTATCTGAAATTACCACTGGCAGAAGATCAGGACAAGGAAAGTATCTATAATCGTTTGCTTCTTCTTTAGATCGCATTGATCTAGTTTCATTTTTTTCACTATCATATAATCTTGTCTCTTGAACAACAGATCCACCGTTTTCAATTACTCTAATTTGACGCTCTATTTCATAATTAATAGCTTTTTCAATAAATTTAAAAGAATTAATATTCTTTAGCTCAGCTCTCGTTCCTAACTTTTTATCACCACTTTTTTTAATTGAAACATTCACATCACATCTCATAGATCCTTGCGCCATATTTCCATCACATATGTCTAAAAAAGTTACCAACTGTTTTACTGCTTTGAAATAAGCAACCGCTTCTTTTGCACTTGAAATCTCTGGCTCAGAAACAATTTCAAGAAGTGGAGTTCCAGCCCTATTAAGATCTACACCAGTTTCTCCTTCAAATAAATCATGAATTGATTTACCTGCATCCTCTTCAAGATGAGCTCTTGTAATATTTATTATTTTTTCACCATCGTCTGTTGAGACTTTTATTGAGCCTTTTTCAACTATTGGTTTCGTCATTTGGGTTATTTGATAGCCTTTTGGCAAATCAGGATAGAAATAATTCTTTCTATCAAATGACGAAACTTGGTTTATCTCGGCACCAGTTGCAAGACCAAATCTAATTGCTTTATAAAAAGCTTCTTTATTAGCAACAGGAAGAACACCAGGTAATCCCATATCAACTAGATCAACATGTGTATTAGATTCTGCACCAAATTCAGTAGAACCACCTGAAAACAATTTAGATTTTGTTGAAAGTTGAGCATGTATCTCTAAACCAATCACTGTTTCCCAACTCATTGTTTTAATCCCTCAGGTGTATGCATATGCCAATTTGTTTTAGTTTGATACATATGACCAAAATTTAAGATCGTACTTTCTTCAAGAAAATTTCCAATTATTTGAAGTCCAATAGGTTTATTATCAATACTTCCGTTAGGTAAAGACATTGCTGGCAACCCAGCAAGATTAGCAGAAATTGTAAATAAATCTTCTAAATACATTTGAATTGGATCACTACCTTTAGAACCCATTTCAAAAGCAGGACCTCTTGTTGTTGGAGTCATAATTACGTCCACATTAGAAAATGCGTCATCAAAGTCTTTTTTAATAAGTCTTCTGACTTGTTGAGCCTTTTTATAATAAGCGTCATAATAACCAGCAGAAAGAACGTATGACCCTATTAAAATTCTTCTCTTTACCTCATCACCAAAACCTTCTGATCTAGTTTGGACATAAAGCTCTTCAAGATCTTTTGGATTTTCAGACCTTCTTCCAAATTTTACTCCATCAAACCTTGATAAATTTGATGAACACTCAGCAGGTGCAACAACGTAATAAGTTGGAACTGATAATGAAAGATTTGGTAGGGAAATATCTACTAATTCAGCACCAAGAGAAACATATTCTTTAAGAGAATCCTCATATACTTTAAGAACACTGTTATCCAAACTTGATAAATCAAGATCTTTTACAACCCCAATTTTTTTTCCATTCAATGATTGATTTAAATTTTCTTCAAAATTTGGAATATTTTCATCTAAAGAGGTTGTGTCTTTGAGATCATGAGAGCACATCTCATTCAGGAGCATTGCACAATCTTCAACAGTTCTTGCCATAGGTCCGGCTTGATCTAAGCTAGATGCGAAAGCAATCATTCCCCATCTTGACACTCGTCCATAAGTTGGTTTAATTCCTGTTATTCCACATAGCGAAGCTGGTTGTCTAATTGATCCTCCTGTATCTGTTCCTGATGCAGCAGGTACTATCCCAGCGGCAACTGCAGAAGCAGATCCTCCAGAACTGCCCCCAGGGACCAACTTATCGCCCCAAGGATTGTGAACATTGCCGAAATAGCTAGTTTCATTTGAGGAGCCCATTGCAAATTCGTCCATATTTGTTTTTCCAATAGATATACAATCTGCATTTTCAAGATTTTCAATCACCGTCGCTGAATAGGGCGGAATAAAATTATCAAGAATTTTTGAACCACATGTTGTTCTTAGTCCTTTTGTACAAAACAGATCTTTTTGGGCAATTGGAATACCTGCTAAGGAATAATCTGATGGGTTATTGTCTAGATCTTGTGCTTTTTTAATTGAACTTTCTTCATTCAATGTCAAAAAGGCATTTAAATGAGAATTTTCATTAATTAGTCTATAAACCTCTTGAACAACCTCTTTATTTGATATCTCTTTTTTAGATATCATTTTTTTGATTTCTTTTATTGTTTTATACTTTATTGTCACTCAACAACCCTTGGCACTAAAAAGTAATCCTCATTAGAAGAGGGAGCGATTTCAAGCAATTCTTCCTTTAAATTATTTGCCGTAACCTTGTCAGCTCTTGTTTTTGCAGTTTTTTCTAGAGGATTGGTTAGTGGCTCAATATCTGATGTATTAACTTCTTCCAATTGATCAACAAACTCAATGATATTCTTTAAATCATTTGTTATTTTTTCCTCTTTTTCAGCGTCTAATTTAAGTCTTGATAAGTAAGATATTGTTGTAACTGTTTTCTTGTCCATATATAGGATATTATTATAAAGCTTAGTGTGGGGATATTAACCTAACTAAGAAATTAATTAAATTAATTTATTTTGGGATGGCATGTGAAATTTAACTTATTCAAAATGATTGGCGGTTACTTCTCGAATGATTTGTCTATCGATTTAGGTACAGCAAATACTCTTATTTATACAAAAGATGTTGGTATAGTGCTGAATGAACCCTCAGTGGTAGCAATTCGGGAAAGTCGAGGCCAAAAAACTGTTGTTGCTGTAGGTACTGAGGCTAAGAAAATGCTGGGAAGAACTCCTGGAAATATTAAGGCCATACGACCACTTTCTGAAGGTGTGATTGCTGATTTCCAGGTAACTGAAAAAATGTTACAACACTTTATAGCAAAGGTTCATGAAAAACTGTTTATAAAGCCAAGCCCACGAGTACTTGTTTGTGTTCCATGTAGATCAACGCAAGTTGAAAGAAGAGCAATAAGAGAGTCCGTACTTGGTGCAGGTGCGAGAGATGTAAAGTTAATTGAAGAACCAATGGCAGCTGCAATTGGTGCAGGTCTTCCTGTTGAAGAAGCATCTGGAAACATGGTTGTTGATATAGGAGGCGGAACCTCAGAGATCGCAATTTTGTCTTTAAATGGAGTTGTTTATTCTGAATCTGTAAAAATTGGTGGAGATAAAATGGACGAGTCAATAACATCATGGATTAGAAGAAATTATGGTTGTGTTATAGGAGAATCATCAGCTGAAAAAATCAAGTATACAATTGGTTGTGCTACACCTGATTCTGAAAAATTAGAAATGTCAATTACAGGAAGAAATTTAGCAGAAGGCATCCCAGAAACTTTTACAATTAATAGTGAGCAAATTTTTGAGGCAATGAAAGATCCATTATATGGCATGGTAAGAGCTATAAGGAATGCCTTAGAGTTGTCTCCTCCAGAACTAGCAGCCGATATTGCTGAGAGAGGTATCGTTCTTACAGGTGGTGGAGCTCTTCTAAGAGATCTTGATAAATTGATTTCAAGCTCAACTGGGATTCCAGTAATTGTTGCTGAAGATCCATTGACATGTGTAGCTAGAGGAGGCGGTCAAGCGCTAGAAATAATGGACAAATATAATATTGATCTTCTATCATCTGAGTAGTAGATATGGCTAGAACAGTGCCAACAACTGGTCAAAAATTAAACTTTTTATTATTTCTTGTTATAAGCATATTAATCTTATATTTTGATTTGAGTTCGAACAACTTTCAAAATATAAAAAATGGTTTTAAGTCATTTAAAATCTCGAGTTATTTCGTCTTAAAAGAAATTACAGTCGAGCCCTTGAAATCCTTACAAAATCTTTACAAAACTAAAAGTAGTTTGATAAAAGAAAATGAGATATTAAGAGAAAAACTTAAATTAAGTGATCTAAACAACTTCATCACCTCAAAAGATAATATTTTTTCTAAAAATGAAGAAATTTTAGAAGATTTGGATAAATATAATTTTTTTTATGATATTGCCAAATTGAGAAGCATTAATCCTAATATGTTTAAATGCTGTGATAAACATAGAATGCAAATTGAGGTTATTGCAAAAGATAAAACAGATAACATCGAAAAATTTGTATTTAACAAGATGGGTATTATTGGACAAATAATCTATCAAAATAAGTATAGCGAAGTATTGCTTTTAACAGATATTTCTCACTCTTTACCTATAAAATCTGAGTCAGATAACTTCTTTTGCAATGCAAGAGGAAGCGGAAGAGAGGGTTTTATAATCTGTAAATATAATCCACTAGTTTGGAGCGAAGAAATTATTAAAAATCAGATCTTTTATACATCTGGAATGGGCGGGATTTATCCAAAAGATATTGAAGTTGGGCATGTAACCAATATTGAAGCTGTCAACTCAAATGAGAAGAGCCTATTAATTAAGTTAAATGCCAGCCCTTTGGATAGTAATATTTTTGGAGTTTTGAAAAATTAATTATGAGTTTTATAAAAAGATTACTTTTTCTTAGTGTGATAAATTTTATAGATCAAACTATGTCAAATTTTTTATCTGAATTTTTTATTATTATTCCTTTAACATTTTTATCATATTGCTTTTATGTTTATAGATCTGATAAAAACATCAGTGCACTAGAAGCTTTTTTGCTTGGCTTATTTTTTGATCTAATTTCTAGTTCATATTTTGGTCTTAATACAATATTTTTCTGTCTGGTCGCATATTATTTAAATTCAAATGCGAATTCATTTAAATTATTTTCTTACCTTCAAGTATGTATATTTTTTGGTTTATCAGCATCAGCTTATGTAGGATTTACTCAATTAGTTCTAAATTTATACAATTTTTCATATCTCACACTTTTTTTAAGTTCTATTGTAAATATTATTTTTTGTTTTATTATTGCTTTTATCGCTGCTTATTTTCCAAAAAGCATAAATATGAAACTTTAGGATGAAAATTTTTTTAAATTTTTTTAAATTTTTTTCAATATTATCGATGTCTTTAATATTTGTTATATCAGCGGCTTACTTTTTTTTAGTAAGTAAGCCAGAAAATATTGTAAACATTGCAAATAAAATTCTTAACGGAGAATTTCTAATTCAATATAAAAACATTGATTCAGATTTAAGAATTTTTTCACCCAAAATTATTATAAATGACCTTTTGATTTTAGATGACCAAAAACAAGGAATTTTAAAATTAGATGAAATAACAATAGCCATAAAATTAATTGAATCCATTCTAAATAATTATATTTTTCTAGATTTACTTTCATTAAAAAAGATCGAATTTTTAACAAATACTAAATTTGAGAATAGTAGCGCATCACTAAAATTTAAAATTAAAGACTTATTCATTGAAACTGATAAATTTTTATTCTCATCAAACAGTGCACATGTCCTTAGCTTAAATGGCAATCAGTCTTTCTATATCAAAGACGGTTTTATTAATAATATTCCTTACTCAGAAATCAGTATTTTCAAAGAATCTGACTCAAATCATTATTTTTACTTAGCATCTTTGAAATTAGATGAAAATTTAATAGAAAAAGAGGAATTTGTTGATTTAAATCAATTTTCATTTAAGAAAATTAACTTAGATTTTTTCACTAAAGGCTACTTCGATTTTGTTCAGCAGAAATTTTTTAGTATAGAAAAATATTTAATAACTGACTCAAAGCTCATCACTGATTCAAGACTTGAATTGAGTAATATAAATGCAATGCTATTCACTAGTCTTAATAAAGAACTAAATGGCATTTTTTCTCTAAAAACCTTAGATCAAAAAATTAATGGTGTATTAAAGTCAAATAATGAAGAGATTTCTTTGAACACTGACATATTTTTAGAGATGGGTGACATTTTTAGTTATGGTGAGTATCTTAGCTTAAATGGCTTAGAAAATTTTAATACCATTCTGACTATTGGTGATAGGGTATCTCTTGAGTTAAACAGTAACCTAGAAAATACTTCAATCAAGTCAATTGTAAGCGAAATAAATAAAGACAAAAATGAAACCTTAGAAACAAAAATTTATATTGATAATCTTACCAATCCATCATATTTTATTAAAAATCTAAAATTTGAAACATTTTTAAATAGTGAAGGAAATGGATATTTTTCATTTGGCCAAAGTTTTAAAAATGATATTGAGTCAATAGATATAAATGATGGCTTTTTTGTTTTTTTAGAATTAGATAAGTTCAATGCTCTTAGCTTATTGAATCAAAATCAATCTGAGTATGATTCAAATTTAAAACTAATTAAGTTAAAAATTAATGAACTTAATCTTCTTAATAACATTTACATTGATCAAAATTTTGAAATTAATTTCAATGAAAATGAATCCAAAGCATCATTTAACGGCAATAATCTAAATGGAACATTCAGAATGGATTCTACAGGATTTGCAAGAATTGATGTTTTTGATACTAAATTTGAATTTAAGGGAATAAATAGTTTTGAATCAAATGAATCTTTTGACTTTAAAAATATTAATCTTCGATTTGTGGGGAGAAATATTCAAACCTTTGATAATGTATTCCAAAATGTTGATTTTTATTTTTTAAGAAATAATTCAGTCTCTACAATTGATGACATAAAAATCTCTAGTGTTAACTTGAATGTCGAACCATCTAATCAAAACGATAAAGCATACATTAGTTATAACAGTAAAAGTGATTTGTATAAAATAAGAGGATCATATGAACTTATTAACGAAAAAAATTTGTTTGACAATCTAATTAACTATGACTTTGATTATCTTTACTCCGATTTAAATATTCAGTGGATAGGCACTGACCAATTAAAAAACTTAGAGGGAAGAGTTAAATTTAAAATCAAAGATCTTGAATCCAATAGATCTTTGCCAGACTCAGCATTATTAAACACTTTAAAAATATTTAACCTAAATGCATTAATATCAAATTTAAATAATGAAGCAAATTTTAATTCTTCAAAATTAACTATAACTAGGGCAGAAGGAGACATTTATATTGGAAAGAATAGAGCTTTGTTAGATATACCAATTAAATTAGAGACAGCTGAGGCAAAAATGATATGGAAAGGTGAAATTTTAAAAAATGATAAAGGCCTTTTGGATCAATTAGACTTAAGTCTAGATATGAGATTAAAGGTATCAGAAAATATCCCTTGGTATGCTGCAATTTTTGGAGGAATTCCTGCACTTGCAGGTGGTTTTGTAATTGAAAATATAATAGATGAGAGACTTGATAATGCATCAACTTTTAAATTTAATGTAATTGGCTCAATTAATGAACCGGAAATATTGAGATTAGATTAAATATATTGTTGCTAAACCTAAGAAAGACAAGAATCCTACAACATCGGTCACGGTTGTAACAACTACGCTTCCTCCAATTGCAGGATCTTGCCTAAATTTCCTTAAAACTAAAGGAACTGCAATACCAGCAATTACAGAACTAATAAGATTAATTACTAATGCAGAAGATATAAGTACAGAAATTATAATATCTTTGAACCAAAAATAAGTTGAAAATCCTACAAGAATTGATAAAACAATTCCATTTAATATTGATACTGCGAGCTCTCTCTTAAATAACCAACGAATGTTTGATGCATTGATTTGCTCTAATGTAAGCCCTCTCAGAACAATTGTAAGCGTTTGTGTTGCAGCTACCCCACCCATACTTGCAACTATTGGCATTAAAACTGCTAGATATACGATCTTATCAATAACATCTTGAAATATATTTATTGTGCTTGCTGCTATAAAGGCTGTAACAAGATTCATGCTTAACCAGAATACTCTACTTTTAGCAGCTCTACCTGGAGGTGCAAAAGTATCTTCAGCAACGCCGGCCATTCCTAATAAATTTTGATCAGCATCTTCTCTTATGACATCAACCACGTCATCAATCGTTATTCTTCCAATTAACTTGCCTTTTCCATCAATCACAGGTGCAGAGATTAAGTCATTTCTTTCAAAAGTAGTTGCAACCTCCTTATCATCAAGATCAACATCTAATGGCAGGGATTCTGTTTCCATTATTTCCCTTACAAGCATTGATAATTTTGAAGTAATTATCTTGCCTATTGAAAGTTCACCTAAATATTCATTTTGATGATTCACAACAAAAATTTTATCAGTATTTTCAGGTAAATCGCCTTGATCTCTTAAGTAATTTATTACTTCATTAATTGAGTTATTAGGTCTTACACTAATAACATCAGTATTAAGCAACCCACCAGCAGTATTGTCAGAATAATTAAGGCCTATTTGGATTCTTTTTCTATCAACCATAGACATATTTTCTAAAATTTTTGACATTCTTTCTTCTGGTAGATTTTGTAAAATATCTACGATTTCATCTAATTCAAGTTCTTTTACAGCCTCAGTTAACTCCTCATTTGAAATATTTGATACGAGATCTTGTTGTATTTCTTCACCCAATTCAAAAAGCACGTCTCCTTCTTCTTCAGTTTTTAATAGTGAAAATAATAATGTTCTTTGTTTAGGAGGAGAGGATTCAAGTGCATGGGCAATTTCTGGCGCAGTCATTTTATTTATAAGTTGCCTTATTTGATTTAAGGATAAATCAGATGCATCATCTAAAATAATTTTTAAACTATTCTTGTCTCTGGGGTCATTCATACATCAATTCTAACCTGAAAAGATTTATCTATATCTAGATGATGGAATATTATTTTTCTTTCTATATTTTGAAATTGTCCTTCTAGCCAAACTAAATCCTCTTTTATTTAGCTCAATTGCAATCTTTTTATCGCTTTTAGGTTTTTTTTCAGAGTTAACAATATCTTGGATAAGTTTCATCAACTGTGTTGCAGATATATCTCTTGTTTTTGAAACTGAAGATACCAAAAGAGATTTAAGCGGCATAACTCCTTTTGGAGTATCAATATACTTATGTCTTAATATTCTTGAGACTGTTGATGGATGAACATTTATCTCATAAGCAATTTCTTTATTGCTTAGTGAATTAATTTTTAATGGATTTTCATTAAAAAAAGCTTGCTGTTTTAAACAAATATATTCTCCCACTTTATGAACTGTATCATTTCTTTTTTTTACAGATGTTAACAGCCACTTTGCATCATTTATTTTTTGTAAAATTCGATCATTTTTTTTTGTTTTTAGTTCTTTTTTTACACTATCAATTAGGTCATAATCTAACGATATTTTTGGAAAATTATTTTTATTAAAGTTAATTTTGAAATCTTTACCTAATGAAGAAACTTTCAAATCTGGTTCAATATAATCTGTTTTTTCAAAGTTTAGTCCAGGACTCAAATCACAACTTTTTATTTCATTTAATGCTGAAATAAAATCTTGTTCAGAATAGCCTTTTTCAATGGCCAATTTTTTTATCTCATCGAGATTATCAAGTTTTTCGTTTGAAAGCACTTCTTCAATTAACTCTCTTTGAGAATCTGAAAGACTTTCTTTGTTATCGATCTGAATCTTTATACATTCCTTATGATTTCTAAAGCCAACACCAACAGGACTCAATTTATGAATAATACTTCTTAAATTATTACCAATATCTTTAGCGGTATATTTAAAGTTTGAGATCTCTTCAATGCTTTCGATGCTTTCGGTAAGCTCTCCAGATTCATCTAGACATCCAATAATAAGTTTTGCAATATTTTTATCTTTGTTATTCAAATGAAAATCATCTAGCTGATTAATAAGGGACTCTCTAAGATTTACTTTTGATTCAATATCAAAATTAAAATCGCTTTTTTTAAAATTCGTAAGATTATCATTAATTTCATTTTTTTCTATAAAAGGATTTTCATTTATTTCCTTTTCAATTTTTTTAATTAATTCAAATCTAGATAATTGAAGTAAATCAATTGATTTTTTTAATGAGGGCGTAAGTCTCAGACCTTGTTTTTGTTTTAAAGTTTTAGATAAGGATATATTCATTTAAGAATACATATTACCAAGGTAAACCTCTTTAACTAAATCATTTTCAATGAGAGTATTCACGGCACCTTCTGCAATAACTTCACCATCATGAATTATGGCAGCTTTATCGCATATTTCTAAAGTTTCTCTAACGTTATGGTCAGTTATTAAAATGCCTATATTTTTATGGGATAATTTTACTAACACATTTTTAATATCATCAATTGCCATTGGATCAATTCCAGCAAATGGCTCATCTAACAAAATTATTTTTGGCTTTGAGGCAAGCGTTCTTGCTATTTCAACTTTTCTTCTCTGACCACCAGATAATTGTCTTCCCTTATAATTTAAGATATTTGATAAATCAAACTCCTCAACAGAAGATTCAATAAAATCTACAATATCATTTCTATTTTTGAAAGATAGCTCAGCAAGACCATAAAGATTTTCATAAACTGTAAGGTTTTGAAAAATTGATGGTTCTTGAGGCAAGTATTTTATACCAAGATTAGATCTTAAATGCATTGGCAAACTAGATATGTTCCTGTCCCCAAAAATTATCTGACCATTATTAGACTTAGTTAAACCGGCAATAATATAGAATATAGAAGTCTTTCCGGCTCCATTCGGACCAAGAAGACCAAAAACCTCTCCATAATTTATTTTAAAAGAAACATTTGAAACAATTTTTTTATCATTTATTATCTTAACTATTTCACATACTTCTAACATTTTGTTTTATTCAGATGAAACGTTGCCAGTTATTGGATTAAAAATAATCAGATTAGATGAAATTGATATACCATTATATTTCATAGTTGCATTTCCGATTAAGTGAATTCTTTCGTTTTTAAAAAAAAGTATTTTGTCTGCCATTCCATAAAAAAAATCATTATCTTTATTTGATGTAATTTTACTCGGAGAACCATACATAGTGACAACTTGAATTTTATCATCATAAATTGCTGAACTAGCACTTATGCTTATGTGCTTTGAATCGATAAAAACATTATTTAAAAAATTAATTTTATTAGCATCAATTTTAAACTCAACTTTATCAGACTTTATTTTTATATGATTTAAGTCCTCAGCAATTATTATGGATGTTGTAACAAAAAAAAGAATCCCTAAGATATTTATATTTTTCAATTATAGAATCCTTGCATCAATTAAATCGTGCATTGATATGATTCCTGTATATTTCCCTTTTTCCATGACAACAAGCGTGAATATTTTATTTTTTTCCATAATTTTTGCTGCATCTACAGCTAGGGCGCTCCTATTAATAGTTTTGAAGCTCTTTGTCATTACATCTTTAATTTTTGTTGTTTGTATATTAATTTTATTATTTATACATCTCCTCAAATCACCATCAGTGAAAATACCAATTATTTTCGATTTTTCAGTAATTAAAGTAATACCAAGATTTTTTTTTGTAACCTCGATTAATGCTTTATCTAAAAAAGTATTGGGATTAACTTTTGGAACTTTGCTACCAACATGCATTAAATCCTGAACTTGAGTTATAAGCTTTTTACCTAATTTTCCAGCTGGGTGGGATGAGGCAAAATCTTTCTTTGTAAAACCTTTTGCTTCAAGAAGAGCTATTGCCAAAGCGTCACCAAAAGCTAGGGCGTTTGTAGTAGAAGATGTAGGAGCTAAATCAAGTGGACAGGCTTCCTTCTTAGATTTAAGTTGAATCTTAATATCAGAAGATTTTGCAATTGAAGATCGGTTATTACTTGTCAATGAAACTATTTCTTTGGCATGTCTTTTAAGGGATGAAAGTATATTAATAACCTCATCTGTTTCCCCTGAATTAGATATTAGTAACACAATATCTTTTTGACTAATTAATCCCATATCTCCATGAGCAGCCTCTGTAGGATGTATAAATAAAGATGGAGTACCAGTGCTGGATAAAGTTGCAGATATTTTTTGTGCAATGTGGCCCGATTTACCAACTCCCATTATGACAAATTTGCCATCACAATCTTTTACCTTATCGCAAAGATCTTCAAATGATTTACCCAATTGATTAGATATGGACTTTATTGAATCAGATTCAATTTTTAAAGTTCTTCTTGCAGAAGCAATATAGTTATATTTTTTCATATTAAATTAAAAAATTTATCTTAACCCTAATGTTATAATAGACCAATGTTGCATATACATAAAAATTATTTATTTCTTTTTATAGTTACAGCAAGTTCTTTGTTAGCAGATCCGATGTTAGAAATAAAGGATTCAAAAGATGCTATTAAAAGCAATCCATACAATTTTATAGATTCTAATGCTCAAAGAATGGTTAAGGTACTCACAGAGCAATCAGATTTATTTGAAACTGACAGAACACAATATGAACAAAAAATTAAAGATATATTTGAACCGATGATTGATTTTAAACGAGTTGCTGCAAGTGTAATGGGGCGAAAATACTATTTACTAGCAACAAAAGAGCAGAGAGAAGAATTTGTTGAAATATTCAAAGATTCCTTACTAGATACATATGCAGAAACACTTGCACAGTGGGGGGATTCCAAAATTAGAACAGAATTTAATGATGGTTATTCAAACTCTGAATTGAAAAATGTTGAAGTTAAACAAGTGCTTGATACCGGAAATAGTAAGTATCCAATTTCATATAAACTGAGAAAGAATGACAAAGATTGGAAAATAGTTAACATCATAATAAATGGAGTAAACTTAGGTTTGACTTTTCGCAATCAATTCCAAGCTTTAGCTGTTTCTCATAATGATGATATCGAAGCAACTTTATCAAACTGGATATCTGACGCTGGAGATGCAGGTATCTCATAAAATGAAAGAACTGATTAATAATATAATTATTGAAAATGTACCTGATGCTAAATGTATTTTTGATGGTGATTTATGTAATTTGAAATTGATCGTTTCGTCTAAATTATTTAAGGATATGCCTCTATTAGAGCAACATAAAACAGTTATGAAACTCCTTGAAAGCCATTTTAAATCAGGCGAACTTCATGCTTTAAGTCTTGAGACAAAATCAACCTAAATGGAGAAGCTTTTAATTAAAGGAGGTAATCCTCTTTCAGGAAGAATAGAATGTTCAGGTGCAAAAAATGCAGCTTTGCCAATGATTGCATCGACAATTTTATGCGAGGAAGAAGTTATACTTAAAAATCTGCCTTATCTCCAAGATATCACAACTATGTTTGAACTTTTAGGTTCTATGGGAGCAGACATAATATTAAATGAAAATATGGATTTCACTATTACCTCAAAAAATCTTCAAGATATTGAAGCAAGATATGAACTTGTTAAGACGATGAGAGCATCAATATTAGTTCTTGGTCCTTTGGTTGCAAAGTATGGGAAAGCAAGAATTGCTTTGCCAGGAGGATGTGCAATTGGATCTCGTCCTGTAAATTATCATTTAGATTCATTAAAGCAGATGGGTGCTGAAATAGTTTTAAAAAATGGTTACATAGAGGCATCTGCTTCCAGACTGAAAGGAGCCAACATAAAATTTGATGGTATCACTGTTACTGGGACAGAAAACATAATGATGGCTGCAACACTCGCAGCAGGAAAGACAACTCTAACAAATGTTGCCAAAGAACCAGAAATAATAGATTTAGCAGAAATGTTAAATTCTATGGGTGCAAAGATTGATGGTGCTGGTTCAGATCAAATTACAATTACTGGCGTAGAGAGTCTAAATGGAACAAAATATGAAATACCAGCTGATAGGATAGAAGCAGGCACATATCTCGCCGCTGCAGCAGTAACAAAAGGTGAAATCACTATTGAAGGAATTAATCCAAACCGTTTAATGAAGGTTATTGAAAAATTAAATAGCACAGGTGCAGAAATTAATTTAGGTATTGATTCAATATCAATTAACATGAAAAAAGATGTTCCTAATCCAGTAGATATTACTACTGCACCTTTCCCAGAATTCCCTACAGACATGCAAGCACAATTTTCTGTAATAAACGCTATTTCAAGTGGAACTGCAAATATCTATGAAACAGTTTTTGAAAATAGGTTTATGCATATTCTTGAGCTTAATAGAATGGGTTGCAATATTGCTGTTGAAGGAAATCGCGCAATTATTAAAGGTGTAAGAAATTTATATGGTGCTGAAGTTATGGCAACTGATTTAAGAGCTTCGGCAAGTTTAATACTTGCTGGTTTGTGTGCAAAAGGTGAGACAGTTGTTGACAGAATTTATCACATCGATAGGGGGTATGAACGTATAGAAGAAAAATTGAACTATTTGGGAGCAGATATTGTCAGGCTGCCTAGTTAGAATCTAATATTTCAGAATCGAATTCAACTTTTACTATTTTATTTTTTTGGTTAATAACATCAATACTTAGCTCTTCGCCCAAAGTTGCAAATTTGAGAGAATTAATTAGGTTGCTCCAACTAGCATTTTTATTATTTATTTTAACAATAATGTCATTGACTCTAACGCCTTTTTCAAACAAAGGGCCTTTATCTTGCATTTCAATAATTTTTAAACCAATAATTAAATTATCATCTTTATTTATCCTTACTTTTGCAACTCTAAAATTACCTATCCAAAGACTCTTCACTTTTCCATATCTTATTAGTTGTGTTGAGATCTGGACGACTAAATTAGATGGTATTGCAAATCCAATACCTTGATATGCACCAGTTCTTGAAAATATTTTTGAATTAATACCTATAAGATTGCCATTTTCATTTATAAGTGCTCCTCCAGAGTTACCTGGATTTATAGCTGCGTCTGTTTGAATTAATTGAAGATAGGGATTGCCGTAATCTCTTCCCGTTGCACTAATTATTCCATTTGAAACAGAAATACCAATTCCATATGGATTTCCAATTGCTAAAACGTTATCACCAACTTTTAATTCATCCGAATCTGAAAAAACTATTGGCTTGAGATCATCATCTGGTAATATTTTCAAAACAGCAATGTCAGTATTTTTGTCGATGCCAATAATATTTGCAGGAAAAGTTTTACCATCATGAAGTTTTACAATAATTTTTTCGCCAGTAATAATATGTAAATTTGTGACTATATATCCATCCTCTGAAAAAATAACACCTGACCCTAAACCATTTCTATTATTTGAAATTATATTATTATTTGAGGATATACTAACCACAGAGGGTATAGATTTTTCAGAGGCAGACACTAACTTGTTTTTATCAACAGATAAAAAGTACCATGTCATAGCAAATGTTAGTAATATAACTAAAAAATAATTTATAAAATTAATTTGAAAAGATTTCATAATGCCTCTAGCTAAAAGTATCATCGATAATCTAAAAAACCAAGGCACAAACCCAGATTTTAATCAAATAAATCTTATTAACTCATTGTGTGAAATAAAACCTCATAAAATTTTTTTTCTGAAAAATAAAAACTTGGGACTTTACATATGGGGTGACGTAGGAAGAGGTAAAACATTTATCGTCAAGTCATATTTAAATCAGCTCAAACTGCACGACTATAAAAGTTTTCACTATATTGATTTTATGAATTTTATCCATGATGAACTTAATAAACATTCTGGAAAAAAAGATCCCTTACAAATTGTATGTAAATCACTTACAAATAATAAAAAAATAATCTTTATTGATGAATTTCAAGTCGAAGACGTTGCAGACGCAATGATTATTGGAGAACTTCTTAAAAGGATAACAAAAAAAGGTACAAAAGTGATAATAACGTCAAATGCACACCCAATGGATTTATACAAAGATGGACTTCAAAGAAAGAAATTTCTAGATTCCATAGATATTTTTTTGAAAAATATTAGTATATTTGAATTGATTGGTGAGATCGACTATAGAACAAGAAATATTATTCAATTAGTTGATAACCCAGGTAATGAAAATTTTTCTAATGACAGAATATCGAAATTTATCTCTAAAAATTTTGGAATAGAAAGTTCTGGATCAAATATGCTGATAATTAATGGAAGAAAATTTAGCTGTAAATTAGTATTAAAAAATATTCTATGGATTGAATATAATATTTTTTTTAAACAAGCAACAAATTCTAAAGATTTTAAATATATTTCCAACAAATTTGATTGGATATTTGTCAGCAATATCACAGCTTCCAATGATGATCATATTGATATGATTAGAAGATTTATATCTTTTATTGACATTACTTATGTCAATAAATCAAAGGTTAAATTTTTCTTTAATAATGTTGAAATTAATAATATCTATAGTGGCTCTAAAATAAATAATTTGTGGGTAAGATGTCAAAGTAGGCTCAGGGAAATGCAAACTGAGGAATATTTTTTGACTTGAATAGTTAAAGTAATAGTTAAAATAAAAATGAATATATATATTGCTATATTTCTCTCTAAACATTAATATTCGACCTTCGAATTAAACGATTATGAAAACATATACATTAAAGAAAGAAGAAGTTGAAAGAAGCTGGTTTTTGTTAGATGCGAAGGATAAGGTTCTTGGAAGAGTTGCAACAAAAATTGCTGATAGGATTCGTGGAAAAGATAAACCAACATTCACGCCTCACACTGACGGAGGCGACTATGTAATTGTTGTTAACGCTGAGTTAATAAAGGTTACTGGTGCAAAATATGACAAAAAAAAATATTATAAACATTCTTTATATCCTGGGGGTTTAAAAACCAAAACTTTCAAAGAGCTAAACAAAAATAACCCTGAGAAAATTATTGAAAACGCTGTCAAAGGAATGTTACCTAAAAATAAACTTGGTAAATCAATTATAAAAAAACTAAAAATTTTCAAAGGGCCCGAACACGAACATGAGTCTCAAAAACCAATTGAATGGAATCCTAGCTAATGGCAGCTGAAATTTATTATGCTACTGGAAGGAGAAAAACATCCTCAGCTAGAGTTTATTTAAAAAAAGGTAAGGGAAATATTTCTGTAAATGACAGGAAGCTAGATGAGTACTTTGGAAGAAAGGTAGCTCAGATGTTAGTTATGCAACCACTAGAACTAGTTGATCTTTCAGAAAAAATTGATCTAAGAATTAAGGTTAGTGGTGGTGGTAGTTTTGGTCAAGCAGGCGCAATTAGGCATGGAATCTCTAGAGCTTTGATTTCTTATGACGAAGATCTTAGACCGCAATTGAAAAAGGCAGGATTACTTACTAGAGATCCTAGAAAAGTTGAAAGAAAAAAGCCAGGACTGGTTAAAGCTAGAAAAAGTAAACAATTTTCAAAAAGATAGCATAAACGACATATAAATATACTTATTTTAGATTATAACTAGATTTTATATTACATAAATATGCTATAATATTTATGATTTTTAGTAGTGCACACCCTAAATGCAAAATAAAGATAAAACTAGAAGAAAAGTGTTAATCGGCTTAACAAGTGCTGTTGGATTGTCAGGTTTGCCCTTTGCAGCAACTCCTTTTATAGCCGCTTGGAATCCAAGTGCTAAAGCAAAAGCTGCTGGAGCATCTGTAAAATTAGATGTATCAAAAATGCAATATGGTCAACAAATACAAGTTTCTTGGAGAAAGCAGCCAGTCTTTATCGTGAGACATACAGACAATAGCCTTAAAAGCTTAGATCTTTCTGTATCCAAATTAGCTGATCCTAACTCTGATAATATTGAAGAACCTTACAGAGGATTAAATGCTTCTAGATCAAAAAGTCCAGAGTATTCTGTATTTTCTGGTGTATGCACCCATCTAGGCTGTGCCCCAAAATATTTCCCAGAGATTGAACCGAAGCCTTGGGATGCAACATGGAAAGGTGGGTTTTTTTGTCCATGTCATGGATCAATGTTCGACTTAGTTGGAAGAGTTTTTAAAGGTGTTCCTGCACCAACTAATTTAATCGTACCTCCTCACATGTTTGAGGGCAGTATTTTAACAATTGGAGAGGATAAGGAGTTATAAAATGAGTGAAATAGCTGGAAAATTATTTACCTGGGTGAATACGCGTCTTCCAATAGCCAACACCTTTGAAAGACATCTGTCAAAACACCCTGTTCCGTCAAAAGTTAATTTTTGGTATTTATTTGGTGCTTTAGCAGCTGTAACTCTGATAATCCAGATTGTGACTGGTATATGGCTAATAATGCCATATTCAAATACGGAAGAGCAGGCATTTTCTTCAATTGAATACATCATGAGAGATGTTGATTACGGCTGGGTTATTAGATACATGCATACAACAGGAGCATCACTATTTTTTGCCGTTGTTTATCTTCATATGTTTAGAGGCCTGCTTTATGGATCTTATCAAAAACCAAAAGAATTAGTTTGGATATTTGGATGCACAATATATTTAGCCATGATGGCAGAAGGCTTCCTTGGATATGTACTACCTTATGGTCAAATGTCATATTGGGGAGCACAAGTAATTATTTCTCTTTTTGGAGCTATCCCTTACATAGGTGAGTCATTAGAATTATGGGTTAGAGGAGATTATTACATTTCGGGAATTACTGTTTCAAGATTTTTTGCTTTACATGTTGTTGCACTTCCTTTGGTATTAATTGCATTAGTATTTCTTCATTTAGTTGCATTACATGAGGTAGGAGCAGGTAATCCTGAAGGAGTAGATATTGAAGAATATCTTGATGATGATGGCGTTCCTCTTGATAGTGTTCCATTTTTTCCTTATAAAGTTTTAAATGCTCTGGTTGCAATTGGTGTCTTTATGACGGTTTTTTCAATCATCATGTTCTTTTTTCCAGAAGGTGGAGGATACTTCATAGAAATGGCAAACTTCCAGGAAGCTAATCCATTAGTTACACCAGACCATATTGCTCCCGTTTGGTATTATGCGCCTTTTTATACTATGTTAAGAGCTATACCAGATCCATTGGGCGGCCTTATTGTAATGGCAGCTGCAGTTGCTATATTTTTTGTCGTCCCTTGGTTAGATAAGAGTAAAGTTGCATCGATAAGATATAAAGGGATATACAGCAAAATAGCTATAACTTTATTTGGGGTTAGTTTTCTTACATTGGGGTACCTTGGCACAGTTGGAGTTACAGAAATAAGAAAAACTATGAGTGTTGTTTGCACAATAATATATTTCTCTTATTTTTTATTAATGCCAATATATACAAAATATGAGAATACTCTCGAAGTTCCAAAAAGATTATGATGCAGCAAAAATTAATTTTAAAAATTAATTACTTGATATTTTTATTATTTTTCTTTTCAGCAATTCAAGCTGCTGAAGGCGGTCCATGCAAAGATTATGGAGAGTGTGATAAGTTTAAATATTCTCTAAATGATATTGAATCACTCCAAAGAGGTGCTTCAACATACATCAATTATTGTTATGGATGCCATTCATTGAAATATTCGAGATGGGGAAGAGTTGCAAAAGATTTACAAATTCCTGAAGATATTTTCTTTGAAAACTTGGTGTTTGATAATTCAATTAAGCCTGGTGATTTAATGGTTGGGGCAATGCCAAGTGAATCGGCGGATTGGTTTGGTGTAATGCCTCCAGATCTTACTCTTGTTTCGAGATATAAAGGTGATGATTGGATATATTCATATCTAAGAGCTTACTACGAAGATTCATCAAAACAGTATGGGGTCAATAATTTAGTTTATCCGGGTACAGCAATGCCTAATGTTTTGTTAACACTTCAGGGCAATCAAAAATTAGTCTGTAAAGATATACCAATAATCGCTAGTAATGGTGGAGAGCAAAGAGATAATAATGGTGATACAGTATATAAAGAAAAATGCGGGTTTCTTGAAGTTGAGGAAGGATCTGGCGAACTTTCAAAAAAAGAGTTCGATAATTTAATCTATGATTTAACAAATTTTTTGGTGTATGTCGGAGAACCTATTAAAGCAACAAGAGAAAGAATTGGCTGGTATGTTGTATTCTATTTTTTAATTTTTACAGCTTTGTCTTTGCTGCTGTATAGAGAGTTTCATAAAGACTATAATAGCTAAAAGGGGATAATATGATTTTGTATTCAGATAGAGACGATCATTATAGTCAAAGAGTAAGAATAGTTCTTGCAGAAAAAGATATATCTGCAGAAATAATTGAGTCAAAATCAGATGAAACGCCAGACGAAATTCTTTCTATAAGTCCATATTTCAAACTACCTATTCTAGTTGACAGAGATTTAGCACTTCATGACCCAAGCGTAATAATGGAATATTTGGATGAAAGATTTCCTCACCCACCTCTATTGCCAGTTTATCCTGTGGCAAGAGCAAATTGTAGAACTCTGATGCTGAGAATTGATAGAGAATGGTGTCCAATGATTGACGCGTTAATTGAGGGAAAAAAATCTGAAAAAGAATTGATGAAAATTAGAGAGGAGCTCTTACATGAAATATCCTCTATCGCACCAACATTTAAAGAGTTCAAATTCTTTATGAATGAGGATTTCACGTTAGTTGACTGTTTTTTTGCTCCTATTTTGTGGCGCTTGCCATCCTTAGGCATAAAATTGCCAATCAACAGACATTTGAAACCTTTGATAGATTATCAAAATTCTGTTTTTGAGAGGCCTGGATTTTTAGATAGCCTTTCTTCTCTTGAAAGAGATCTTAAATCTGATTTTTAATATTTACAGTTGACACCTTCCAAAGACCTAGATCTCTATTTAAACAGCCATTCCTTTTTATTTTTAAGTTTCCTGTTAATGGTATTATTTCGTCTCTAAATAAATTATTTTGATGAATCTTCTCAATCATAAGAAGATCTTTTATTAAAATAGTTTCTATTTCACTTTTTATAGATATTCTATTTTTATCATATATTTCTCCTAACATTTTATTTGTGATGGGTACTAAGGTATTTTCAAAATCAACTAATTTTTTAAAGTTACTAGCGTCATGAAAAATTTCGGTAGAAGAATAAAATTTTGTATCTAATGTATAGCTTTTAAATATTGGCACAATTGTTTTACCAGCATCATAGTCTGTTAAAAAATAAATACCAATGATGTCATTTCTAATCCTAGGTGTGTGCAATATTTGAATACTTTTATCTAATTTTGATAATCTATTATTTCTGTTAAGACTCATATCAACATTTAATATATCTTTTATTTGTTTTTCGTAATTGCTCATATTTATTGCAAAGTAAATCTGATAAGGGTATTTATTTCTTAGCTCAGACGCAATATCTTCATATTTTTTTGAATACACTATTAAGACTTTTTTATCTTCACTCTTTTTATCCTTAAAGATAGCATTCTCGATAACTCTTCTTTCATCTTCAAGCAAGCTTCTACAAAAATATTTCAAATTTGAACTAAGTACGTCATCTTCTAAGTTATAAGAATTTTGCTCATCAAAATTTACTAAAAATTTAGTTTGATCTTTAAGAAGCAATTCAATAATTTTTTCCTTATTTTCTTGATTTGTTTGTATGCTTAGCTCAATTTTTATTTTTGAGACTTCTTTGCTTGAAGTGACTGTGCAAGATGTCATAAAAAACAGCAGACCAGTTATAATAAATGTTAAGCTTATTCTCATACAGTCATGTTCTTAAAATGTTAAATTTTGTTTCAACCCCTATAGGTAATTTAAATGATATATCACTTAGAGCTATTGATGTTATTAAAAGTTCTGATTATTTATATGCAGAAGACACAAGAAATGTAAAAAAATTACTAGACTTTATAAATGTAAAAATTTCATGTAAAAGCTTTCACGAACATAATGAACAAAAAGTAATGCTAAATATTTTAAAGCAAGCAAAAAATAGTAAAGTAATTTCTATCGTTTCAGATGCAGGTACTCCATCAATATCTGATCCGGGTTATAAGCTTATTACAAAATGCATTGAAGAGAATATAAAATATACTTTAATTCCTGGACCATCATCAGTAATTAGCGCCATGGTAATGTCTGGTCTTCCTTCAAATAGATTTGCTTTTTATGGTTTTGTACCTAGGAAAATTCAAGATAAAAAAAAGTTTTTTGAAGATCTTGATGAGGAGACAAAAACTTCAATTATTTTTGAGTCTTCAAATAGAATTTATGATACTTTGAAAAATTTAGCAGATTATTTAAATTCTGATAGAAAAGTTTCAATATGTAAAGAAATGACTAAGATTCACGAAAATGTAATTAGGGGAAAAGCTTCAGAAATTTTTAAATTTGTTGAAGAAAATCAAATTAATTTAAAGGGAGAAATAGTAATTGTTATCGAGGGTACAAGTAAAAAAATAACTGCTCCAAAAATTAATTCAAAAATAAAGAAAGAATTTCTTACAAAACTTTCTGCATCTGAATCTGCAAAACTTATCTCAGCAGTAACAGGAGAAAATAAAAGAGATGTGTATAAAAAGCTTATACAAACATAATAAATCATTATAATAGCTTTTGAGTTGGTTGGATGATCGCTAATTTTTTTAGAGGAAAGTCCGGACTTCGTAGAGCAAGGCTCCAGGTAACGCCTGGGAAGTGTGAACTTACGGCTAGTGCAACAGAAAATATACCGCCATTTTTGGTAAGGGTGAAAAGGTAAGGTAAGAGCTTACCGCTTAAGTGGTAACATTTAAGGCATTGCAAACTCCAGCCCGAAGCAAAACCAAATAGAAATCTTACAAAGTTGCTCGCTTTAGATTTGGGTAGGTTGCTAGAATATTGTGGCAACACAATATCAAGATAGATGATCATCTTTAACAGAATCCGGCTTATAAACCAACTCAACTTCACTCTAGAATATATTTTTTGCGCATAAGTGTGAAAAAGTGTGTAAAAGTGTTGCAAAGTGTGTAAAAAGTCTTTATATTTTGATGATGTTTGGATTTAATACGCCATCAATAGATAGTAAAGGTAGAATAGCTATTCCTGCGAGATATAGAATTGATTTTAAAACACAAAATCAAAATGTAATAATTATTACTAAAGATCCACAATATCCATCTTTAAAGCTGTATTCTCAGTCGGAATGGCAAAGAATTTCATCAAAACTACAATCTCTTCAAGGCTTAGATCCTGTAGTTAGAAATTTGCAATGGACAATACTTGGAAACGCCTATCAAACAGAAATTGATATCGAGGGCAGAATGCTTTTAAGAATACCTATAGATCTCCAAAACTATGCGGAAATTAAAGAACAGAAACAAATCGCTCTAGTTGGGATGGGAAATAAATTTGAAATTTGGAATATCAAAAATTGGGAAATGCGACAAACGGGAGGCTCTCTTTCAACAGAGATTCTTGATGTAGTACTACCTGAAAGTATTAAAGAAATGTCATTCTAAAAAGGGGAATATGATGAATTTTGAGGTAGTTGAAACTAAACAGGAAAACGCAAAAATAAAAGTCGTAGGAGTAGGTGGAGGTGGAGGAAATGCAGTACTTCATATGATCAATCATGATATTGAGGGGGTGGATTTTATTTGTGCAAATACTGATACCCAAGCTCTAAAATCTCTTAAAAGTGCAATTACATTAAAACTTGGTAATGGCCTAACAAAAGGATTAGGTGCTGGAGCAGATCCAGATATTGGTAGAAGAGCTGCTGAAAGTGACAGAATGGCAATTGAAGAGTTGTTATCTGGTGCAGATATGGTTTTCATTACTGCTGGAATGGGTGGTGGAACTGGAACGGGAGCAGCACCTGTAATAGCATCAATTGCAAAAGAGTTAGGGGCATTAACTGTAGCAGTTGTTACAAAACCTTTTAGATTTGAAGGAAAAAATAGAATGTCTGCTGCTGAAAAAGGTTTGGCATCTTTAGTCGAAGAAGTTGATAGCCTTGTTACCATTCCAAACGAAAAACTTTTTGAAGTAATGGGATTAGATACTCCTATGCAAGATGCATTTGCCAAATCTGATGATGTATTAAAAGGAGCTGTTCAAGGTATTTCAGATATTATTATGCAAAGAGGACATGTAAATGTTGACTTTGCTGACGTTAAAGCAGTAATGTCCGAAAAAGGTATCGCAATGATGGGAACTGGGATAGCCAGTGGAAAAAATAGAGCTGAATCAGCAGCTAATATGGCTGTAAAAAGCGAATTACTTGATGATATAAACCTCAAAAATGCAAGAGGTGTCCTAGTTAATATTACTGGGAAAGAACCCACACTTAGAGATCAAGCTGAGGTAGCAGATATTATTGATGATATTGTGAGTGAAGATGCAAATATCATTTATGGTCTTGTATTTGATAAAAACTATAAAGATGAAATTAAAGTAACAATTGTAGCAACAGGTGTTGATCAAAGAGCACCATCGCTTGTAATTGATAATGAACCTTCAATAAAACTTAATCCTGTTGGGTTAGATAAAGATAAAACTAGTCAAAAAGTTGGCACGTCGTCTGCAGAGGAAATTGACTTCCTTGATGTGCCGACTTTTATGAGAAAACAAGTAGACTAAAATGCTTCACTTTCCAGTTTTACTGGAAGAATCTGTTGATTTTCTATTAAAAGATTTAAACGGTAATTATATTGATTGTACTTTTGGAAGAGGCGGACATTCTAAGCTAATCTTAAAAAAATTATCAAAAAAAGGGTCTCTAACAAGTATGGATAAAGATCCTGATGCATATAAATACGCATCAAAATTTAAAGAAAAGAATTTTAAAATTATAAATGATTCGTTCAAAAATCTTGATAAGTATTTTGATAGGCAAAGTATTGATGGTATTTTGTATGATCTTGGTACATGCTCAACTCACCTTGACCAAGCTGAGAGAGGCTTTAGTCTAAATAAAGATGGCCCACTTGATATGCGTTTTGACAACAAACAAGGTTTTCCTCTTTCAGAGTGGCTACAGAATGCCTCGGAGGAACAAATTAAAGAAATTATTTACAATTACGGAGATGAAAAACATGCAAAATTAATTAGTAAAGCAATTTTTAAAAGCAAAATGAAAAATAAGATAATTACCACAACCCAACTTTCAAATATCATTAGAGATACGTACCCTGAGAAATTTAAAAAAATTCATCCAGCAACTAAATCTTTTCAAGCATTCCGTATTTTTTTAAATAATGAGCTTGAAGAATTAAAAGAGTCTTTGAAGGCAGCAGAAAAAATTTTAAAGCAGGGTGGTTTTATAGTAACAATAGCTTTTCACTCATTAGAAGATAATATAATTAAAAATTTTTTTAAACCATCCCTTGTTTCTTTCCCAAAGGATATTCCTTTAAATAATCAGCAAGAAAAGAAATTTGTATGTGTTGCAAAAAAAGTTAGAGCATCTAAAGATGAAATTAATATTAATCCAAGATCAAGAAGTGCAATAATGAGGGTTTTTCAAAAGATATAATTAAAATGAAAATGATATTCCAATACTTATTTTTATTAGTTCTAGTCTTTATTCTAAGTATTCAAAAAATAAAATTATCCTGGGAAATAAGCACTCTTTACAACAATAATGAGAATTTAAAAGTTGAGTTTGAAAATCTTAAAGATCATAATCTTAAACTAACAACACAATTCCATATAGAAAACTCCCCAGCTAATATTGAAAAAATTGCTAAAGAAGATTTAAGAATGATCAAAAAAAGACCTAAAAAAGTTAAATATGAATAATAAACTTAATTATATGAATTGGAGATTTGTAATTATAGCTGCTGTAATTCTTGCATGTTTGGTAACAATTATTTTAAAGATATTTTCAATACAATTTTTTGAAAGTAATTTTCTTCAGAACGAAGGCAATAAAAGATATGTTAAATATAAAGATGTCGTTCCGGTAAGAGGAACTATATATGATAGAAATAACTTCCCATTAGCGGTGTCAGTTATTAATTATGATCTTTATGCTTTAAAAGGATTTACAAAATATCAGTTACTTAACATTTCAGAAAAGATCGAACTGGATATTGATCCAAAGATTGACGCTTTCAATAAAAAAACACTTTTAAAGAAGAATATTCCAAATGAAATGTTGGTAGAAATTAGAAACTCAAGATTTAAAAATATTGAGGTCGAAGTTCGTCATAGCAGACATTATCCTTTGGGCGATCAAATTGCGCCCCTAATTGGTTTTTATGGAAAAGATGGGGCTCAAGAAGGTTTAGAAAAAAGTTATGACACAGTTTTATCTGGTAAAAAGGGACGACAAAAATTTTTCAAAAACGCCAAGCAAGAAATAATTTCAAAGCCAATTGAGGTGTCCAGGACAATTCAAGGAAGCGATATATATTTAACTATTGATAGTACCTTGCAGTTTTATGCTTATAAGTTCTTAGCTGAGGCCATAAGAAGTAATAATGCGAAATCTGGAACAGCAATTATTTTAAATAATCTAGATGGGGAGATTTTGGCGATGGCTAGCTATCCATCATATAATCCAAATCATCCTCAAAGAAAAATACAAAAAAATAGAGCTTTGGTAGATGCATATGAGTTAGGTTCTGTTTTGAAACCTATTGTTTTATCTAAAGCCCTTGAAGAAAATATTGTTAATATAGATCAATATATAGATATTCCTAAAAGACTAAATCTTAACGATAAAATTATTGTCGATTCAAAGCAATATGAGAAATTAACTCCAGCAGAAATAATTTCATATTCTAGTCAAATTGGAGCCTCTAAAATTGCTCTTGAGCTTGGATACAATGATCTAAAATCGAATTTCTTTGAATTTGGTTTTACAAAACCAATTTCAATTAACTTTCCCTCATCAGCATTTGGTTATATGAGCATCAAAGATAAAATTATTGATAAAGAACTTGCAAGTTTAGGATATGGTTATGGCTTAACTGTCAGTCCTTTTCAATTAGCATCAGCTTATTCAGTTTTTGCAAATAACGGAATTTTTAAAGATTTTAAGCTACTTAAAGATGCAGAAGTTCATTCAAGAAGAGTTATTTCTCAATTAACTGCCTCAAATATTTTAAAAGCTCTAGAAATGGTAACCATAGACGGAACAGGAAAAGCTGCAAATGTAAATGGATTTTCTCAAGGAGGTAAGACTGGGACTGCTCATCAAATTAAAGCTGGATCAGGTTACGCAGAAGATTTATATAGAGCTTCATTTGTAGGAATAACACCCTTAAATAAACAATCTCTAACAATATTCGTATCTATAGATGATCCAGGGTTAAACTCATATACAGGAGGTGCAGTAGCAGCTCCTGTTTTTGCAAAAATTGCTGAAAATACTTTAAATCACTTAGGATATTTTGAAGATGAGTGAATATGAAGAAATATTAGGTATAAAAATTCCTGAAAATACTAAAATTAAAGCTGTAACCAATTCATCAAAGAAGGTAATAAAGGATTCAATTTTTTTTGGATTTCAAGGAACTAAAGTTCATGGAAGCAAGTATGCTAAAGATGCCATTAAGAATGGAGCATCGTTAGTTGTTCACGATGATCCTTTGTTTGTAAAAAATTATGAAAAGATAATTTACTCAAAAGACCTTAAAAAAAATATCACTAAATTTTTAGATTCCTTTTATTCAATTGATATTAATAGTAATAATTTTTTCACATTTACAGGCACAAATGGCAAGTCGTCAACTGCCTACATTTGTCATCAATTACTTCGAAATATGGATTATGAATCTTTATATGTAGGTACCCTCGGTATAAAACATAATGATGAAAAAATCCAAACAAAATTTTCAAATAAAACAACACCAGATATATTTGAATTATACGAAATAATTAGTTCACTGAATTATGGTTTAGACTCTATGAGTATATGTCTGGAGGTATCATCTCATGCGCTTGATCAAAATAGGCTTGATGGAATTCAATGTCTGAATTCTGCATCAATATTAAATATTGGTGAAGATCATTTGGATTACCATAAGGATATTTTTTCTTACAGAGAATCAAAGTTCAGTATTTTTAAAATGAATTCGCCAATAAAACTTGTTATTGACGAATCTAATAATTTTGTAAAAGACTATGATTTTTTAAACGAAACAAAGTTGACATTTATAAGTAGTAAAAATAATTTTTCTGATATTTATTACAAGATTACAAAAGCTAATTTTAAAAAATGTGAATTTAAAATATTTCTTAATAATCCACCAAGCGGACAAGAAATACATAAAAATAAGAAATATAAATTCAAATGTGCTCTTTTCCCAGAGTTTAATATCACCAATCTTGTATTTGCTATTTCTTCAATAGGATTTGATGAATTCTCTGATAAGTATGTTAATGACCTATCTTTTATTGAGTTACCAAAAGGCAGAACTGAAGTTATTAATAATATTTCTAAAAATATAATCATAGATTATGCTCATGATTCTCATTCATTTGAAGTGCTATTACGTTCTATCAAAAAATATTTCGATAATTTAATTTTAGTTTTTGGTTTTGGAGGCGATAGAGACAAATCTAAACGAGCAAAGATGTTACAAATTGCTTTAGATAATTCGTCTAAAATTTTTTTAACATCAGACAATTCCAGGAGTGAGAGATTTGAAAATATTATAAAAGATGCCTTGAAGGGGAATAATGAAGGAGATATAACAATCATAGAAGATAGAAAAGAGGCAAT
>CENJ01172385.1_pt1 | contig 28543 bp, 27 predicted proteins | sample 356161 | NCBI WGS metagenome assembly CENJ01 (sample SAMEA2619531, study PRJEB7988) | marine metagenome | biome: marine biome (ENVO:00000447); feature: surface water layer (ENVO:00002042); material: "saline water (ENVO:00002010), including plankton (ENVO:xxxxxxxx)" | depth 5 m | reverse complement strand
GGTCGAGGATGTGCCCATCATGCAGCGCCGCATCATTCGTGCCTGTCGCCGTGTAGGCAAACCGGTCATCGTTGCAACGCATATGCTGGAATCCATGGTGGAATCCAAAGCGCCAACACGGGCAGAAGCCTCTGATATTTCTTCGGCTGTGAACCAGGGCGCTGATGCCGTGATGCTGTCTGCAGAAACGGCGGTAGGCAGCCACCCGCAAACCGCAGTGGCGATTATGGACCGCGTCATCTCAGCGACTGAGCGCGATCCTGAAACGGCCTGCTACGCTATCTTCCACAGTGAAGAAGATCATTCGACCACAGCAGATGCGGTGAGCCTTTCTGCGCGGCGGATCACCGAAGTGCTCGAATGCCGTTTCGCGGTGGCCTACACCAATACAGGCTCAACGGCGCGCCGCCTTGCGCGGGACCGGCCATATGCGCCTATCCTTGCCGCAACGCCGAATGTGGAAGTCGCTCAGTCTCTGTCACTTTGCTGGGGTGTGACGGCGAAAGTCACCGAAGACATTTCCGACTTTGGCGAGATGATTGCGCGCGCCGATACGCTGGCATCCGAGGCTGGCGGTGAAAATGGCGAACGGATAGTGATCCTGTCCGGCTTCCCGTTCGGCCGGTCAGGTAAGACCAACACGCTGAAGATCAGCCGTATCGGCGCCATCGAGGATGATGGCTAAGGCTAAAATTCAAAACGGGTGATTGCGTTTTTCACTGAGGGTGCGAGGTTACGCGCAGAAAAATACTCAGGGAGAACGCAATGCCATTTGATCAGGTCAGCCAGCCGGAAACGCTAGGCCTTTCAAAAGAGCGACTGGACCGGATACCGGCCTTCTACAAGAAGAACTATCTCGACTCTGAACGCCTGCCGAACATCTCGACCATGGTCGCACGCGGCGGTGAGATCGCGCATCTGTCCTGTCAGGGCGTGAAGAACTGGGATACGGGCGAGCCGGTTACGGCGGACACGATCTATCGCATTTACTCCATGACCAAGCCGGTGACATGCGTTGCGGCGATGATGTGTTTTGAAGAAGGCCTTCTGCGCCTTGAGCATCCGGTGTCGCGCTACATTCCGAGCTTTGCCAATTTGAAAGTCTGGGCAGGCGAGGGGCAGCTGAAAGACCCTGACCGCGAGATGACTGTGAAGGACCTGTTCCTCCACACATCGGGCCTGACCTACGATTTCCTCGGTCTGCACCCTGTCGAGAAGCAATACATCGACAAGAAGGTCATTCGTCAGAACTACACGCTTGCTGAGATGTGCGAGGTTCTATCCGAAATTCCGCTGGTCTTCTCACCGGGTGACCGCTGGAACTATTCTGTTGCGATTGATGTCTTGGGCCATCTCGTTGAGATCGTCTCCGGCATGTCGCTGGACGCGTATTTCCAGACGCGCATTTTCGAACCGCTCGGCATGGTCGACACAGGTTTCACTATCCCGACAGAGAAACTGCAACGCTTTGCGGCCTGCTATGCGCGCAATCCTCTGACCAAGGAAATCACGCTGGCGGATAAGGGTGATGGTAGCTCGTCTTACTGTCGCGAGGGTAAAGACCCGCAGCGCCTGTTCAGCGGCGGTGGCGGTCTCGTCTCCACGATTTCCGATTACTATAATTTCTGCCGCATGCTCGCGAATGGTGGTGAGCTGAATGGTACCCGCCTGCTCAGCCCTAAGACAGTCGAGTACATGATGATGAACCATCTGCCAGAGGGTAAGACCATGGCCGGTATGGGCGACACCATGTTCTCCGAGAGCAATATGGCTGGCAACGGGTTTGGCCTTGGCGGGGCTGTTACGGTTGATGAGATCCTGATGAACCAGCCATGCTCTGAAGGTACGTTCAGCTGGGGCGGGCTCGCATCCACCTTCTTCTGGATTGATCCGGTAGAAGACATTATCGCGATCCAGATGACGCAGATGATGCCGTCATCATCCTATCCGATCCGGCCGCAATTCCAGCAATTCGTATATTCGAGCATTATCGAGTAGATACAAAAACGCTCCCTGTTTCAGCAGGGAGCGTTTTTCTTATGAGGCTGTCGCAGCAGGCTTGGAACTGGCGATGGTCAGAACCTGCCAGTAGCCTTCCTTCACTTCCATATCCTCAGCCGTGCCTTTTTCGGTGAGAATGCGGTGTGCCTCTGCCAGCCTGTAGCAGGGGATGTGCATGAACATGTGGTGCTCGCAGTGATAGGCGACCCAGTAAGGCGCAATGAAGAGGCGCTCCAGGAAGTTGGTGCGCGTGGTGCGGGCCACCCGCATCGGATGGTTGGAGCCATCAAGGCAGGCATGCTCTGCAATATTGCGGAGCCGCGTGACGAGCTGATTCCACGTCGCGAGGGGCAGCAGCCAGAGCACTGGATACGCCCACCAGCCAATTGCCAGCGTCATGACAATCGCAATCAGCGCGTTCGAGATCAGAAACGGAATGACAGCTTCACGCGCAGACTGGGCGCGGTTTTCGCGGCCCTTCTGCTTTTTTATGCCGATCCCCATCGCGTTCATGAACTGGTTTGAACGCTGTTTGTAGAAGGTCTGGCCCGTCATATCGCGAAGGATTTTCCGCCAGAGAGATTTCCGCGTAATCGGAAAAGGAGCGGACAGAATTAAGTCCGGATCCTTTTCCGACTGCGCGTACTTATGATGGCTGATGTGGTAATCCCGATAGTTGCGCAGATGCGCGCCCACAGGGGCTGCACAAAGCCACTGACCCACCCAGTCATTAAGCTTGTGATTCGTCGCGAGACCGCCATGGGCTGCCTCGTGCATGAGAATGGCCAGACCAAGCTGGCGCGCGCCGATCAGCATGACTGCGAGAACAAATGTCACCGGGTTCGGCCAGACCGCAAACATCGCCATCGCGGCGATAATAATGGCCCAGGCATGGACGATTGTACCAAGCCCCAGAAGGTCCGAGCGTTTGCAGAGGCGGGTCCACTCATCCTGAGTGAATAGCTCCAGCGGTTTCATCTTAATAGGCGTACTCATGGTACGAAAATACCAGCGCCTGATACGCGCCGCAATCGTGACGCCGCGTTAGCTATTTTGAATAGTGTTTTAGGCAGGTGCCTAGCCGAGCATTGAAAGCGTGATGGTGACTACAATCCCGAACACGATAAGAAGGCCCGCATCACGGTTGGATTTGAACAGTTGCAGGGCTACTGCATCACCCTTGGTTTTAAGCATAACCAGCTGCCAGATGAGATGACACATGAAGGCGATAGTGATCATCACGCCGGGCACGCGCGGTCCGCCGTAAGACAGGGCAATGCCGATCAACAGGGCACACAGGCCATAAATGCCAGCAACCGCCGGAAGCGTCTTGTCTCCGAACAGGCGCGCGGTGGATTTGATGCCGACAATCGCATCGTCTTTCACATCCTGACGCGCATAGATGGTGTCATAGCCAATCGTCCATGCAATCAGGCCCAGATAGAATAACGCTGCCCAGAAATAGTCGTTGCCGCCAGCGGTAAAATACCCGACAGGGAAGCCCCAATTAAAGGTGATGCCGAGCCATGCTTGCGGCCACCATGTGATCCGCTTCATAAACGGGTAGGCGACGACCAGCGGAATTGAGAGAAGTGCCACGATCTTAGCGGCAAGCGGCAGGAAGAGCAGAACGACTAGCCCCACAGCCAGTTGTGCCGCCAGCCAGATATAGGCCTGCGTTCGCGTAACCGCGCCGGATGGCAGAGGGCGCTCTGTCGTGCGGGCAACCTGCCGGTCGAGGTCTTCATCAGCCAGATCATTAATGGTGCAGCCTGCGCCGCGCATGGCGATCGCGCCAATACCAAACAGAATACCGTAAAGGAGGTTCGTAGCGCGCCAGCCGACATCAAGCCCAGCAAAGGCAACACCCATCCAGCATGGAATCGCCAGCAGCCAGAAACCGATAGGGCGATCAAATCGCGAAAGACGCGCAAAGCCCTGAAGGGACTGCGGAAGATAGTCCACCCATGATGGTGGCGCGTCTGCTGGTCTTGCGGTCTGTGCGGTCATGCCCATCGAATCCGAAGTGTCTGTGAGTCCCAAATCACACTATAGCTGTTTTTCTTGCCCTTTATGAAGAGGAATGCCAAACCTTCTGCCATGACTACCCGGCCACGACTTTTCGTACCGACTGACCTTGTTCCTGGCGGGCCAGTTGCACTGGATGAAGCGCAATCGAAATACCTCTTCCGTGTGATGCGTCTGGAGGTGGGAAACGAGGTGCGTGTCTTCAATGGGCGGCATGGCGAATGGCTTGCTCGTGTCACTGAAATCCTTGGGAAATCGGCCGGAATTCTGAAAGTTGAAGAAAAATTGCGCGGACAGCACAAACTGACCGACCTTCAGCTTTTGTTTGCGCCGCTCAAGAAAACGCGGACGGATTTCGTCGTTGAAAAAGCGACTGAGCTGGGCGTGGAAGTGATCCAGCCGGTAGTCACGGAATTTACCCAGTCGGAGCGAGTGCGGACCGACCGCATGGAACGCCTCGCAATGGAGGCTGCGGAGCAGACCGAGCGTCTGAACATGCCGCGCGTATGTGATGCCAAGCCTCTGATGCTGGCTCTTTCTGAACTGCCAGATGATCGCCGCGTGTATTACTGCGATGAACGCGGTGACGATGAAGCGGCTGAATGGGGCGGCGAGGATAATCGTGCACGTCCGATGGCGGATGTTCTCAACGAACACCATGTTGGTTCGGCGGCTATTTTGATCGGACCTGAGGGCGGGTTCTCACCGAAAGAGCGCGAAATCCTGCGGAAGCTGGATGGCGTTTATCCGGTGTCTCTAGGGCCGCGTATCCTGCGGGCTGAAACGGCGGCAGTTGCAGCGCTGACCCTGTATCAGGCGATTTGTGGGGATTGGCGCGCCGCCGGAGATGGAACCGGTACAGACGAATAGTCTGACAGGTCCAGTCCGCGACGGCGCTCCTCCCAAGCTTTTTGCTCTAACGTGTCGCCTCGTGGCGGAACACGTCTTCGTCGAGTTCACCTTCCCATTTGGCGACGGCAGAGGCGACGGCAGCGTCACCAGTGACGTTTGTCATGGTGCGCATCATGTCGAGCAGGCGGTCAAACGGGAAGATCATGGCGATGATCAGAAGCGACTGTTCCTCACTCACGCCGATGGATGAGAGTACGGCCGAAGCGAGCAGCAGGCCCGCGCTCGGGATCGCCGCCGCTCCAATAGAGGTGAGCGTCGCGCCCAGAGCCACTGACAGATACATGGCCGGTGTCATGTCGATGCCAAGCGCTTGCGCAGCAAAGAGAGCCACCATGCCGAGATAGATGGCCGTGCCGTCCATATTCACCGTCGCGCCAACCGGCAGCACGGATGCAGCGACAGACTTCTTGATACCGAGGTTTTCAGAAACGTTCTCGATCGTTACCGGCAGTGTGCCCGCGCTGGATGCCGTGGAATAAGCAACGGCCTGAGCATCACGAATACCGCCGAAGAAGCGCATGAACGGAAGGCCCAGCATGCCTTTTACAATGCCGAGGCCGTAAACCAGAACGATGTGAACGATGCACGCCAGATAGAGACCAATGGTGAGCAGGCCCAGATTAGCAAGGATCGCCAGGCCCTTGGTTGCCATAACCCAGCTCATCAGGAAGAAGACGCCGAAAGGCGCAAGTTCCATCACCATCACGGTGACCTTCATCATGACTTCAGCGGCTGATTCGATCATAGACTGAACCGGCTTGGCTTTCTCTTTCGCCATCAGGCAGCCAACGCCGAAAATGATCGCGAAGAAGATGATGCCCAGAACGTCTTGTGCGGCGAGGGCTTCAGCAGGGTTGGTCGGGATGATTGCCAGAAGCTTGTCTGCAATGCTTGCATCCGCCGCTGACGCTGCCGAAATCCGGTCACTGACCGCGCTTTGAGAGCTTGTATCTGCGAGGATTTCTACGCCATTACCCGGTTGGAAAATCGTGCCCATCAGCAGGCCGATCGATACGGCGATGAACGTTGTGCCGAGATAAAGAGCGATGGCTTTACCGCCGAGGCTACCGAGCTTTTTCGGGTCACCCATCGCCGTGACGCCGGCAACAAGCGTGGTGAAAATCAGCGGAACGACCAGCATTTTGATCAGGCGTACAAAGCCGTCGCCGAATGGCTTGAGCCAAGTGTCAGCGAAATTCGCTACGGCTGCGGAGTTACCCGTCCATTCGCCTGCGGGGTAGTAAAGCAAAAGGCCCACTAACAGGCCGAGCACAAGGCCCAGCATGACCCGTTTCCAGAGTGTGATTTCGAACCAGGCTTTCATCAGTCTACCCCTCAGAAGTTTGAGGGGAGCCTAGAGCGTCTTTTAGCGAAAGCAACTCACTTCAAAGCGAAGTTCGCCCTGATGCGCGCCTTGCCTGTTGATTGGTCCGTTATGCTTAAGCGGTCTCTTTTGCACCGTGTGAAGACATAAGGTCAGCAAAGCGACGGAAGAGATAGAAGCTGTCCTGTGGGCCAGGAGAGGCTTCAGGGTGGTGCTGAACCGAAATGATCGGCTTGCCCGCAACGCGCAGACCGGAGTTTGTGCCATCGAACAGAGACACGTGAGACTGCTCGACACTGTTTGGCAAGGTTGCTGGGTCAACTGTGAAGCCGTGGTTCATGGAGACGATCTCTACCTTGCCGGTTGAGAGGTCTTTCACCGGATGGTTCGCGCCATGGTGACCCTGAGCCATTTTCATGGTTCTGGCACCGAGAGCGAGCGCCAGCATCTGGTGACCGAGGCAAATGCCGAGAATCGGCAGGTCGGATGCAATAAGCTTCTGGATTTCCGGTACGGCGTAAACACCCGTCGCTGCTGGGTCGCCTGGGCCGTTAGACAGGACCACGCCGTCCGGCTTGAGTGCCAGAACGTCTTCCGCTGTCGCATTGCCCGGCAGAACGGTGCAGCGTGCGCCGACTTCGGAAAGGTTGCGCAGGATGTTTTTCTTCACACCGAAGTCGAGAACAACAACGTGGAAGTCACCGCTTTCCAGTGCAGTGAAGCCTGAATCCCATTTCCAGTTCTGTTCGGCATGTGCGTATTCCGCGTCAGGGCCGACGACCTTGGCCAGATCAGCGCCTTCCATGCCTGCAAATCCGGCAAGTTCTGCCTTCAGATCAGCAATTGAAACTGTTTCGTCTGGTGAAATATGCGCGATAATGCCGTTCACCATGCCCTTTTCACGGATGAGCCGGGTGATTGAACGCGTGTCCACGCCGGACAGACCGACAATGCCCTTCTTCGTCAGCCAGGCGTCGAAATGGTCCACAGCGCGCCAGTTTGATGGCGGCGTGATCGTGCCGCGGAAGATGGCGCCGCGCGCAGCTTTCTCTGCATTTACAGAGCTTTCTTCCTGATCCTGATCGTTTGCGCCGACATTACCAATGTGCGGGAAGGTGAAAACAACCATCTGGGATGCGTAAGACGGGTCCGTCAGGATTTCCTGATATCCGGTGATCGCCGTGTTGAAGCAGACCTCTGCGATGGCTGTACCTTTAGCGCCATTGCCGCGCCCGAAGTAAACCTCGCCGCTCGCCAGAACCAGCGCGCCGGTCGCTTCAATCTGTTCTTGATTCTCGGTGAGGAAAGGCATAATAGGGCTTCCTTGTTCAAAAAGGGGCGGTGAGGACCGCCGGGCAAACGCGCGAGGAAGTATCTTTCGCGGGAACAATCGTCAAGCTGGTAACGTAGTATAATATCAACGAAACTGCCGTTTACTGAGATTGAAAGCCAAGAGAAGCACTGATTCCATATGACGGATCCGAAAACACACACGCCGAAACTGCGCGCACTGCTGGAAGCTGACCTTTCACGCGCCGAAACCGACGATAGTGATTCTGTAGAAGCAGCGACGCTGCGCCTTGCCATGTGCGCGGTTCATGACCGTGACGCGGATGCGCGTGCGCACGACCAGTGCGAAGGCTGCGACGACTCAGTTATCCGCGATGTACTGTCTTTGATGGTGCGACAGCGTGAAGAGTCTGCAGACCGTTATGAAAATGCAGGCCGGATCGAAATGGCCGACCGCGAGCGCGACGAACTCGAAATCCTTCAGCGCTATCTGCCTAAGACAATCGCAGGCGAAGAACTCGAAGAAGTTGTTCAGGATGTGATTGGCGACCTTGAAGCTCGAAGCCTGAAAGACCTCGGTCGCTGCATGACCGAACTCAAATCCCGCTATCCAGACCAGCTCGACAGCTGCGAGGCGGGTCGCAAAGTGCGCGCAGCCCTCGGCTGATAAGCGCCTACCAGACGCCCTTCGTCAGACCATTCCAGATATAGCCACCAAAGGTTGGCGCGTAATACTGCTTTGATGGCATCTCGACCTTGTAAGGCGCTAGCGTGCCATTCACCGCATCATCCATCGCTTGCATGACAATATCGCGCGATCCCGCAGCGATCCGCCAGATATAAGTGTGGAAGTTGTCATCGGCCTGAGCCTGTACCTGCGACTGGTAGAGAATATCGCCGGTATCGACGCCTTCATCGACGATATGAACTGTCGCGCCGAAGTGCTCGGGCTCGCCATTGGCAAGCGCGAAATAGCCTCCAAACATGCCGCGATATGCCGGGTTAATGCCTGAATGGTAGTTGATGAACGGCGCTTTGATGGCTTTCAGCGTCTTCTTCTTCAGCATCCGGCAATTGATGACGAAAACGGCTGTCGGGTCAAAGCGCTGCAAGGCTTCAATGGCTTCGGCGTCGTTTGCGCTGGAGACGCGGATGAGGTTCTCAAGCTCCGGCATGGCGGGCTGAAGGTTTTCCTCATCGATCATCCGGTTGATGACGTCATGCGTCCGGCGCTTAGTGAGTTTGATTGGAAGGCGTGCGGCCTGCATGCTGGCAACCGTCATCGGGCCGAGAATGCGGGCGCGGCGTTTCCAGAACGTTTTCGCCGGTTCACCGTCTTCCAGAATGACGGGAAAGTCTCCGAACTTCTCTCGAAGCGCGTTGATCATAATCCACGCATGTGGCGCATCTGCACATAAAGCGACGATTTTTGGCTGTACGGTCATGGCACATCTCCGGCTGTTCAGGGCCGGAGATGCAGAAACCGTGCAATTTCGTCAGTTATGCGGTGCAGTTGTGGATAACAAGCGCGTGAACAGGCAGCTCAATAGCCCGGATCGTGTTCTTCCTGACCGATGAGATCGGTGCTGTATGGCGTGGTCTGGTACATATTGTTGATCCAGTTGCCGAACAGCAAATGCGCGTGTGACCGCCAGCGGTTGAGTGGCGGTTGCTTCGGATCATCATCCGGGAAGTAGTTGTGCGGGATCTGCATATCGATGCCAGCATCAATGTCGCGGAAATACTCTTCCGCGAGCGAAGTGGAATCATACTCGATATGGTTGAACACATAGAGACGGTTACATTTGCGCTCATGCACGATGCAGAGGCCCGTCTCGTCTGAATTCATAAGAACTTCTAGCCCGTCGACTTTCTCAACGTCTTCTGCGCGGCACTCGGTCCAGCGAGAGACCGGGATCATGAAGTCGTCAGAAAAGCCATTCATGTAAGGTGAGGACGGTACCAGATTGTGGTGGCGGTAAACACCGAACAGTTTCCGGTCGAGTACGTATTTCGGCACGCGGTGGAAGTGCCAGATCGCAGCCATTGCGCCCCAGCAGATGTTCAGCGTCGAGTGGACGTTCGTGGCTGTCCAATCGAAGATTTCTTTCATCTCGTCCCAATAGGTGACGTCCTCGAATTCGAGCGTTTCGACCGGCGCGCCCGTGATGATGAAGCCGTCAAACTTCTGGTCCTTGATCTCATCCCAGGTCTGATAAAAGGACAGGAGATGCTCTGCCGAAGTGTTCTTCGGTGTGTGGCCGCCAACCCGCACCAGCGTAAACTCGACCTGAAGAGGCGAGGCGCCTATCAGGCGCGCCATCTGAAGTTCGGTGCGGATTTTGTTTGGCATCAGATTCAACAGGCCGATGCGCATAGGTCGGATGTCCTGACGATCGGCAAAGCGTTCAGTCTTAACGCGCACGCCTTCTTGCAGAAGGTGTTCGCGTGCAGGCAGGCCATCAGGAATACGTATTGGCATTTTTTAATCTGTTCCGAACTTAAAAATCTCCGTGCAGGGCACGATGTACTCTTAAATGGTGTGTTTGCCATGAATGCAAACAAAAGCAGGGTGTGCGGCCTCAATTCGCCGCGAGGCCAGACGCTCAAATCTGTGCTAGACTAGGGGCGAGATACGAAAATGGAGGCCTGAAAATGAGCGAACTGAAAGACCTGATTACAGAGCTTCCAAAGGCTGAGCTTCACCTTCACCTTGAAGGCTCTCTTGAACCGGAAATGATGTTCGAGCTGGCAAAGCGGAACGGCGTCACGCTCAAATATGGCTCGGTTGAGGAAATCCGCGCAGCCTATGACTTTTCCAATCTGCAGGACTTTCTGGACCTGTATTATCAGGGCATGGGCGTTCTGCTGAAGGAGCAGGATTTCTACGACCTGACCTCGGCCTATCTGACGAAAGCTGCCGCAGACAATGTGTGTCATGTTGAGGTGTTCTTTGACCCGCAGGCGCATATGGAGCGCGGCGTCAGCTTTGAAACAGTCCTTAGCGGCATCACGCGCGCGCTCGAAGACGGACATATCCGTCATGGCATCACCTACAAGCTTATCATGTGCTTCCTGCGCCATCTGAGCGAGGAGGAAGCCTTTGCGCTGCTCGAAGTGGCGACGCCTCATCTGGCAAAGATTGATGGGGTCGGCCTCGATTCTTCAGAGCTGGGGCATCCGCCGAGCAAGTTCGAACGCGCCTTCAAAGAGGCGCAGGCGCTCGGTCTGAAACTTGTCGCGCACGCTGGAGAAGAGGGGCCGCCTGAATATGTCTGGGAGGCGCTCAACCTTCTCAAGATTGACCGGATTGACCATGGCAATGCTGCCGCCCGCGATGATGAGCTGATTGACCATCTGATCGAGACGGGCATGACGCTGACCATGTGCCCGCTCTCCAATCAGCGTCTGTGCGTTACGCCGGACCTGACCGAGAATCCACTGGCGCATCTCCTCCGCTCAGGGGTGCGGGTCACCGTGAATTCTGATGACCCGTCCTATTTCGGCGGCTATGTGAACGACAATTACATCGCGATTGCCGACGCGCTCGACCTTTCCATGCCGGAGATCGTCATGCTTGCGCGCAACAGCTTTATCGGCTCGTTCCTGAGCGATGTGGATAAGGAAGCTGCGCTAGACCAGATTGACGCTGTTTATGAGCAGCACCGGCACTAGCCTCAGGTCGCGGCGGTAAACTCGATGCGGATGCCGCCAGGCATGGCGCAGATGAAATGATTGATTGCCGCGCCTGACACGATCGGTTCTGGCGCAAACTCAATGCTGACATCATCGCGCTCGGCGAGCTGTGAGTGAAGTGCGGTGAGGTGATATTTGTCGGCGACTTTCAGTGCCAGATGGTGAAGGCCGATATTGGTTTTCCGGTCGAACTGCATTGCGGTGTTCGGCTCGGCAATCTGCCAGAGTGTGAGCATGGTGGTGCCGTCTGATACAAACACAGACGGGTAATCCGGCTTACCGCCCACTTCTTCAAAGCCGAGAGCTTCTACAAAAAAGCCGGTCGCAGCTTTGAGGTCTGGTACGGAGAGGCCGACATGGTGGACGCCAAGTGTTGTGCTCATTCTGAAGTTTCCTTTTGGGCATTGAGTTCGTCCGCGGTCCAGCGCGGCGTGATGTATTGCGGACAGTTCCAGTCGAAGGCGACGATGTTGATCAGGAAAGCGCCAATGGCTTTGTCGCGGTGTTCGGGCAGGGCGATCTGGGAGACGAAATCGGGGGCATCCTGCGCCGTCACATAGGCGCCGCGCCCGGCGATTTTCAGCCGGCGGCGGTTCGGGTAATCCATCAGGAGGAGTGAAACTCGATCATTCACGCGCACATTGCCAGCCGACATGAACTGGCGGTTGCCGCGCAGATCCGCAAAGCCGATACGGTTCTGGGATATGACTTGCAGAAAACCCGTCTCCCCGCCGCGATGCTGCACATAGGGCCATCCATCATCGGTAACGCTGGCCATGTAGAAGCTGTTGCGCTGCATGATGAAGGTCGCCTCTCTGGAGGTGAGGCGATCATCTGCGTTCGTCGCGTTGGCTTCCATATTGGCGTAGAGCTCGCGTGATCCATCAAAGGTCTGAAGGGCGCGTGCGGTCGGGCTGAGCAGGGTTTTGAGATAGTTGGCTGTCATGAGCGACAGATAGCTCTTTAGAAAATTATAGGTAATTCCTAAAAAATGACACTCAGTGTTCCGGAAGATGGAATAATGTATGCGGAGACTATACGGCAGGTGAGTTGCCGATTGCCGCGGCTGTGCTCATAGTTGGCGGATCAGCGGGATGGCGTCTGAGAGGTTAGGGTGCAGAGTAGTTTCAGGTTTCTTCTGGCGTGGCTTGTTGTGTTGGCCCATCTCACAGAAGGCGCGCGATATACCAGCCATACCGGCATTTTCGCCGTGTTCGGCTTCTATCTTCTGTCCGGCTATCTGATCACGCTGATCCTGAATACAACATACGAATTCAGGTTCGCGCCTTTCGCGATCAATCGCTTTTTACGCCTGTTTCCGGTCTACTACATCATAGCGGCGGCGACGCTGATTATGATCTTCCTGCTTCCGGAGGCTGAAACTTGGAAACCTGTCTGGCGGATTAGAGACACGCTTGGTGCGTGGCTCGGAAACCTGTTCATTTTTCCGTTCGAATTTCTGGACCAGCGCTTCCGGCTCGTGCCGCCTGCATGGTCGGTTGGTGTCGAGCTGATCAACTATTTCCTGCTGTGGCTGCTGATTTCACGTTCTGCGCTCTTCACAGCGCTCGGCGTAGCGGCGGGCGTCGGCTATCATGTGTGGACCTTCCTCACCAATCCGGAATGGCTGGCGCGATATGACCCGTTTGTCGCCGCTATTCTGCCGTTCGCGCTGGGCGCTGCGCTTTTTCATGCGAGAGGTTACGTTGAGCGCTTGTCGCCGGTGCAGGCCATGTTGGCAGCTGGCGCGGGCGGAGTGTTCTGGGTTGGGAATATGATTGCTGCAGGCATCGTGGATGGCCGTTTCGCGGATAATTTCGATCTCTATTTCTATCTGAACCTGCTTTTCATGATCGTGATCATGGTCGGGTTCAGCCATTCGTCTTTGAATACGCGTGCGATCGGCATTAGTAAGATGCTGGGCGATCTCGCCTATCCGATCTTCCTGCTGCACTGGCAGGTCGGGTTTCTGGTCAGCCAGTTTGTGTTTGATGGCAAAGCACGAGGGTTCGACATACTCGCGGTGAGTATCCCGTTCATTCTGATCCTGGCGTTTGGCGTAAACTGGCTGGCGGCACGGTTTATCGAGCCGATCCGGGGAAAAATCAGACCGGGGCGCGCTGTTTCAGAAAACGTCGGCTGATCTACAGCATATGGGAGGTGATTTCGGATTGATGAAGACAGGACGCAAAACTAACTCTGGCATCCACAAAAGAAAGCATTCGTAGGCTGCAACCCATCTGGATTAACCGCCCATAAACTGTAATATCACGCAATGGTCGGCCATCGCTTCAATGAACAGTTCCTCAACGAGCTGAAATCCCGCATTCGGATTTCGGACGTGGTCGGTCGCAAGGTGAAACTGGTCAAAAAGGGCAAGGAATGGTCTGGCCTTTCGCCCTTCAGCGCCGAGAAAACACCAAGCTTCTACGTCAATGACCAGAAGCAATTCTTCAAGGACTTCTCTTCCGGCAAATTCGGCGATGTGATCACCTTCCTGCAGGAGACGGAGCGCGTCTCGTTTGCCGAAGCCGTTGAGAAGCTTGCCGCCGAAGCGGGCATGCAGCTGCCGAGCGATACACCGCAAGCCAAAGCAGAACGCTCGCGCCGTGGCCGTCTGATTGATGTGTGCGAAGCGGCAACCCGGTATTTCGAAGAACAACTGCGTGGCCCGGACGGGGCGCAGGCGCGATCTTATCTGGAAGGGCGGGGGCTGCAGCCTTCGAGCTGGCAGAAATATCGCCTCGGCTTTGCGCCTGATAGCTGGCGGGCTCTGCAGGAATATCTGGCGAAAACCGGTGCCAGCCAGAAAGATATGCTGGATGCGGGCCTTATCATACAGCCCGATACGGGCCGCGACCCGTATGATCGCTTCCGTGGACGCGTCATGTTTCCCATCGAGGACACGACCGGCAAGGTGATCGCCTTTGGCGGCCGCTCCATGGAAAAGGACGCCAAGCCGAAATATCTGAACTCACCGGAAACCGAACTCTTCCATAAAGGCGCGCAGCTCTACCGTTATAAAGCCGCACGTGAAGCCGCAGCCATGGCCAATGTTGAAGGCCTCGTGGTCTGCGAAGGCTATATGGATGTCATCGCGCTTGGCGAGGCGGGCATTGATTATGCCGTGGCGCCGCTTGGTACCGCGCTGACTGAAGATCAGCTCTCTCTCCTCTGGAAGGTGGGCGGCGAGCCGGTGCTGTGCTTTGACGGCGATGCGGCTGGTGTACGGGCCGCGCACAAGGCGATTGATCGCGGTCTTCCGCATCTGGAGCCGGGCCGGTCGCTCTTCTTCGCGCTTCTGCCTGACGGGCTGGATCCGGATGATCTTATCCGCGAGCGCGGCAAGGATGCGATGCACGAAGTTCTGAAGAACGCCAAACCATTGGTCGATCTTCTATGGGGCCGCGAACTTGAGCAGAGCCCGTTAGACACACCAGAACGTAAAGCAGGGTTTGAACAGCGTCTTGACGATGCGGTTGCCCATATCCAGCATGCTGGTGTGAAGAAGGCGTATGGCCGTGAGCTTCACCAGCGGCTGCGTGATTACCTCTTCCAGATGCGCCGGCCGGGGCGGCAGGGTGGTAAATCACCATTTGGTCCGGGTGGCGGTAAATCCCGGAAACCGGAACTCAATCTTAACCCGCGCGGTGTGAGAATCCTCATCAGGATGATTGATTCGCCGGAACTTTTGAAAGCCGGACTGGAGCGTTTGGCGGTGGCCAGATTCCCCGATCCGGTGGTCGCAGGGCTGCAAGATGCAGTTTTTGACCTATTTGAAAGTGGTGAAGAGGTTGACCGAACGGGCTTGACAAGCCATCTACGTTTATTCGGGAAGGATAAAGCTATCCAACTCCTGCGAACACAACCGGCTGGAATTCCCCTGCACCCCGCATCTCCAGAGGGTCAGGAATGGCTAAGTGCCCTTGAGCGGTTTTGCGCAGTGGATGAACTTTCCCAGGATGAGCAACAGCTTCGGTCTTCTGGAGCTGACTCTAATGTTCTGGAACGCAGGCGGGTTGTTGAAAAACTCCGTCTGAAGACCGATATTCGCGATCTAACGCGCGGGGAAGAAGACTCTGCGCCGGAAGCGAAGTCAGATTTACACGCCGCCATCCGCCGCATGGATGAAGTGGCTAGGAAAAAATGGGGCTCTTAAAATCCCCGGTGACTGGCGTGCGCACCCGGTCACGACCTGGAGAGACACTGCATGAGCAAGGCTGCTGCTGCCAATAAGGAAGAAACTGAGAACGAAACACAGGACGGCCCAGTCCTCGATCTCAGCGACGCCAGCGTCAAGAAATTCATCAAGAAAGCCAAAACCCGTGGCTACATCACACATGATGAGCTGAACAAGGTTCTGCCTTCCGACGAGGTGAATCCGGACCAGATTGAGGACATCATGTCCCAACTGTCCGAGATGGGCATCTCTGTCGTTGATTCTGAAGAAGAAGGCGAGGAAGAAACCGAGAAAAAGACAGAACTCGCGACGGTAAGCGGTTCTAAAGCGGTTACCACCACTAAAGGTAATGCGCGCGGTTCTGACCGGACGGACGACCCTGTGCGCATGTATCTGCGCGAAATGGGCTCTGTCGAGCTTCTCTCACGTGAAGGCGAGATCGCGATTGCGAAGCGCATTGAGGCGGGTCGCGATGCGATGATCCGTGGCCTCTGCGAAAGCCCGCTCACGTTCGAAGCCATGATGGTCTGGCGCGACGAGCTTGTTCACGAACGCGTTCTTCTGCGTGACATTATCGACCTTGAAGCGACTTATGGCGCGGAAAACCCGCCGCCAGAGCCTGAAGAGGAAGAAGAGGACGAGGAAGAAGAAGAGTCTGAAAACTCTGAAGACGGCGAAGAAGGCGAGGACGGTGAAAACCGCCGCCGCGACGACGATGACGATGATGATGAAGGCGCGGCTATGTCCATGTCCGCCATGGAGGCTGAACTCCGTGACGGCGTCACATCCAAGCTCGACGAGATCGCGCGTGAGTTCAAAACCTTCCAGGCCCTTCAGGAAAAGCTCATTGGCCTTCGTATGGAAGGCAAAGAGCTCTCGAACAAGGATCAGGAGAAACTAAGCTCCATCCAGAACGAGATCATCGAAAACCTGAAAACCATGCACCTCAACAATGCGCGTATCGAAGCGCTCGTTGAGCAGCTCTATGCCATCAACAAGCGTCTGATGGGCCTTGAAGGCAAGCTGATGCGTCTGGCTGACGCGCATGGCGTTCCGCGTCGTGATTTCCTTGAATCCTATCTCGGCCACGAACTCGACCCTGACTGGTCTGAGGATGTGCGCGGCAAGTCCAAGAAGTGGGAACGCTTCGTGGCGGCTGAAGCCGAAAAGGTTGAAAACCTGCGTGGCGAGATTTCTGACACGGCTCAGGAAATCGGTATTCCGATTGATGACTTCCGCCGTATCGTCTCTACCGTTCAGAAAGGTGAGCGCGAGGCGCGTATTGCGAAGAAAGAGATGGTCGAGGCAAACCTGCGTCTCGTGATCTCCATCGCGAAGAAGTACACGAACCGCGGCCTGCAATTCCTCGACCTCATTCAGGAAGGCAATATCGGCCTGATGAAAGCGGTTGATAAGTTCGAGTATCGCCGCGGCTATAAGTTCTCCACGTATGCGACATGGTGGATTCGTCAGGCGATCACACGGTCTATCGCGGACCAGGCGCGGACGATCCGTATTCCGGTGCACATGATCGAGACGATCAACAAAATCGTCCGGACACAGCGTCAGATGCTGCACGAGATTGGTCGCGAGCCGACACCTGAAGAGCTGGCTGAAAAGCTTGGTCTGCCACTTGAGAAAATCCGTAAGGTTCTCAAGATCGCGAAAGAGCCGATTTCTCTGGAAACGCCGATTGGTGACGACGAGGATTCAAACCTTGGCGACTTCATCGAGGACAAGGCGGCGCTTCTTCCTGTGGATGCGGCGATCCAGTCCAACCTGCGTGAAACAACGACGCGCGTTCTGGCGTCACTCACGCCTCGCGAAGAGCGTGTCCTGCGTATGCGTTTCGGTATCGGTATGAACACTGACCACACGCTGGAAGAAGTTGGTCAGCAGTTCTCGGTAACACGTGAGCGTATTCGCCAGATCGAGGCGAAAGCGCTTCGCAAGCTCAAGCATCCGAGCCGCTCGCGCAAACTGCGCAGCTTCCTCGATACCTAAGAGATTTGAAAAGGCGGCCCTCGGGTCGCCTTTTTTCTGTGGGGGCATATGGGCTACGAAATCTATATCCATAGAAAGCCCAATTACTGGGATGAGCAGGACTTCGGCGCGATCACGCTCGAAGACTTGCGTGAAATCCATGCTCGCCACCCCGAACTTGAGTTTATGGACGGGGCAGATGCGTCCCCTCGTCTTGTCACAAATCCGGAGACGGGTGAGGAAATCCGACTAGCTGCTGCTGGGTTTCGCTGGATCGAAGGCTTCTGGTTGTCCGAGGATGGCATGCTTCGCGCTAAATACCGCGACGATCAAACCATAATTGATGCGTTGCGTTTAGCGGTTCTGCTGGACGCACGTGTTCAAGGGGATGATGGTGAGTTTTATGACTCGCTGGCTGATCTTTCCGTTGGTGAAGAACCTCAGCAACCGGAGGCTAGGGCGAGATCATTCTGGCTTTCGCCTCCAAAATCAGAAGGTTTCCGTGTAGTCTGGTTTGGTCTGATCATTGCGCTCTGGACGCCGCCGTTGATCGCGTGTGCGCTTATCTTCATGCTGCTTCATCAGGCGCCGGACGGTGAAAACCTTTCAAACGATCTGATGCTCAAGGTGCTGACGGTGTCTGCGTTGCTGGCGCTATATATTGCGGCGATGTTCATCTTGAAATTCGGAGACAAAGTGCTGGTCTCCGTATGGAGGTATATCTCTGGCGAGGACATTGAGAATCCATGAGACAATACTGCGTGCGCTATATCTCGCAGGGCTTCTAAACGCCAAAGTGCAGGGCGATGAAGGCGAGTTCTATCGCGCTGGCGCAGATGGCGTGGAGCATTTCAAGGCATAACCACTCCAGCTTGCAGCTTGATCGAGGCTGTGCAAGCATGCCGACATGACGACGGGCGGGCCTTCGGGAAACAATTTGATCTACATGCCGGCATGGGTGCGTATCAGCACACTGCTCGGCTTTCTTTTTTTCATTGTACTTGGACTATGGCTGATCGCAGATGCTGTTATCTGGCAGGTGGTGATCGATAGCCCTGCCGTACCGCTTTCCTTTCTGAGCCTTGTTGTTCCCGCATTCTTTGCTTTTCTCGTGGCGGCATTTGGACGCCGCTACATGCCGGAAATTCAGATCGCCAAGCGCGTCGAACGCTTTTTTACGGTAGAACTGCCAAACGAGTTCAAGATTAATTTTCCATATCAGATGGAGGGCATTGGAAAGGCGGTCGACTACAAGGAATACAATCTGCGTCCGCAGAAACGCGGTGCTGAATACTGCCTCAGCGACGGCGAACGCCAAACATGGATCAATATTTGGTATGATCTGGTGGATATGCACGTGCTGTTCCGGATTTGTAAGTCGCCGGATGTGGAGGCGGAAGCTTTTAGCGAGGAGCTGGAGAGCGCGCTTGATGACTGGCGGCAACGTTTCGACGAGAAAAGCTGGCGCTGGCGCTGTAAAACCGTTCCGAACAGAGCCGATCCGGACAGGCAGATGGTCGAAATCTGGTTTACTAAACCCATGCAGCAGAGCTGGATTTATGACACCTATTTGCAGACGGTCACCAAGCAGGAGATCGGTCAGATTGCGCTAACGTTCATGCAGGAAATGAAGCGTTGGGGCGGTGACTGGTGTGTGCAGCCATTCTGGCTTCAAGGGAAGGGAAAGACTGCTCCTGACGCGGCTGATTTACCCTCTTAGTCGAACTATGGTTGCGTGTTGCACCATAACGTGTTGATAGCGCGGGAGTAGATTTCCCGAACTTAATGCAAACTCTGTCTGGAGCTATCCATGCGTGTGTCGATTGCGGCAGACCTCGATTATTTTTTTCCTGAACCAGCCGATGTGTTGCTGGCGGTGGAAGCCATTCCGATGAAAGATCAGAAGCTTGTCCGGGACAAGTTGATGGTTGCCGGAGAAGCGACCCCGCTGCGTAGCTTTCAGGAGCATGGCACGCCGGGGCGCAGCCAGTGGACTGAAGCGAACGATCGTGTTCAGATCCGATACGAAGCGCTGGTCGATGTAGAACGCCCGCCGCTTTCCATTGCGGGCCTCGATGTGCCGCCACGCCGTGAACTGCCGCCGGATGTTGTCCATTATCTGTTTCCGAGCCGGTATTGCGAATCCGACAAGCTGGAAACCTATGCGATGAGCAAGTTCGGCCATCGCAGCGGCGGGGACCTCGTGCTGGAAATGACCGACTGGATCCGTCACAATTTTGAATATGTGCCGGGTTCGTCTGATAATTCCACAACGGCAACAGACAGTTTTCTACGGCGACAGGGCGTCTGCCGCGACTATTCTCACGTGCTGATCACACTCGCCCGTGCGATGGGTGTGCCTGCGCGCATGGCGTCTGTCTATGCGCCGGGCCTGAACCCGCCTGATTTCCATGCCGTTGTTGAAGTCTGGCTGGACGGGAACTGGCACCTGATTGATCCGGCAGGTATGGCCGCAGAAGAGAGCCTTGTGCGTATTACCTATGGCCGTGACGCCACGGATATCAGCTTCATGACGATTTTTGGATATGCAGAGCTTCAGAGCCAGTCTGTGCTGGTGGCTGAAGTCGCCTGACCTAGCGTCATACTTTTTCTGACGCCTGCGTCAGGTTAAGCTCTCTCCAAAAGATCATGGGAGAGAGACAAATGGCTTCAGGAAATGCAGCGCGGATGCGCGAAATCCTCGACAAGCAGAAGGCCGCGCACATTCGTGAGGGCGCGCCATCTGCTGAACTACGTATGGACCGGATTGACCGCTGCATCCGCCAGCTCATCAAATACAAGGATGAGATAGCTGATGCGCTCTGTGAGGATTTCGGGCATCGCTCCAAAGACCAGACGACCTTTACTGATGTCGTGTCCTCGCTCGGGCCGCTCAAGCATTCCAAAGCAAACCTGCGCAAATGGATGAAGCCGGAAAAGCGTAAGGTGGAAGCGCCGCTGAACCTGCTTGGTGCAAAAGCGCGGCTTGAGTATCAGCCGAAGGGCACTGTTGGCATCATCTCGCCATGGAACTTCCCTGTGCAGCTCACCTTTGCACCGCTGGCGAACATCCTGGCCGCGGGCAACCGCGCCATGATCAAGCCTTCCGAGTTCACTGAGGCGACCTCTGCGCTGATGGAGAAGATGTTCTCTGAAGTGTTCGACGAGGAAGAGATTGCCGTGATTACGGGTGGGCCGGAAGTCGGCGGCGAGTTCTGCGCTCTGGCTTTTGACCACATCATCTTCACAGGCGCGACCTCGATTGCCCATCACGTTATGCGTGCGGCAGCTGAGAACCTGGTGCCGCTGACGCTGGAGCTGGGCGGTAAATCGCCGGTCATCATCGGCCGGTCGGCAGATATGGAGAAAACGGCTGCGCGCGTCATGAATGGCAAGGCGCTGAATGCGGGCCAGATCTGTCTGGCGCCGGACTATGTATTCACGCCGGAAGAGAGCGTGGGCGCGTTTGTTGATGCCTCGCAAAAGGCTGTCGCGAAGATGTTCCCAACGGGGCTGAAGGATAATGATGACTATACGTCCGTTATCAACCAGCGCCATTACGATCGCCTGCAGGGCTATCTTGAAGATGCTAAAGCCAAGGGCGGCGAGATCGTGGAGATCAATCCAGCCGGCGAGAACTTCTCCCAGCAGCCGCACCATAAAATCCCGCCAACGCTGGTTCTGAACCCGTCTGACGATATGGACATCATGAAGGACGAGATTTTCGGCCCTCTGCTGCCGGTGAAAACCTATAAGGGCGTTGAGGATGCGGTCTCCTACGTGAATGCGCATGACCGTCCGCTGGGACTTTACTATTTTGGTGCAGACAAGGCTGAGGAAGCCAGAGTGCTGAACAACACGACTTCCGGCGGCGTCACCGTGAATGACGTGATTTTCCACGTCGCACAGGAAGACCTGCCGTTTGGCGGGGTGGGGCCATCGGGCATGGGCTCATATCATGGCCATGACGGCTTTAAGGAATTCTCGCACAAGAAATCGGTCTACACGCAGACCGGAAACGAAATTCTCGCGATGTTCCGTCCACCTTACGGCGATACCTTCCGTAAGCAGCTTGCGGGTCGTCTGAAAGGCTAGGTTTTTAAAATCAGAATAAATTCAGCAGACTGAACAAATTCAGAGATCGATGAAATTTTATCGATCTCTGGAACACTGAGTAAAATACTTGGTCTTAAAGGAAGGAGTAGGAGGGGGACTCTGATTGGGTTCTCAGGACAAGTTATGCACGTTCCAAAATGGAGCGTGGTGAAGGGCGAGGCAGAATGCTGAGCGTAAACACTAATTACGGTGCCATGACGGCACTGCAGAATCTATCTGCGACGTCTGCGGAGAAATCCCAGATACAAAGCCGGATCAATACCGGGCTTGCCGTGGCAAGCGCGAAGGATAACGGCGCTATCTATGCCATTGCCAAAGGTCTCGACGCCGACATGGTTTCCGCCAGTGTCGAGCAGTCCCAGCTGGACCGTGTTTCTTCAACACTCGATGTGACCCTGTCGGCTCTGGACAGTATTTCCGATCTCATGATCGATATGAAGGAAAAAGCGCTCGCCATGACCGATGAGTCGATGACATACGAGCAGCTGAAAGCCTTCAACGAAGATTTCAACGCGCTGTTTGATCAGGCACAGACGGTGGCGCGCAACGCAGCCTTTAACGACATCAATCTGCTGGACGGTTCAACGCTGACACTGGAAACAACGTCGTTAAGCGTGATTGAAGGCTTTGACCTGGCCGACATTCTGGAGAATGGCGTTACGCGCACCGGAGATGTTTCAGGCGTTTTTGGCGGTTATAGCGGCACAGTTACGGGTAATCTGGGCGGCGTGATCAACGGAAATATGGACGCTGTCGTGTACGGTGATGTTGGCGGCGTCATTAATGGGGACATCAACGGTGACATTTACGGTAGCTTTTCAGGCGTAGTTAATGGCAACGTCAACGGTGATATTTACGGGACGTTCGACGGCGTCCTGAATGGAGCGTTCAATGGCTCCCTTCACAACGGAACCGTTACTCCACCGCAGGAAGTTACGATTGAGGCGGCTGATGAAACTGCAGCCGAGTATCTGGGCCGAACTTATGGTGGTGTTTCCGGGTACGAAGAAGATCCGTTCTCCTTCGACCCTAAGCAGGACCTTCATTATCATTATACGGGCATGGTCGCCTCGATCGAGAACACGATTTCAGGCCTTGCAAATTACTCGTCGAAACTAGGTTCGCTTGCCAAAGCGGCCGACATTCAGAACAATTTCCTGCAGATCAAGAATGATGTTCTGATGAAGACTAAGGGCAGCATGGTAGATGCGGATATGGCACGCGAGAGTGCGCGTCTATCTGCAATCCAGACTAAAGAACAGCTTGGTGTTCAGGCGCTCTCAATCGCCAATCAGGCTCCGAACATGGTGCTGCGCTTGTTCGGCTAATCAATCTGATTGACCGGCTCGACAAATACGTTTATCGTTTATCGATGACAAACAAGTATGATCTCGAGCCGGGCGACGTCGTCTCCGTGCGATTTGCGGGTGTTCTGCGCCACTACGGCGTCGTCACCTTTGGTGGCCGCATCGTATCCAATAATGGCGAACGCGGCGGGGTGATTTCTCAGACCTTCGAGGAGTTTGCGCAGGGACGCGAGGTTCAGGTCGATCCGCGGCGTAGCTCTGCAGACGGTTATCATGCCCATCACAACGCTCATCGCAGGTTAGGGCATGATTATCATCTGGCCGGTTCAAATTGTATCGACTTTGCGCGTCATGCAACGCGCCGCTCACCGACTGTCAGCCAGTACGCGCGCGGCACGTTCGAAACGCTGAAAGACATGTTCCGGCGTTAGGCGCGTTCGCAATACTGGTTTGCGAATGAGACCATAGCCTCTTCGTTATAGCCGCGGCCTTCTTCCAGTTCGCCTGTGCCCTGTGAGGCGACGAGCTCTCCCTGCGCATCCAGAACGAAGAAGTGCGGATAGCCCTGACGTTCAGGGTATGCCGAGAGGAATTCTTCATTCTCGTTCTCGTCTGAATAATTCACTTTCAGAACCACGAAAGCACAGGCAAACGCCTCATGCGTCGGCTGGTTTGTTTCGATGTAGGCATCGATCAGATGGCACCAGGAACACCATTCACCGCCAACATCCATGAGGATGTATTTGCCTTCAGCCTGAGCAAGCTCCATCGCCTCTGCGAGGTCTGCGACCGGATCATCCTCAGGGCTGAAATCTTCATTGATGTGGGTGATCGGCGTCGGCGTATACGCGGCCTCTGATGAGGTCTCCGCAGGCGTATCTGAACCGCCGCAAGCCGCGATCATGAATAGCGGCACGATGAGGGCGGAAAGAAGTGTTAGTCGACGCATAATAGCTCCCCGAAAATTCTACAGCCAATCAGTACGATGTGCGTGGCCATGAAGGGAAGGGCGTTCTCAAAATAATGAGGGCTGCGACCAAATACGCCATGAAGATAGGCGCTGAATGGGTGTTATTGTATAGCCACAATAAAAGAAAGGAGACTGCCGTGAAGACGATTGATACCGGACCTAAGGTCGAGGAGCTGGGCGTCTCGGAGAACACGCTGGCTGCAATCATTCTTGAGGCCCGCACATTCGATGCGACCATGCCGGAAGTTGATGAGGATGAAGCGTCTAACGACGTCGATGATGACGAGATTTCCGTCCTTGAAGATCAGGACGACAATCCTGCCCTTCAGGTGCTGATGGAAGCCGTTAAGAGCCTCTCCATGGAAGAGCAGGAAACGCTGGTTGCGCTAGTCTGGCTTGGACGCGGTGACTTTGATTCCGAGGAGTGGGATGAGGCCCGCGCCATGGCCGCCGAACGCGACAACGGCGACGTCGCCGGCTATCTGGCAGGCATTCCAATGCTCGGCGATTATCTGGAGGCTGGCGCCGATGCGCTGGGCATTAATCTGTCAGAGACAGAGGCGCAGACCATGTCGCATCCTCAGAAGCGTGCCGAATTTTAGGCGCTGTCCTGAAACAATTTTTGCTCCTGCACGTTGGTTTCGCAGACGACAAAGCAGGAGCAAATTATGAAAACCATTGAAACCGGCCCTTTGATTGATGACCTCGCGATTTCTGAAAACGCGCTGGCCGGTATCATTCTCAGAGCCAAATCTTTTGGCGCGATTGTACCGGAAAGTGATCCGCGCGAGTCGTCTAACGGGTCTGATGACCGCATGATTGATGCGCTGGAAGACCAGCCAGACAATCCGGCACGTATGTCACTTGAGAAGACGATCAATAATCTGAGTGACGAGCAGCGAAACACCCTCGTAGCGCTTACCTGGGTAGGTCGCGGTGATTATTCTGCCGCTGAGTGGAAAGAAGCGCTGAGCATTGCTCAGGACCGCGATGGCACGGCAACGTCGCATTATCTTTCCGAAATTCCGATGCTGGCGGACCATCTTGAAAACGGCGCTGCCGAACTCGGCATCAATGTGACCGATGCGAAAGCTGAAATCCTGACACACGATCAGAACCCGGACCCGATGCGCGCTGTAAAATAGGCTGCGCATCGAAATCCGCATCCCCCCAATTATTCAGACAGAAAGGAACGTGTTTATGACACTGACCACGAAACATTTTGACGTTGAAATTCCATCCATTGGCTTTGGTACCTGGCAGCTGAAAGGCGACACGGCGACTGAAGCTGTGAAGACTGCGCTGGAAACAGGCTACCGCCACATCGATACAGCGCAGGCTTATGAAAACGAGAAAGCTGTCGGCGATGGCATCCAGGCTGCAGGCACGGCGCGTGAAGATTTCTTCCTGACGACCAAGGTCTGGACCGACCAGTTTAAAGACGGCGACCTGCAGTCTTCGACCAGGGAAAGCCTGAAACGCCTTGGTGTGAACGAAGTCGATCTTCTTCTGCTGCACTGGCCAAATGATGATGTGCCGATGGAAGAAACAATTGGCGCGCTGAACGATGCCCGCAAGCAGGGCCTGACGAAGAATATCGGTGTCTCAAACTTTACCAAGGATCAGTTTGATAAGGCAGTAGAGCTGTCTGACGCGCCAATTCTGGTCAATCAGGTTGAGTATCACCCGTTCATCGACCAGACGAAGCTTCTGGCCGAAGCCGGCCATAAAGGCAGCGCTCTGACGGCGTATTGCCCACTTTCGCAGGGACGTGTCTTCAAGAATGAGACGATCAAGATGATTGCTGAGCGCTATGGCGTGACACCTGCGCAGATCGTGCTGCGCTGGTTTGTGCAACAGCCGGGCGTTGTCGCCATTCCGCGGTCTTCAAATCCGGAACATATCCGCCAGAATTTTGCGATTGATGAAATCCATCTGGACGGTGATGAGATGGCGCGTATCTCAGCGCTGCGTATGCACCATGATCGTATTGTCGATCCGGACTTCGCGCCGGTCTGGGACAATCCGCTCGCCGCTTAGTCTGGACAGACGACGACAAGAAAAAGCCTCCCATGCGGGAGGCTTTTTTTGTGTGAGCTTAGAGCTCCGAGAAGGTGTCACACTGGTTTGGATCACCCGAGTTGTAGCCTCGCATCAGCCATTCCTGACGCTGCGCCGAGGTGCCGTGCGTGAAGGCTTCGGGCGTGACGCGCTGGCCTGCATTGCGCTGGAGTGTATCGTCGCCAATGGCATTGGCTGTTTGCAGGCCTTCTTGCAGGTCACCGCGTTCCAGCGCGACATTGCCATTCGAAACACGTGAGGCGTTCGCCGCCCAGACACCAGCATAACAATCAGCCTGTAGCTCCAGCATGACGAGATACTGGTTGGACTCCGCCTCGCTGCGAGCATTCTGCTGGGCCTGACGTACCCGCTGTGATGCGCCGGTCAGCGTCTGAACATGGTGGCCAAATTCGTGAGCAATCACATAGGCGCGGGCAAAGTCTGCGCCCGATGCGCCGAGACGCGTTTCCATTTCCTGCCAGAAGGAGAGGTCGAGATAGACCGTCTGGTCAGCTGGGCAGTAGAAGGGACCCATAGCCGCCTGACCATAGCCGCAGCCTGTGTTCGTACCTTGCGTATAGAGCACCGTGTTTGGCGGTTGGTAGTCGGACAGGAAGAGTTGCCAGACGTCATTCGCGTTGGTGCCGACGACATCTACAAACATGCCAGCATCGTCCTCAGGTGTTCCGCTTGTGCCTTGCTGCTGTTCTGAGGAGCCTGCGCCACCGAACTGGCTGGCCATCTGCATGGTCTGTTCCGGGCTGATGCCGAAAACGAAATAACCGATCAATGCGATGGCGATCACGCCAATACCGCCGCCCGCTGCTGCGCCGCCGCGCATGCCTCGCCGGTCTTCAACCCGACCGCTCGTCCGTCCATCTTTCCAGCGCATATCCCGCTCCCACTGCTCACATGCCGTCTGGGATATAGTTAGCGGAGCTTCTGAGTGTGGTCACCAAGGAAATGCCAGTGCCCGTCAGATGACCGAAAATATTAAACTGAAGACAGGTTGGCGTTCTGCGCTTGGCAGGAAATTCCATTCATGGTGAAAAGATTTATTGAATAACGGAAAGTTGGGGCTTTCGAATGGCTGATTTCAAAAACTTGCTGAAAATGGGTGTCTGCTCGGTCGCGGTCTTCGCGGTTGCCGGCCTGTCTGGTGTGTCTCACGCAGAACCGCTTCCTCAGGACGAGGGCGCAGCGGCAGAAACGACCGAAACATCTGAAACATATGTCTGGGATCTGACGGACCTGTATGAGTCGCCAGAAGCCTGGGATGAAGAGTTCACAGCGATGCAGGCGCAGGTCGCGACGCTGAGTGAACTACAGGGCACGCTGGGCGAGAGCCCGCAAAGTCTTGCGAGTGCAATGCGGACCATGTCCGACACAGCAAAAGAAGTTATTCGCCTGTATGTCTATTCGTCGCTTAGCCGCGACGAAGACCAGCGTGTGCCGGAAAACCTTGAGCGTTTTGGCCGTGCGATGTCGCTCTATCAGGCCTTCTCTGAGGCGATTAGCTGGCTATCACCTGAAATCCTCTCTATCGGTGAAGAGCGCATCCGCGAGTTCATGGCTGCAGAACCTGCGCTTGAGCCGTTCCATTTCCAGCTGGAAGACACGCTGCGTCAGGCGCCACATACGCTTGATGAAGATGGTGAAGCACTTCTCGCGCTTGCTGGCCTCGCGCTGTCCCAGCCGAACGAAATCTACAGCCTGTTTGCGAACGCCTCTATCCAGTGGCCTATGGTGACCCTCTCTGATGGCACCGAGGTGCGCCTCAATCAGGCAGCTTATTCGCGCTATCGCTCCCACCCGAACCGTGAAGACCGCCAGTTGGTCTTCGACACATTCTGGGGCGCCTGGAATGACTATGAAGCGGGTATGGGCGCTACGCTGAACTCGCAGGTTCTGTCTGCGGTCTTCCGTGCGCGTGCGCGTAACTTTGATAGCGTGCTTGAGCGCAATATGTTCGACGACGCGCTACCGCCAGAAATCTACACAGAACTCGTAGATCAGGTGAACGCGGCGCTGCCGGTCTTCCACCGTTATCTGGAGCTACGCGGACGTATGCTCGGCGTGGACGACCTTCGTTACTACGACATTTATCCGCCAATCATCGAGGCAGACACAGGCGTGTTCGACCTCGCGCGATCTGAAGAGATCACTTTTGAGTCTCTGCGTCCGTTCGGTGAGGAATATCTGAGCCTGCTGCGTGAAGGCCTTGATGGCGACTGGATGCACTCTCACCCGCAAGAAGGCAAAGAGACGGGCGCTTACATGTCTGGTTCAGCCTATGACGTGCACCCGTATGTCCTGCTGAACCATAATGACGACTTCAACTCGCTCTCCACATTCTCTCATGAATGGGGCCATGCGGTTCATACCCAGCTGGCGCGTCAGAACCAGCCGTTTGAAACAGCAGGCTATTCGACATTCATCGCGGAGATGGCATCCACAATCAACGAAATCCTGCTTCAGGAATACATGATCGAGAATGCAGAGACCCGCGAAGAAAAGCTCTTCTATCTCGGTCAGGCACTGGAGAGCCTGCGCGGTACCTTCTTCCGTCAGACCATGTTTGGTGAGTTCGAACTCGCAATTCACGAAGCTGCAGAGGCGGGCGAACCGCTGACGGGTGCACGCTTCTCTGAAATCTATCTCGACCTTCTGCGCCG
>CENJ01039411.1_pt1 | contig 28579 bp, 28 predicted proteins | sample 356161 | NCBI WGS metagenome assembly CENJ01 (sample SAMEA2619531, study PRJEB7988) | marine metagenome | biome: marine biome (ENVO:00000447); feature: surface water layer (ENVO:00002042); material: "saline water (ENVO:00002010), including plankton (ENVO:xxxxxxxx)" | depth 5 m | reverse complement strand
GTTGAAAAACCAAAGAAATCAAGAAATAAAATCAATTACAGAATAGTGGGTAGATATATACTCACTTCAGAAGTGATCAAGATACTTAAAAAGAAAAAACCTAGGCTAGGTAAGGAAATTGAGCTTACTAAAGCATTACAAGATTTTATAAAAGATAAAGGTAGATTGGATGGCTTCATAACTAATTCTAAAATCTTCGATTGCGGCTCTAAAAAAGGTTTCATTGGTGCTAACATAGCAAGCGCATTACAAGACAATGAGATGAAAAACTATATTTCTAAAATTCTCAATAACTAGCCCAGGTGGTGGAATTGGTAGACACAAGGGACTTAAAATCCCTCGAAGGCAACTTCGTGCCGGTTCAAGTCCGGCCCTGGGTACCAGATATTTTTTAATATGAAAGCAGTAATTTTAGCGGGTGGTTTTGGAACTCGGATTTCAGAGGAAACTGACAATAAACCTAAACCTATGATAGAAATTGGTGGAAAACCTATTCTTTGGCACATTCTTAAAATTTATTCTCACTATGGGATCAATGAATTTATCATTTGCTGCGGTTATAAAGGTTATTTAGTAAAAGAATACTTTGCTAATTATTTTCTACATATGTCTGACATTACTTTTGATATAAAAAATAATGACATGAAAATTCATAAAAAATATGCTGAGCCTTGGAAAGTGACTGTAGTAGATACTGGTGAGGGAACAATGACAGGCGGTCGTCTAAAAAGGATCCAAGATTATGTAAAAGACGAAAATTATTTTTGTATGACTTATGGAGATGGTTTGTCTAATGTAAATATTAAAAATTTAATCAAATTTCATCAAGACCATGAAAAATTAGCTACCTTAACAGCCGTTTATTCCCCTGCAAGATTCGGAGCTTTAGATATTGGAAAAAATAATTCTATTTCTGCGTTTCATGAAAAGCCGAAAGGCGAGGGAGGATTAATTAATGGTGGTTTTTTTGTTCTTTCTCCTGAGGTTTTAGAATATATCGATGGTGATAAAGAGATTTGGGAGAGAGAGCCCTTAGAAAAATTATCGAACTCTAAAGAGTTGATGGCTTTCAGGCATGAAGGATTTTGGCAGCCTATGGATACATTGAGAGATAAAACTTTACTTGAGGAGATGTGGGCTCAAAACAAAGCGCCTTGGAAGATATGGTAAAAAAGAATGGTAGAGTTAGAATTTTGGAAAGATAAAAAAGTCTTAGTAACAGGACACACCGGTTTCAAAGGAAGTTGGCTTTCTCAATCATTGGTTTCTCTTGGAAGTGAAGTGACTGGTGTTTCTTTAAAACCGCCGACAAATCCTAATCTTTTTTCACTTCTAGACCTTAAAGACCTCAGGGATATTAGGCTTGATATAAGAGATAGATCGAAGCTTGTAGAAGTTTTCAATGAGGTAAAACCTGAAGTAGTTTTTCATCTTGCTGCACAACCCATTGTTAGATATTCATATTTGAATCCCGTTGAAACTTATGAGGTAAATTTTATGGGTACCTTGAATGTTCTTGAAGCGATTAAACAGCAAGAGAAGATTAAAGCAGCTGTTATAGTCACCACAGATAAATGCTATGAAAATATTGGAAAAAATGAAGGTTATAAAGAAAGTGATCCAATGGGTGGTTATGATCCTTACAGCAGCAGTAAAGGGGCTGCAGAATTATTAGTATCCTCTTATCGCAATAGTTTTTTCTCTGGAGATTCTTTGTTCGCGAATATTGCTACAGCCAGAGCAGGTAATGTAATAGGAGGAGGGGATTGGGCTCAAGATAGACTAATGCCTGATATAATAAATTTTTTGTTAAAAAATAAAGATATAGTCATAAGAAATCCAAAACACATTCGACCTTGGCAACATGTTTTAGAACCTACTTTTGGTTATTTAAAATTAGCCAAAGCTCTATTTGAAAAAGGTGAAGATTTTGCTTCAGGATGGAATTTTGGTCCAGATGAAGAAGATGCAAAATCTGTGGAGTGGATTTCAAAAACAATGATTGATAAATGGGGTTCTTCAGTAAAAGTTAAATTTGTAAATGAGAATAATCTTCACGAGGCAAATTATTTAAAATTAAATTGCTCTAAAGCTAGAGAAAATTTAAAATGGTATCCTAAACTTAATGTTTCTGAGGCTTTAGACTATATTGTAGATTGGTATAATCTTTTTCAATTAAAAAAAGATCCAAGAGATATTGTTTTAAAACAAATTAGTGATTACATAAATAAATAATTAGCTTTAATGGATAATTCTGATAATTTCATAAGAGTTCCTTATGGTTCAACCGTTCATGGACAAGAAGAAATTGATGCAGTTGTAGAAGTTTTGAAGACTTCTACACAGATGTCTAAAAATGTTTCTTCATTCGAAGAAAAAATCGCTAAAGAGTTTAGTAAAGAATTCGGAATTATGGTCAACTCAGGAAGTTCAGCTCTCTATCTTGCTATGGAGAGTTTAAATTTACCCAAAGGTTCTGAAGTTATTACTCCAGCTCTAACTTTTGCTACAACAGTAGGTTGCTTAGTTAAAAATGAACTTAAACCTAATTTTGTTGACGTCGGCTACGATACTTATTGTATTAATGCCAAAAGTGTAGAAGAAAAAATCAATGAAAATACATCTGCTATATGTGCTCCAGATTTAATGGGCAATATTTGTGATTGGGAGCATTTAAAAAACTTGGCGAATAAATACAATTTAAAAATTATTCATGACTCAGCAGATACTCTTGGTGCAAAACTAAATGGTAAACCTACCGGATCTTTTTCTGATGTCTCTATTACTAGTTTTTATGGTTCGCATGTCATAAATGGTGCTGGGAATGGAGGAATGATTGCAACTTCGGATAAAAAATTGAATGAAAAAATAAGACTTTTAAGATCATGGGGGAGAAGTTCTTCTTTGTTTCAAGAGGACAGTGAATCAATTGAAAATAGATTTAATGTTTATTTGGAAGGAGTACAGTACGATGCAAAATTTGTATTTGAAGAAATAGGCTATCAACTTGAACCATCTGAAATGAGTGCCGCTTTTGCCTTAATTCAATACAATAAGCTCGAAGAAAATATTAGATTAAGACAGAAAATTTTTGAAAGACATTCATTATTTTTCAGTAAATATTCTGATTACTTTATATTGCCTAACGAAAATCCAGATGCAGAAACTGCATGGTTAGCTTATCCTTTAATAGTAAAAGAAGATGCACCATTCAAAAGAACAGATCTGCAAATTTATCTGGAAAAAAGAAATATACAAACAAGAGTAGTGTTCACTGGCAATATTCTCCGTCAACCAGGCTTCAAAGATATTAACTGTGTTGGACATAAGGATGATTTCGTAAATGCTGATAACGTTATGAAAGGCGGAATACTTCTTGCTTGTCATCATGGGCTTAATGAAGAACAGCTTGATCATTTATATTCTAGCATTGAAGGTTTTTTAATTAATTAGTGATACAAATGAATTTGTCGAAATTAGGCGAATCAATGGCAGGTCAGCCAATGTTTGAAATTTTAGAGCGCGCACAAGAGCTCGAGCGCAGCGGAAGGAAAATCTATCATTTTGAACTTGGCGAGCCTGATTTTGATACTCCCAGAAACATATCAAAGGTAGCTATAGAGGCAATAAAATCTGGGCAAACTCACTATACTCCATCAACCGGGCTTTATGAATTAAAAAAAGCTGCAGCAGGGGCTACTGAGAGATCACGAGGATTTTTGCCTTCTATGGAACAAGTTTTGGTTACTCCAGGCGCTAATTCAATTATTTATTTAGCTATAAAATGTGTGGTTAATCCAGGAGAGGAAGTTATTGTTCCAAATCCTGGTTTCCCGACTTATTTTTCAGCTATTGATGCTTGTGGTGCGAAAGCAGTCGATGTTCAACTCAAACAGGAGAACGGATTTTCAATTAATCCTGAAGATATTAAAAAAGCAATATCCCCAAAAACAAGGATGTTGATTTTGAATTCACCAAGTAATCCCACTGGTGGAGTAATTTGCCAAGAAGATCTAGTTAAAATTGCTGAGATTTGTGAAAAACATAATATCTGTTTGCTTAGTGATGAAATTTATAGTCGACTTGTTTTTTCTGAAAACGAATTCTATAGTCCTGGTTCTTTTGATAAATGCTTAAGTCGAACAATTATAATCAATGGATTTAGTAAAGCATTCGCTATGACGGGCTGGCGCTTAGGTGTGGCAATCGGACCAGAGCATGTTGTCAAGAAAATGGGCTCTTTAGTCTCAACGATTGTTTCCTGCGTTCCACCTTTTGTTCAATTGGCCGGTGTTGAAGCAATAAATGGGAATCAAGATGAACCAGATTATATTAAAAGAGAATTTGAAAAGAGGATGTTAATTTTGGTTGATGGACTAAATTCATTACCAGGAGTGATATGTAGACAACCTAAGGGAGCTATTTATGCTTTTGCAAATATAACTAAAACAGGAATGTCTAGCAAGGAATTTGCTGAATTTAGTCTTGAAAAAGCTGGAGTTGCATTGACTCCAGGACATTTTTTTGGATCTTATGGCGAAGGTTTTGTGAGACTTTGCGCAGTTCAAAGTATTGATATCATTGAAGAAGCGTTAGAATCCTTGAAAAGAGCTATATCTAGTGGATAAAAAGATAACTGTTGCAGAGTTTATTGCAGACTTTGTATATGAAAAACTCAATGTAAATACAGTTTTTACCGTTACCGGTGGCGGAGCAATGTTTTTGAATGATTCATTTGGCAATCATACCTCTATAGAAGCAATCTACAATCATCATGAGCAGGCCTCAACTATGGCTGGAGTCGGATATGCGAAATCTAAAAATAGTTATGGTGTAGCCTGTGTAACTACTGGATGTGGTTGCACAAATTCATTAACGGGACTTCTTGATGCATGGCAAGACAATGTTATGTTATTTGTGGTTTCTGGACAGGTTAAAGCCACAAATACTTCTAAGCTTTCTTCTATACCTCTTCGACAGTTTGGAGTTCAGGAAGCCAACATTATTCCAATTGTTGATTCGATCACTAAATATGCGGTCATGATTGATGACCCCAAATCAATAAGATATGAACTTGAGAAGGCTGCATTTATTTCTGGAGAAGGTAGGCCGGGGCCAGTTTGGATTGACGTTCCTCAAGATATTCAAGGAGCGTTAATTGACCCAAAAAATTTAGAAGGTTTTCAACCCCCAGAAGATGATATTAAATTAAATGAAACTGATTTTTCTGAAATTCATAAGATGCTAGGTCGCGCTAAAAGGCCTGTAGTGCTGGCAGGGAACGGCATAAGGTTAGCCCACATGGAAAAGGAGTTTACAGAATTCATTGAGCTAAATAACATACCCACAGTTTTTTCGTATCTTTCAATTGATTTACTTCCCTCAAATCATGACTTAGCAATTGGTCGTCTTGGAGCCAAAGGAGACAGGGCAGGAAATTTTACAGTCCAAAATTCTGATTGTATTTTAGTACTTGGTTGTCGCCTTAGTGTAGCTTTAACTGGATTTGAATATAAATTATTCGGACGTGAAGCTAAAATTATTGTTATAGACATTGATGAAACAGAACATAAGAAAAATACAGTAAAGATAGATAAATTTCTAAAAATGGACTTAAGAAAATTTTTTAAAAGTCAAGATGTGGAGCTTTCACATGAAAGTTCATGGAATTCACAGTGTTTGTCATGGCGAAAAAAATGGCCTGTTTACCAAGAATGTTATCGTGAGGAAGAATTTGTAAATATGTACGAATGTATCAAATGCTTGGGTGAAAAGGTTCCTAGTAATTCACACATTGTATCCGATGCTGGTTCTGCATATTACGTAACTTCTCAGGCACTGCAAATAAAAAAAGGTGTGAAGTATCACACTTCTGGAGCTCAGGCTGACATGGGATTTTCGCTACCTGCTGCAATTGGAATATCATATGCTTCTGATGGAGTTCCGGTAGTAGGAGTTACTGGGGATGGCTCTTTTCAAATGAATATTCAAGAGCTTCAAGTATTAGCTCATAATAAGCCAAATGTTAAGATCATTATTTTCAACAACAATGGCTATCTTTCAATTAAAACGACCCAAAGGAAATTTTTCAATGATAGATTTGCTGGAACAGGAGCTGAATATGGATTATCTAATCCAAACTTTGAAAAGGTAATACAATCATATGGACTTCAATATACAAAAGCAAAAAATCCTGACGAGCTATATAAAAATATGGAAAAGCTTTTTTTGGATAACGAGCCATGTATTTTAGAAGTTATTTGTCCGGAGTGGCAGGAGGTAATTCCAAATGTTAGCGCGCTTAAACTTGATGATGGTTCAATGCTTTCTAAACCCATCGAAGACATGTACCCATTTCTCGATAGAGAGGAATTTCTTGAAGAAATGATCATATCCCCACTAAAAGATTAATTTTAGCTCTTATTAGTATATTTTTATTTTTAGGTAGTTAGAGATTCTATTGTTCAATCTTGATTTAGATTTCTTTTGCAATTTATCTCAAGACTAAGATAGATTAATCCTTCAAGAATGAAAAATGAAAAGAATTAATACTAACAATTCAATGATAGTTGATGTTGATAAATTTTTCTGTGAAACTTTTGATTCGCATTTGTTTTCATTTAAGACCATTTTGAAAAAGAAGCTGTCGGTTTTATTGGTTTATATTTATTCTAGTAAAGATTATTAAAACATGATCAAAATATATGGCAAAAATTCCTAATGTAATTTTAACCGGATCGACCGGATGGTTTGGTCAATCATTTATTTATACATTTGTTAAGAAATTTGGATTAGACAACATAAATAATCTTTATCTGATATCTTCTGATGGAAGAAATTTTCGTCACAAAATCCTCAATGAAGATTTTCAAACATCTACATTAGAGACAGTCAAAATTGATAATAAAATTGATTTATTCGTTCAGTCTGCTTTTTTGACCAGAGATAAATTAACAAAATTTGGCCAAAAAAAATACATAGAGGTAAATCAGGAAATAATTGAAAAGACAGATGTGTTGGTTGATAAGTGCAGCCCAACAAAAAGAATAGTTATTTCTTCTGGGGCCGTTTTAGATAAGAATGATATTTATGGTTCGATGAAATTAAAAGAGGAAGAATCTGTAAGAATTTCATCAAGTGATCTGAGTATCATTTTTAGAGTTTATGCTGCCCTCGGAATTAATACTCCTTTCAATAGTTGGTCCGCAGTATCAGATTTAATTTCCTCAGCCAATCGATCGAATAATATTGATATCAAAAGTAAAAATAATGTTGTCAGAGGATTCGTTTCTTTTGAAAAATTATCACAATTGATTCTAGAAATATCAGCAAAAAAAGAGAGAAAAAAATTTCAAATAATCGATGCTATTGAGCATGTAAATAGCTTGAAAGAAGTTGCTAGTGTAATATCCATGATTAAAGGTACTGACATTAATGGTAAAATTGATTTCAATGAAATTTCAAACATTTATACTTCCGATCCTAGAAATTTTTTGAATATGCTTAAAAAATATAATCTGAATATGTCTTCTCTAGAAAATGATATTCATGAAACACTTCAATCACCTCACTTGAACTAATTTTTATTAATTTAAAATAATTGAATAAAAGGTTTGTAAAATGCTAAAAAAAAGTTTGGTAAATGTTAACGGTTACACAAATTCTGATAATGTAATGAGAAATGCAGTCCTAGTGCCAGCTCTTCATGGAAATACCAATTCTATTTTTGTTGGGCTTCATGAAACTACCGAGGAATTTATCAAAAGTAATACCTAGCATCCAAAAGTTTAATGAAACTTTTGCAAAAAAATAATGTGACCATTTTTCTTGCTTCAAGAAATAGACCCAGTTTCTCTTTGATTTCCCTGAATTCCGCTATCAATCAGACCTATGAAAGAAAAAAGATAATTTTTTCAGACAATTCTACTAATCTAGATACAAAATTTCTTTTAGAGCAACATTTTAATAAAGACATGAATCTTTTTTCTTATAAAAAAAGAGATAATCTTTCTAGTACTGAACATTTTAAAATTATGCTTAAGGAGGTCGATACTGAGTTTGTAGTTTTTTTTCATGATGATGATATTTTGGAGCCTGACTATTTGGTTACAGCATTTGAAATTTTTGCCAAAAATAATGATGTTTCAGCAATTGGTTTTAATGCTAGATTAATAAATGCAAATAATGAATTTTTGAGAAATTTGAACTCAAAATATTTTATGAAAGACATTAAAATTTATGAAAAAAACCATTTCTACAATTATTTTTATAACAGGAACTTAATTAAACCTTCTCCATTTCCTTCTTATATTTATAAAACTAAGTTTTTAGAAAAATCATTAGGTAAAAATAAACACGATGATGTTAGTTTTGTCGCCCAATGTTTGAATGGAGGGAATATTTTCTGGTCAAAAGAAATAAAAATCAGTTACAGAATTCATAAAAATCAGGATTCTTTTAATGAATCAATAAATCAAAGAATAAGTCAGGTCAGAAAATTACAAAAAGATATCTCGCTAACTGCTAAAGAAAAAATTCTTTTTAAAGCACATTTAAGGTTTACATTTTGGAAATTTTATTTTTTGAAGAAAAGAAAGGTTTTTTTTAAAAAAAGATATAGCAAAGCAAGAAACTTTATTATTTCCGAGATACTTAAAATCATATTTTTTAAGCCGAAATTTTTATTTTTTAAGATCTTTATCTTTTTTTTCAAAGATTAGAAAAACACGATGACTAATCCATTGCTAACAATTGGAGTACCGATCTACAACGGAGAAGAAACTGTGGAGCAAACACTTCAAAGTATTCTTATTGCAATAAAAAAAATAGATCAAAAGAAAATTGAAATCTTAATATCTGATAATTGTTCTGATGATCGAACAGTATCCAAGATAAAAAATTTTATAAAAAAAAATGATTTGATAATAAAAATAAATATTAATGATTCTAATCTTGGATATGATAAAAACATAGATAAAATAGTTGAAGAATCAAATTCTCCATATGTATGGTTTCTAGGCTGTGGAGAGAAAATATCTCCAAGCTCTCTGGAAATTATTTTAAAAAAAATAAATAAAAATAAAGATCTTACAAATTTAGTTTTAAATTTCAATATCTATAATGAACTTGATAAAAAATTTACAAATAATGAGTTAAAACTAAGTCAGGATATTATTATATCCGGGGAAAAAAACTTTTCTTTAAATAGATACTCCTCGGTAGTGTCAGCAAATATTGTTTCAAAAGTAAAATGGCTTGAGGCTACAAAGTATTCATTGATTGTTGAAGGCTGGTGTCATGTTGAGAGGATTGCAGAAATGATTATAAAAAAAAATTCCTCGTCTCTTTTAATCAAAGAATCATGCTTTACTTTATTTAGAGAAACAAATGGATGGTGGTTTCATCCTAAAGCGCTTGAAATAGTAATGAATCATCTTGAATTTACTATAAATCTCTCAAAAAAATATACACACAATAAAAATATTCATACGGAATTTATTCGCCTAAGAGATAATAGTAAAAGTTTTTTGCTTAGTGCAATTTTATATAGAAGAGTAAATCAAGAAAATTTTAGTTCGGAAGAAAAAAAATCTATCTACAAAAAATTAAGAAAAGAATTTAATATGGATAACTTATTTTTATTAACTTTCTTTATTTTATTAAACTCTCCAAAAATAATCATCAGATTTCTTTTATTTTTTAATGAAACTTTAAAAAAAATTAAAAGTTTTTTATACATACCTTTTAAATACGCTCGTGAAAAGATCTATCTACCTTAAAGGTGCATTTTTAGCCTATTTAAAGCAATTTATTCAGGCTATTGCCGGAATAATACTAGTACCTATTTTAATAAAAAACTTTGGTATGGAAATTTATAGTAGCTGGGTACTCATTTATGGATTTGCAGCTTATTTGAGCATAATAAGCTTTGGAATTCCCTCTGCTATGATGGCAATGGTTGCTCAAGAACGAGATATTTATGAAAAATTTAATATTTTAAGAAAATCTTTTTTTTTGGTAGCTGTACTAAGTAGCCTTGCTCTTTTATCTATATTTTTTTTAATAATTATTCCCCAAAATAATCCCGCGGCAATATTTGGAACTATCTCTCTAGAGAATAAGTCAATTGCATCAGATCTTTTTACCCTGTTCTTGGTAATAACTTTCATTAAATTACCTTTTGAAATTTTTCCTTTATTTTTCTCTGCGATGAACTTAGTTTACATAAATCAAATTTACGAAATTTTTATATCAATTTTGCTTATCGCGTGCGTCACTCTGGTAGTTACGATTAATCTTACAATTTATCAATTTGCAATGATCTTTTTAATTGGGCAGTTAATATTATTCGTAATTTCCTCTTTTCATATAAGGTCAAAATGGAAAGATTTTCTGAAAAGGCTTGATAAGAAAAATAAATTGCCGACCACTCCATATAGTAAAATTTTTTTGAGAGGGTGGGCTTTTTTACAAACTGGAATTGCTGCAACAATAATTTGGTACAGCGATAATCTCGTAATTGGAAATTTTTTATCTGTTGAAAAAGTCGGCCCTTATGCTTTAGGTTTCAAAATTTTCGCATACTTTATTTCCCTTCAAGTAGTTATGAATTCAATAGTTTATCCAGTATATGGAAAATTAATTTCAGAGAGAAATTTAGATTTAGTAAATAAATATATTTCTTTTATTTTATATGTTCTTCCATTTTATGGATTAACAGTTTTAACGTTTTTTATGCTATTTTCTTCAGAAATAATTCTACTTTGGACAAATGATATAAATGCTTATGGAGGATATTTATTATTTTTTTCCCTAGGACTTTATGTTTATGTAATTTCGTTTTCAAGTTCTCTTTCTTCATTAATAAATGCAATGGGACTCACAAAAAAAACTGTAATTCCCTCTTGGATAGAAGTTTTTCTCAATTTATCTCTTTCAATAATATTTTTGAAATTTATTGGAATAGGTGGAGTAGCTTTAGCTTCAGTTTTAGCTTCAATTTTTTCTTTAATCTATGCTGCTATCATTTTAACAAATCAAGATGGTATAGATTTAAATCTAAAAAGAAGGTTAAAATTAGATTTTCTTTGCTTTCTCCTGCCCCTAATTATTATTTGGTTTATTTCTAGATTTACAGAAGTAATTTCGTTGAAAATTTTTATATTTATTGCTTATTGTCTTTATACTTTAATAATTTTTCTATTAAACATAACAAGTGAAAATAAGAAAATACTACTTAAGATTTTTCCACAAGCAAGATTTTTGAAAAATAATAATTTCCTAAAACTATTTTGCCAAAAAAGTTAAACCGTTCCTTTTTTCCCGCAAATTTTAAATCTATTGTTCTCTTTTATCGTTTTAAAGTTTTTATTAAAAAAATTAAGTATATTCACTCATGAAAATTTTTTCTAGATCATTTGATACGAAAATATATTAAAATGGTAATCTTAATTGATTTGCTTAAAAAATGAATGATCATCAAGAATTTAGATCAGACGAAATTGACCTAACCGCTTTAATACAAGAGTTAATCGATAAAAGGTTGAAAATAGCAATTTTGACTTCTTTCTTCGGATTAACTTCAGTTGCTTATTCTTTATTTTTGCCTAATAACTTTTCATCTTTTGCTGTTATTAAAGGCGCTTCTCAAGCGAGCGACCAAATGACTTCATCAGTATCAGGTTTGGCTAGAATCGCAGGCTTGCCTTTGAATATGCAAAGTGACGATACTACCTATCTAATAGAGGTTTTAAAATCTTTTGATCTTTTTACGGAGAATCTAGATAGAAATTCATCTTACAAAAAAAAACTTGCAGCCATTGATTATTATGACAGATCAACAGAAAAGATTGTTTACAAAAGTGAAATCTACGACTCTAAACAGAACACTTGGAGCAAAGATGAGCCTTCTTATCAAGAAATATATAGATCTTTAATAGTTCCAAACCTAGTAGTAAGGCAAAAGTTGAGAAATGCTAGTTTAATAGAAATAAAGTTTACTCATCAGTCACCTTTTTTCGCGAAAGAATATGTCTCATCTTTAATTGAAACTCTAAATGAATCAAGCAAGAAAAAAGATCTAGAGGAAACTGAAAAATCTATCGTTTACTTACAGGAAACTTTTAAAGATACTTCTCAGTCACAAGTAAGGAACTCTATAAGCGAACTTTTAACAAATCAGCTCAAAAAAAGAATGTATGCTAACTCAAGAACGGATTATCTTGTTGAAATAATTGAGTATCCTTTCGTTTCTGAATTAAAATCTTCGCCAAGAAGATCAATAATAGTTTTGAACTCCACTTTAGTTGGCTTTCTGCTGAGCTTACTTTATTTTTTAACTAAATTTTTTAGAAATACTTATTTTAAATAAACACCTATGAAAAAAGCCCTAGTAACTGGAACTACAGGTCAAGACGGCTCATATTTAATAGAGTTTCTATTAAATAAGGGATATGAAGTTCATGGCTTAAAAAGAAGATCCTCTTCTTTTAATACTCAGAGAATTGATCATATTTTCAAAGATCCTCATGAGGTAAAAAACAATTTTTTTCTTCATTTTGGAGATTTAACAGATGGTGCAAATATATCTAGGATTATTAAATCGGTTAACCCTGATGAGATTTATAATTTGGGTGCTCAATCTCATGTGGCTGTTTCCTTTGAGTTGCCACTATACACTTCGGATGTAAATGCACTTGGATCATTAAGAATTTTAGAAGCTATAAGGGAATTAAATTTAGATACAAAATATTATCAAGCTTCATCATCTGAATTGTATGGTCTCGTTCAGGAAATTCCCCAAAAAGAATCTACACCGTTTTATCCAAGGTCACCTTACGCTGTATCAAAATTATTTGCATATTGGATAACCGTAAATTACAGAGAGGCATACGACATGTATGCATGTAATGGAATTTTATTTAATCACGAATCTCCGAGGAGAGGTGAAACATTTGTAACAAGGAAAATAACCAGGGGAATAGCTAACATTTCACAGGGTTTACAGGACTGTCTTTACTTAGGTAACTTGGATTCTTTAAGAGATTGGGGTTATGCAAAAGATTATGTTGAGATGCAATGGCTTATGTTACAGCAAGAAAATCCTGAAGATTATGTTATAGCAACTGGTTTGCAGTATTCTGTAAGGAAATTTTTAGAATGGTCTGCTTTAGAAGCAGGCATGGAACTGAGTTTTGAAGGGAAAGGAGCTAATGAAATTGCTATCGTTTCAAAAATACTTGACTCATCAATTTCTGTTCAAGAAGGAGATGTTATTTGCAAAGTTGATAGCAAGTACTTTAGACCGACTGAAGTAGAATCTTTATTAGGGGATGCCTCTAAAGCAAGGAATAAATTGGGTTGGAAACCAAACACTTCTGTAAAAGAAATGTGTTCGGAAATGGTTAAAGAAGATGTTGAAAATGCTAAGAAATTCAAGCTTCTTAGTGACAATGGGTTCCAAGGTTTATCTACCTTAAGATGAGAATTCTATTAACAGGATCCACTGGACTTGTTGGTAAAAATATTTTATCTAATCATGCATTTAATAATTTCGATTTGATATGTCCAAGCAGAAAAGAACTAGAGCTGTTAAGTTATGATAAAACTTTAGAATTTATAACAAATACAAAACCAGATTTTATAATCCATGCAGCTGGCACTGTCGGCGGTATTCAAGCAAACATTAACAATCCATTAAAATTTTTTGAGGAAAATACATTGATGGGTTTTAATTTGTTAAATGCTGCATATAAGAACGGAGTAAAAAATTTTCTGAACCTTGGAAGTTCATGTATGTATCCTAAAAATGCTCCAAATCCCTTATCAGAGGACTCATTGTTGAAAGGAACTCTGGAGCCAACTAATGAGGGTTATGCTTTAGCAAAAATAACTACAGCAAAGTATTGTGATTATATTTCTAAAGAAAAAAAGTTAGGCTATAAAACTGTCATTCCTTGCAATTTATACGGTCCTTTTGATGATTTCAATTCAGATTCAGCCCATATGATACCCGCGGTGATCAGGAAGATCCATGAAGCAAAAATTAGAGGTAGTTCCATTGTTGAAATATGGGGAGACGGGAAAGCCAAAAGGGAATTTATGTCTGCATACGACTTCTCAGATTTTATTTTCTTTGCTTTAGAACATTTCAATGAAATGCCTCAATTTATTAACGTAGGAATAGGTAAAGATTATTCAATTAATGAGTATTATCAATTCATAGCTGAGGAAATTGAATTTAATGGTTCATTTATCAACGATTTGTCTAAACCCAAAGGCATGGAACAAAAGATAGTAGATATTGATAAATTAATTAAATTCGGATGGGAGTCTAAAATTTCCATTAGAGAGGGTATTAAAGAAACCTATGCATATTTTTTGAAGGAATTGAATGAAATATAAACTAGCATCATCTAGTTGGGATAAGAAAGAAATAGAAGCAATTAGGAAAGTAATTGATTCTGATAATTATTCCATGGGAGAGGAAGTAAAAAGATATGAAAAAGAGTTTGCATCTTTTTTTAACACCAGATATGCAGTAATGACAAGTTCGGGGTCCACAGCAAATCTTTTGATGATAGCTTCACTTTTTTTTACAAAAAATAAAAAAATTGTATTAAAAAGAGGCGATGAAGTTATTGTTCCAGCTGTTTCATGGTCCACTACATATTTTCCTCTTCAACAGTATGGCCTTAAATTAAAATTCGTTGATATAGATCCAGATACATTAAATTTTTCAATAAATGATTTAAAAAGCTCAATAAGCAAAAAAACTAAAGCAATTCTGGCTGTAAACTTATTGGGAAATCCAAATGACTTTAAAGAAATCAATAAAATAATAGACAGTAGAGAGATTATCTTACTTGAAGATAACGCGGAGTCCATGGGAGCAATATTTGAAGAAAAAAAAGCCGGAACTTTTGGATTAATGGGCACATTCAGTTCTTTCTTCAGCCACCACATATCAACAATGGAGGGAGGATGCATAGTAACAAATAACGAAGAAATTTATCATATTTTGCTTAGTTTGAGAGCTCATGGATGGACCAGAAATCTGCCGGATAAAAATAAGATCACCGGACAAAAAAATCAAAATAGTTTTTATGAGTCCTTTAAATTTATTTTACCTGGTTACAATGTCAGACCTCTTGAAATGAGTGGAGCAATCGGGAGGGAGCAGTTGAAAAAGCTTGAAGAATTTATAAAAGTGAGAAGATCAAACGCAGATATTTTTCAAAAATTATTTCTAGATCATCCATTTTTAAGAATTCAAAAAGAGATAGGAAAGAGCAGCTGGTTTGGTTTTTCATTAGTAGTTAAAGAGGATTCATCAATAAAAAGAAATGACTTGCTCAATCATCTAAGCAAAGCAAACATAGAATATAGACCTATCGTGTCAGGTAATTTCCTAAAAAATGAAGTTATTAAATATTTTGATTATGAAATCAATTCAAATTTAATCAATGCAGAGCACATTGACAAAAATGGCTTTTTTGTAGGAAATCAACAAGAAGACCTTAGCACGGAAATAAATTACCTCTATAAAACTTTAAATAAATTTAAATGAAAGCAGAACCAAAAGGTGCTTTTCCATATAAACCTCCCTCTAAAGAGATATTAAAAGAATATGAACATATTTTTCAAATTCAAGATCCTCTGCCAGATAGATTTTGGAAGTTAGTTTTTGATAAAGGATTTTCTTTTCTTATTATCGTTTTATCCTTTCCACTTATATTGATCGTATGCGTTTCTTACATAATTGAAGGTCTTTTAATAAAAAAAAATAAAGGTCCAATTTTTTTCTTTTACTGGGCTGTGAGTGGAGGAAAAAAATTCGCTAAATATAAAATACGTTTAATTAAGCAGGAATTTATAGATCAAAATTTAGCGAGAGAAAATAATTGGCTTGCCTATTCTTCTGAATGGTCTAGAGAATCTAGAACATTTACTGGATCTTTAGTAAAAAAATACTACCTAGATGAAATTCCACAATTTTTTAGTATTTTAAAAGGTGAAATGAGTATAGTGGGTCCCAGACCTTTATCTGAAATGCATTACGAAAGAGATATTGCTCAAGGAAATGTTACTAGAAAATTACTTAAAGGAGGAATGTTAGGACTTGGGCATATAAACAAGGGTACAGATTTAATGGGAGATCCGTCTTTTGAGTATGAATACATAGATGAATATCTAAAAAGGTCATCCTTTAGATTAATGTGTCTGGATATATGGATTATATATAAAGGAATAATTCTGATCATAAAGGGCGGTGGCCATTAATGTTGAATAGATGCTCTATTATTTTTGGTGGAACAGGATTCATAGGGACCTTCTTTGCTAAAGAAGTTCTTTCAAAAAATTTGGTAGATAAGGTTTATTTAGTTGATATTGAGGATTTTAAAGATAAGGAAAACTCTTTCTTGAAAGCACATTTATTAAATGATGAGTCTATAAAATTTATTTACGGAGATGTGAGGGAGAAACTGCACAACATAAAAGTTAATGAAAAAATTGAATTTATATGTAATTTTGCTGCTGTTCATAGAGAGCCAGGCCATGAATATCACGAATATTTTGATACAAATATTCCAGGAGCGAAAAATGTATGTGAGTATGCTACAAACAATAACTGTAGAAAAATAATCTTTACAAGCTCAATTTCTCCTTATGGCGAGAGTGAAGATATAAAAGATGAAAGTTATATACCAAAGCCTACTTCTCCTTATGGCATGTCTAAACATCAAGCAGAGAGTATTCATAAAGAATGGTTAAGAATTTCTTCCGAAAATAAACTTATTATCGTAAGGCCTGGGGTTGTATATGGCCCTGGCGAAGGTGGAAATGTAACTAGATTGCTAAAAGCTATAAGAAATTATTATTTTTTCTATATGGGTAACCACCAAACTAGAAAAGCAGGTATTTACATCAAAGAACTTTGTAATATTCTTGTTTGGGAGAATGATAGGTTAAATAATTTAGGGTTCAATTTTTCTCTTATGAATGCAACTTTGGACCCTGCTCCTTCTGTTGAAGAATATGTGAAAACTATCTGTGAGGTTGGAAATTATAAAAGAATTTTTCTTAATGTTGGCTTTCCATTTATTTTAACTATCTCATACATTATTAATTTCATTTTTAAAATTGCAGGGAAAAGGTCGGAAATAAACCCTGTTAGGGTAAGAAAATTAATTAAATCAAATAATATTTCTCCAAATTACTTAAAAAGAAATGGATATCATTTTTCATTCAGCCTTGAAGAGGCTTTTAGAGATTGGAAAAAAGAAAATCCAAAGGATTGGTAATATTAAAATTTATGAAACATAAAATATTAATAATTTCAGCTTATTTTTATCCAGAACAATTCAAATCTACTGATATTGCTCTAAATTTAAAAAAAAATGGTGCTGATGTTACAGTTTTAACTGGTTTACCTAACTACCCTGAAGGAAAAATTTATAAAAATTACTCTAATCTTAAAGATGTTGGAATTAGAGACTTTAAAGACATAAAAATATTAAGAGTTCCTACATTTCCTAGAGGAAGGAAAGCTCTGAATTTAGGAATAAATTATCTATCGATGCTTTTTTTTTATGGTTTTTTTTCATTATTTTATTTAAGGTTCAAAAACTTTAATAAAATAATTTTTATTGGTTTTTCTCCTGGATTATTAGCTTACGTAAATATTTTTTTTAAAAATATATTTACGGATTCACCGTCAAGTACATTGTGGCTGCAAGATTTTTGGCCAGATGATCTTGTTTCCACTGGTTTTTTTAAAAGTGAATCAATCTTCGTTAAGTCTAATAGGTGGTTAATGAAATATATTTATTCTTCTTATACAGAACTTGCAGCTACTTCACATGGAATGGCTAGTGAACTAAGAAATAGAACAAATAGAAAAGTAAAATGTATTTTCAATCCAATAGAAGAAGAATTATTCGTCAAAATGAATAAAGCTCCCCTCAAAAAAAAATTTAACGAAGGAAAAATAAAAATAATGTTTGCAGGAAACGTTAGCGGTAACCAGAACATCGATTCTATCTTAGAAGCCTTTAAAAATGAAAAGGTCAGAGAAAGGAGTGAAATTCATTTTTTTACTCATGGAGCTAGACAAATAGAAAATGTAAAAAAAATGTCAGATCTCTATCCTTCATCAATCATATTCAGAGGAAGTTTAGATATTAAAGATCTATATAAAGAATCAAGATGTTTCGATTTTGGCATCGTGAGCCTTTCGGATTACGCGAATCTGAAGGATATTTTGCCCTCTAGAGTCCAAACTATGCTCTCTATGGGGCTGCCTTTAATAAGTTTTGGCACTCCAGAATTAGCAAAGATAGTTTTAGAAAATAAAAATGGAATAATAATTGATGGGTGTGACCATAAATCTTTAGAAGACTCTATTATAATCGCATCTGATTTTGATAATAATCAAAAATTACAATTCTCTCGCAATTCAATTGAACTAAGTAAAAAAATATTCTCTCCAAACTTTATTGCTTGTCAGTTTCTAGAGGATTTATAACCAATGAAAAAGATTTCATTGGTTGTTCAAAGTGTATATAAAAATAATAAAGTTTTTGATCTGAATGATAAGTGGCTTAATCAAGATAATAGGTTAGATCATGTATCCCTCTTAAAAAAAGAACTAAAAAAAGAAGGCTACGATCTTTCAACTCAAGATATAAATAATCCAAAAGATAGTTTCTTGCAACTTCATAGCGAAGTTCCAAAATATAAAATTCAAGAAAATAATGCTTTTTTAATGCTAATGGAAAGCCCAGCAGTCATAAAAAAAAATTGGGATTTAGAACATCATAAACAATTTAGAAAGATTTTTACTTACAATGAAGATTTGATAAATGAAAATCAGGATTCCCAAAAGTATGAAAAAATAAGATGGCCGGTTAAGATTTTTGTGCCAGAATTCGTCCCCATAACCGATAGAAAGAGAGATTTTCTTTTGGTTTCTGCTAATAAATTTTCCAATTATAAAAGTGAACTTTATTCAAATCGAAAAGAAATAATAGATTTTTTTGAAAAGGAGCCTCTTTTTAGCTTCGATTTATATGGATATGGCTGGGAAAATCCACCTACTTCTGTAGAAAGGTTTAATTTCTTAAAGAGAGTTAATAATAGGATTTTTTATGAATTTAAGAAAATTACTTATGTTCAGCCTAAAAGCTACAAAGGTTTCTTAACAAAAAAACCTGAAATCTTTCAAAATTATCAATTTTGTTTTGTTTTAGAAAATATATCTGATTTAAATGGATATGTTACTGAAAAAATATGGGAGTGTTTCTCTATGGGAGTTATCCCAATATATTTAGGAGCACCAAATATAAATAATTACTTTCCGGAGGATAGTTTTATTGATCTGAAAAGGTTTAAATCTAACTATTCATCCTTAATAAAATATATTTCAGATATGTCAGATGATGATAAAAATAGAATGTTAGAATCTGGAAAAGAGATTGCATCGAAATATCACCATAATTTTTCTTTAAACAATTTTGTTAAACCAATTATTAATTCAATAAAAAAATTTGATTTAGATTATTAAATGGTAAAAATATTTCTAGCTCTTTATTTTTTATTCCCAAAAATAAATATTATTTCATTACCTGGCTTTGTTACAGGCATCCGAATGGATGATCTATGTGCTCTTGGGATTGTTCTTTATTGGCTAGGACAAAAAAAAATTCCTTCAATTACATTAGACAAATTAGTGATTTTTTACATTTCTATAGTAACTCTTTCCTTCATCACATCACTATCAAATTTAAGTGTTTGGGAAGTCTTAAGTTACTTAAGGATAATTGAATATTTAGTAATTGCTATTGCTATTGTAAGGTTTGTTTCTTTTCAAGAGATAATAAAAGCAATCCAAATCTATCTAATAATTAATTTAGTTTACTGCATTATGCAATGGTATTTTGGATTTCCTGCATTCGCTTCAATAGGTCCAGTTTATAATTCTTCTAGATTGTATGGTTTGACTGGAGGTGCTTGGGAGCTTGGGGCTATAGCTGCAATTTCAGCTGCCTATCTTGCCATAAACGATGCTACTTTCAGAAAATCTCAACCATCGAGATATTTTCTTCTAATTTGTTTTAGTTTAATAATCTTAGCTTCTTCAAGGTCACAAATACCAATACTCCCTGTTATATTGCTTTCCATTATGGGTTTTTCAATTGATCAGTCTTATAGAAATATATTGAATTTCCGATACTTTCCTTACTTGTTATTTTTTACTTTTATTGCCTTTTTTGGAATTAATTACCTTTTCTTTGTCATTGAAAGTCTCTCTAGAGATGAAGCTATAATTATGTACGATTCAGGAAGTTTATTAGGAAGAAGTTTTGAATTATTTTCTATTGAAAATTTAACAATTTTTTTAGACTTAGCCAGAAATACTTTTATTACATCATCCGTATCTGATTTAAGCGGAGGAAGCAATTGGTATGTTGATCAAGGGTCTCATGAGGGCGCTGATGATAGTTTTCTTATAAGGGCTTATAAATGGATGGCAGTAATTAATATACTTGCTAATAATTTTTATTATTTTATTTTTGGTTTAGGACCCGGATCTCTTGGCGATGCATTAGATGGTGGATTTCTGAGGAGTTTTGCCGAATATGGATTTCTAATTGTATTTTACTACATAGAGATTATGAAAAGATTTCTGAGATATAAATCCTGGTTCATAATTTTTGCTTTTTTTCTTCCTACTATGTTGTTTATCGACATACATTTATCTTCTAAGGTCCAACCATTAATCCTGGCACTTGCACTTTACAGTGGAAAAATACAAAAAGAGAGAGGACATGAAATTAGCAATTGATGCTTCAACAATGATTGAAGGAGGAGGATTAAAATATCTTTCAAAGTTAATTGATAATTATCTAAAAAAAGATCATTCAGTAGAAAAACTTTTAATATTTGTTAGTAATAATTTTAATTATAAAAAATATGATGGCCTAGAAAATATTGAATTCATTGAGCTTCCAAAAAAATTTCTTTTTGGCTTTAATGTTGTGTTGTGGAAATTGATTTATATGAAATCAAAAATACTAAAAGACAATTACAATATTCTTTTTTCATTATCGGGATATAATTTATCCTTTTTTTATCCTTTTGTTTCTATCATTCATAATCAACTACCATTTGAGATTGAAGAAATTAAAAGATATGGAATTTCTTTACAATCTCTTAAGTTTTTAACTCTTAGAATTCTTTTAGATTTATCCATTAAAAAAGCTTCAGGTGTGATATTTTTAAGTAACTTTTCTAAAAATAAAATAATTTCATTTTCACCACAGAAAATTAATCACACAGTAATTCCTCATGGTCTGGATCAATCAGATGAAAGGATTTATTTTCCTAAAGAAAGCTACCAGGGTTTCAATCAGAAAAATCCTTTTAAAATTAGTTATATTTCAAATTTTGAGCCTTATAAGCATCAAGATAAAGTAGGGGAAGCAATAAAATCTCTTAGGCATTCCGGTCTACATATAGAAATAAATTTTATTGGTAAAGTAGTGAAAAGCGGAAGGTATATGGAGAGTAAGCTGAAAAAAATTGATCCAAATAGTGAATTTATAAATATACTCGGCTGGAAGCCTGCTTATGAGACAAAAAAAATTCTTCAAAATTCGGATCTTGCAATATTCGCATCTACCTGTGAAACTTTTGGACAGATTGTTTTGGAAATCATGAGGTGGGGTGTACCTCTTATATGCTCAAAAGATGGGCCAATGAAGGAAATTCTAGAAAAATGTTCCGTAGGTTATTTCAATCCTTTAGATCCAGAAGATCTTCAAAATGAAATTTCCAAAATTTACTATGATAATGTTAGAAGAAATAGAAATAGTAATGAAATGTTTGAGAGATCTCTTGAATACACCTGGGAAAAAAGCTTTCAAAAGACTTTTAAGTTTATTCATGAAAATTATTTGAAATCAAAATGAAAATCTTAATTTTTGGAGCTACTGGAATGCTTGGGCATACTTTATTTAATTTTCTAGGACAAAAAGATTCTGATTTGAAAACATTTGGAATAGTCAGAGATGAAAGTGATTTTAGATTTTTTACAAAAGACCAGGCAAAAAAATTAATATCAGCAAAGATTGATATCCGGTATGAAGACATAAATAAAATTATTGAAAAAGTAGAGCCCGATCTCGTTCTAAATTGCATAGGTTTAATTAAACAAGATAATAAATCAAAAAGTTCCATCGATTCAATTTCTATAAATTCTCTCTTACCTCATATTATTTCAAAGGTATGCGATGACAATAAAATAAGATTAATTCACTTCAGTACAGATTGTGTTTTTTTAGGAACCAAAGGAAATTATTCTGAGAGAGATGATCCCGATTCTAATGATTTATACGGTCTATCAAAATTACTTGGAGAAGTTAATAGCCCAAACCATTTAACTTTGAGAACATCAATAATAGGACACGAGATTAAAAAAAAACTTGGCTTACTAGAGTGGTTTCTTAATGAAAAAAATGAAATAAAAGGATTTTCAAATGCAATATTTTCTGGACTAACTACTTTTGAAATTGCAAAATTTATTAAAAACTTTATTATTCCCGAAACAAAAATCTCTGGTATCTATCATTTGTCTTCTGAGCCTATTTCCAAATACAACTTACTGAAAATGATTAACGAGTTATATGATGTTAATCATAAAATTACTAAGTTTGATGAAATAATAATTGATAGATCATTAAATTCTAATCAACTTAGAAGGTTGACTGGATACTCACCTCCAGAATGGGAACAAATGATAAGTGAAATGAAAGAATGGAACAAAAACTATGAAAAACTACTTTAAAGATAAGACTATATTAATTTCTGGAGGTACAGGATCATTTGGAAATGCAGTTTTAAAAAGAATTCTTGAAGAAGAAATTGGCGAAGTAAGGATTTTTAGCAGAGATGAAAAAAAACAAGACGATATGAGGAAAGCTTATTCAGATCATAGAATAAAATTCTATATAGGCGATGTTAGAGATTACCAAAGTGTCCTAGATTCTTTGACAGATGTAGATTTTGTATTTCACGCTGCTGCATTAAAACAAGTGCCATCATGTGAATTTTATCCTATGCAAGCAGTTCAAACTAATGTTCTAGGATCTAATAATATGCTTATGGCTATAAAAGAGCAGAAAGTGAAAAAAGGTATTTTCTTGAGTACTGATAAGGCTGTTTATCCTATAAATGCAATGGGCATGAGCAAAGCTTTGATGGAAAAAAATATAATTGCTTCTTCAGCTAGGCTGAAAAATTCAGTCGTTTGTTGTACAAGATATGGAAATGTTATGGGCTCTCGGGGTTCAGTCATTCCACTATTTACAGATCAGATTTTAAAAGGAAAGGAAATAACCATAACTGACCCAGAAATGACTAGATTTATGATGTCATTAGAAGATTCAGTTGAATTAGTTTTATATGCATTTGAAAATGCAAAACCGGGTGATATTTTTGTTCAAAAGGCTCCTGCCTGCACGATTCATGATTTAACTATCGCCTTACAAGATATCTTTAATAGCAGGGTAAAGATAAAAGTAATTGGGACTAGGCACGGAGAAAAGCTTTATGAATCTTTATTATCAAGAGAAGAAGTTTTCAAGTCAGAGGATCTTAAAAATTATTTTAGGGTGCCTGCAGATACTAGAGATTTAAATTACACGGATTTTTTTGCTGAAGGTGAAACATCAATTTCGTCTACCGAAGACTATACTTCTCACAACACTACCAGATTTGGAGCAAATGAAATAAAAGAATTACTTTTAAAACTAGATTTTATAAAAGAGGCCTTGAATGCTTAAAGTAATGACAGTAGTCGGTACAAGACCGGAGGTTATTAAGCTGTCAAGAATAATTCCTTCTTTTGATAAGTTTTTTGATCACAGACTTATTCATACTAATCAAAATTATGATTATGAATTAAACAAAATCTTTTTTGATGAGTTAAAAATAAGACAGCCCGATGTTTTTTTAGATACTGCATCAACTTCTGCATCAAGAACTATCTCAAATGTAATCTCACAGATTGATGAGCAGATTAAAAAATTTAAACCAGAAGCTTTCTTTATATTAGGGGATACTAATAGTTGTTTATCAGCGATATCTGCAAAAAGAAATAAAATACCAATTTTTCATTTTGAGGCTGGAAATAGGTGTTTTGATTTTAGAGTCCCCGAAGAAATTAATAGAAAGATTGTTGACCATGTTTCTGATATAAACATCACATACAGTCAAATAGCAAAAGATTATTTGCTTAATGAAGGCCTTCCAGCAGATCAAATAATTTGTGCTGGCAGTCCAATGAAAGAAATTCTTAATTATTATGAAAAAAATATTAATTCTTCCAAAATTTTGAAGAAAATAAATTTAGAATTTGCCTCTTTTTTTCTAATTAGTATGCATAGAGAAGAAACTGTAGACGATAAAGAAAAATTAAGTGAGATTTTTAAAACTCTAATTGATTTAAAAGAAATTTATAAAAAAAGAATAATTATTTCTTGCCATCCTAGAACCAAAAATAGATTAGAAGAATTTAAAATAGAAATTGATAGTGATCTTGAGTTTTTTAATCCTTTTAGCTTTTTAGATTACATCCATCTACAAAAGAATGCTTTCATAGTTATTTCTGACAGTGGCACAATTACTGAGGAATCATCTATTCTAAATTTTCCAGCAATTAATTTGAGAGAAGAACACGAAAGACCAGAAGGCTTTGAGGAGGGAGCAGTAATGTTTACAGGAATTTCATCTAAAAATATTAAAAATTCAATTAGTATACTTTCCGAACAAAATAGAGGAGATCGAAGGGATATAAAAATTGTCAAAGATTATGATGATGTAAATATTTCAAAAAAAATTGTAAGGATTATTCTCAGTTATACAGACTTCATAAATCGTAGGGTTTGGAAAAAGCACTGAATTCTAGATTTAGAGTGAAAATAGCGTACGTTCAGATAGCTGGAGGAATAGGAGCTCAAATTATAGGTGCTTTGGCTGTAAAATCCTTAGAAAAAAAAGGTTATTTCGTATTTAAAGACGGCAGATACTTTTCAAAAAATGGAAAGAATTTAATTCCTGGAAATATATCTTTCTTTAAAAAAGAGATTTCTAATGATATTTTAAAATTTAAGTTCTATGAAAAATTATATTTTATTGTCAGAGCTATAAAATATTTCTTTAAGTTTATTAACTTTATAAGTCCAAATTCAATAATATTTTTTGAAGAATTACCTGCCAACAGCGACAAATCTTCAGAGGCAAAGAACTTTTTAGATTCTAAAGAAGGGAAGGAAATAATACAGAAAATTTTGATCGAGTTAGGTATAAATGATGAAAGTTCAAATGATAATTCTATTTGTATTCATTTAAGAAGAGGTGATTTCTTAAATGCAGGCTTGGAAACTCTATCACTAAAATCAGCTATAGATGAAATATACAAATTTACTTCTGAAATTGAAAACTTTTTGATAACAGTTATAACTGATTCCCCAGATTTAATTAAAGAAGAACTAAAGAATTTTGAATTTAATTGTGAAATTCAAAGCTCTTCTTTAAAAGAGGATTTAAAGAAGATGATTAAATCAAATTATTTTGTTGCTTCAAATTCACAATTATCGTTAATAAGTATTTGGTTATCAAAAGATATATCAAAAATTTCCTGCCCAGAAGACTTTAAAGAATTAGTACCTGAAAAATCATTTAATAAGATTTTCTGGAGATAAGTAATACCTAATTAAAAATGTATTTGAGAATGATTTATAACAAGAAAAAGATAAAATTTTTTAAAATTTTTTTATTTTTACCAAAAAAAAATGATATTTATCACTTCTTATCTTCTATATCAGAGGAAAAAATAGGATTTAAACTGATCGTGTCTTTAAAAGATGTCATATTTAAAACACTTCTTCTAGAATCTAGAAGTAATGATGATGTTATTTGATTTACTGAATAGGCTGTTTTTTAATTTATCTCATAAGAAAAGGGTATTTTATGTTAATCAAGAAGTAGATTTTGAAAAAGTAATTTATGATCTCAGTAATGAAGAAATAATCTGTGTAGATACAGAGTTTGAATGGAGAAGTACATACTTTCCTATTATCTCTTTAATTCAAATTGCAACAAAAAATAAGATTTATATTATTGATTGCTTGGAATGTAAAAATTTATCTGGCCTTCAGAGCATTTTCACTGACGATAAAAAACTTATTATCTTTCATGCTGCTAGGAGTGATACAACTGTTGTATCTAAATCCCTTAATATTCAAATAAGAAATGTGTTTGATGTTCAAATTGCTGAAAATATCTTAACCAATGATAAATCTAAAAGTTATCAATCTCTTGTATATAAATATTACAAAGTTAATTTGGCAAAATCTGAGACTCGTTCAAATTGGCTAATTAGGCCACTATCAAAAAGCCAACTTGAATATGCTTCCGAAGATGTAAAATATTTAATTGAAATATTTGAGAAGCAATCAAAGATGCTTAAGAAAAAAAATATTTATTTTGATGCAATCAAAGATTCGAGAAAGGAAGCTTTTTTAGGAAATCAAGATTTAATGACATCAAGATTGAAGAAACTAAAAGATCCTTCAAAAACTGAAAGAAAGATCTTTATTTGGAGAGAAAATATATCCATAAAAAAAAATATTCCTCCATCGCATGCGATCAAAGATAAAAGGATCAGGTTTCTTTCTGAATTGGTAGATCAAAAAAGAGATTTAAGTGGACAAAAAAAATTTTTTAATGATGAAAGTATTTTTTTAGATTTTTTGGACAATTTCAAATTATGATATTTTTAGCTTGGACTGCTTATTTTCTCTTTTCCTTTTTAGTATCATTTTCAACTAGAAACTTATTCAAAAAGAATATTTTAAGAAAAGTATCCTTTTCATTAGCTTTAAGTATTTTTATAACTTTTTGGTTTAATTATCCAGGATCCCAGGATGTTGCTCCTATTCTTTCTATTTTTATAGTAAGTGTTTTAGAAAACACTGATAACTCTATTTTTAGACTTTTGAGGCCCTTAGGATTAACCTTTCTTCTAATATTAACCGTTGATTATCTCTATGGATATTTAAAATCTAGAAATTAATAATTTTCATTTTTGGAATTTCAGTATTGACAACACCAATCTTATTCATCCCTTTCATAAATCCAGCGCATTCCCCAGGATTAAATATATGAGTCTCTTTTAGAATTTCGTCTCTGAATCTATGAGTATGTCCATGAACAATGATGTTTCCTTTTTTATAAAAATCTTCTTTTATATCTTCAGGATCATGAATAACATAAATATAGTTATCTTCTGATATTTTAATTTTCTGATATTCAGAAAAATCAAAATTATATTTTTTACAAACTTTAATTAGATCTTTTTTATCGCCCTCATCGTTATTACCGAAAACTCCCATCAACGGAGCTTTTAGTATTTTAAAAGCCTTTAGTGATTTGGGTAAACTTATGTCACCAGTATGAATTACAAAATCAAGCTTGAATCTATTGAAGATTCTACAAATTTCCTCAATATTTTTAAGATTATTATGCGTATCGCCAGTTAGGCCAAATTTCAATATTAATTTGTTTTTTCAAGAATATGGATACCACAAGCTGTCCCAAGCCCAATAACATGTGTAAGACCAATTTTTGCTCCTTCAACTTGTCTCGCACCAGCTTCACCTCGAAGATGAGTACAAACTTCATAGATGTTTGCAATTCCAGTCGCTCCTAATGGATGGCCCTTAGACAATAATCCGCCACTTACATTGACTGGAACTTTGCCGCCAAGTTCTACATGACCTTCATCAATCATCCTTCCTGCTTCTCCATCCTTGCAAAGTCCAAGATTTTCATAATGCAGCATTTCCGCTGTAGCAAAACAATCATGAAGTTCTACAAGATTAACTTCTTCTGGACCAATTCCTGCCTGTTCATAAGCATCTTTTGCAGCTAATCTGGTGCAAGCATTTACATCAGGCATTACAAGATCTCTATCAGTATATGGATCACTCGCCATTGCTGATGCTCTAACTTTGACTGCTCTTGCCATTCCAAGTTCTTTAGCTTTTTTCTCTGATACAAGAACAGCTGCAGCTGACCCGTCTACATTTACGGAACACATAAGTTTAGTATTAGGGTATGAGATCATTTCAGCATTCATAACTTCATCCAAAGGAGTTTCTATCTGATACATTGCTTTTGGATTCATAGTTGAATGGTGATGGTTTTTAACAGAAATTTTCGCAAACTGTTCAAAAGTAGTTCCATGTTCTTTGGTATGTTCCATACCTGCCTCTGCAAAAACACAAGGCATAGTTCCTGAACCCAATAGACCTTCTTTGGGAATACCGTCCCCGCCACCAGCTCCACCAAGCAATCCTTTGCCCATTTGTTCTACCCCAACAGCCAAAACAACGTCATACATGTCTGCTTTTATGGACATCCATGCCTCTCTAAAAGCAGTTGCACCAGTTGCACAAGCATTAGCAACATTTACAACTGGCATTCCAGTTTGACCAATTTCTTGAAGAATTCTTTG
>CENJ01131758.1_pt1 | contig 28740 bp, 24 predicted proteins | sample 356161 | NCBI WGS metagenome assembly CENJ01 (sample SAMEA2619531, study PRJEB7988) | marine metagenome | biome: marine biome (ENVO:00000447); feature: surface water layer (ENVO:00002042); material: "saline water (ENVO:00002010), including plankton (ENVO:xxxxxxxx)" | depth 5 m | reverse complement strand
TTTTTTTTGTCTAAGATATAATTAAATCGTGAAAAATTTAAAATTATTTTTTATTTTATTTTTGATCTCGTCTTGTGGTGGCGGTGGTGGAGGTGGTGCCCCCCAGATACCATTTGCAATAACTCTAGCATCTAATTCAATTTCAATTGACGAAGATACAGTTTATAGCGGATCATTATCTGCTACTGCCAACGAGGCAGTTACTCTTCAATATGCATTAGTTAATTCGACAACGAATGGAGTTTTGGTTTTTAATGCTGATGCGTCAATTAGATATCAGCCAAATAGTAATTATTTTGGTCAAGATGAGTTTACTTACAGCGTAACTGCAGTTGAAAAAAATGTTACTCAAACAAGTACTGTAAATATTGAAATTTCTGCTGTTAATGATGCCCCTCAAATTACCATGGCTTCAAAAATAGATTTAGATAAAAATAATTTAATATTTGAGACTAATCCAATATTTGAAATTTATTTTTCTGACGTTGACAGTTCAGATGAAAATTTTGTTTTCTCAGCAAGGGTAAATCAAAATGAGGTACCAGCAAGTTTCACAACCACAGGAGACGGTTTAGGCAATTTACAAATTGATCTATCTAATTTAAGTACTGCAGGATATTTTGAGGTCGAGCTTTTTGTCTCAGATGGAAGTGCCTCGTCATCAGACACATTTTCAACTTGGTTAATTGCAAACAAAAGAGTAGTAACAGTAGCACAAGATGATGATAAAAGTGACGGATTTGATTCAGGCTCAACAACTAATAAGGACTATTATGTTTATTACCTTGTAGGTGGTGATTCATCTCTCGGCAGAACAGATTATTTATTTGTTGCAGATTCTTTGAGTAAAAATTCGTCAGGGAGTTCAGAAAGCGATCTTGATAATTTTAGAGATGCGCTTTTAAGATCAATTAACCGCTTAAATGATTCAGAGATTGCTGATTTTTTTCAAGGATATTTTGACATTATTGTTGCAGAACCAGTCAATCCTGATGGAACATCATTAGCATCAATTGAAACCGGTTGTTATGATTGGGATGAAGATGTCTATTGTATTGGTTCTAACGATATTAATACCTCAGTATTTGATGACTTATATGCAAATAATACTCTTATTTCAGTTCTTACAACTATCAGTGGTAGGGGTGTAAATTTAGGAAATACAAACATACAACCCATTGGAACAAGAACAGACTACGTCTTAATGCACGAACTTGGCCATGCACATGGAGGAATGGGAGATGAATATATATCTGATGATGATAGAGATGTAAGTGCATATGCTGATAGAAATGTAAATACTACAACCCAATCTGATCCATCTTTGGTTAAATGGAAACATCATATAAATGATTTAACTAATGTAGCTGGAAGTACTTTTAAGGTTTGCTATAACTGGTCTGATGGTTCAGTTGGGCTCTATGATGATGTTGATCCAACAACCTGTGACTGTCTTTACAATATATATGATGCAAGTGGAAATAGAACTGGAAGAAATCCTCAATGCAATCAAGTTGGTTTATTTGAAGGAAATTATTATGGAGAATTTGACAATTATAGACCTAAGTTTCTAACTGTAATGCAAACTAATACAGATCAATATGGTGAAGTAAATGCAGAGGGATTTGCAATTGGATCAATTCAAAATCAGGGATTTGTCGATGGAGATTCAGTTGATTTTATAACAGATAACACTAGTACCCGAACAGCATTTGAAATTGATATTGATGTCGCTTATGACTCTTCAAAATTAAAATTAAAATGGTACGTTAATGGAGTTGAAGATATCTCTAGGGAAAATCAAACAAATGTAGCATTCGATAGACCACCTGATAACTCTGTACAAGTTTATACATGGCGTGTCGATGATCTTACCGGCAGCGTCATCGCCCCTGATGATGTAACAGACTTTGATGATTTTTATGAAGGGTTATTCAATTCAGATTTCTATTGGTATGACTATGAGAGTGAGCAATGGGGAAGAAATCCAACAGATAGAACTCAATACGATTACGGATATGTGGTTGGACCCATGGGAGGAACTTGGGGTATTAATTGGGAGAGATGGTAATGAAACTATTAAAAAAATATCACATAAGTTTTTTTGTCTTATTTTTTTCAACTTGTCTTGTTTTTGGTAATGACTTAGATAATAAAAAAATCTTCAAATTACATGTTAATCCCAATGAATCAGGTAACGTATATGTTTTTAATGGCTCTCAAGAAAATTTTGTTTTAAAAAATACTTACACAGGTAAACAAAAAAAAAGAAGTTTAACGAAACTTAAATTTGTTGATGATAGTGATATTTATGCAATCAAAGTTTTTGGTAAAAATGAAAAATATCTTTATAGCATTGGTATTGGTAATCCATTTTATGCAAATTATACACATATAGGTTTTGAAGACAGAGAGTACATGGGCGGCCCTGTAAAATCTGCAAACATAGAAATCACTTTACCTCTGAATATTGAACCCTCATTTTTTGTAGTATCAAAGAGAGATAACACTAATAAATTTAATGATATTCAAAAAATTGAATTGAATTAATATCCAAAAGCGCTCTGTTGAAAGCATAACTTTAAAAGAGTATATTAAGCACCCAATGCGGTACTAGCTCAGTTGGTAGAGCGTCTGCTTGCCAAGCAGAAGGCCGCCGGTTCGAGACCGGCGTACCGCACCATTGATCCACATTTAAAAATAAAATAAAAAGCTTTGAGTATTTTCTGTTCCTGATGATATATTATCAATCTAAATAGGAGAGACTTATGAAAAAATTATACTTTAGTTTTTTATTAATAATTTTTGTTTCATCTCAATCTTTGCTTGCAGCTGGTTATATTGCTAGCTATTCTGTAAAAGTTTCTAATCCAGCAGCTTATGTTGAAGCTATGGATGAATTAATGAGCACTGAGTGGGGTAAATCATTTCCTGCAGTAGTTGCATTGCACCAGTATGCCTTCAATGGCTATGATGATGCGACTCATGTAGTTGTTTTAAATTACGATGATACTGAGAGCCTTGGCAAAGGAACTGAATCATTTTCAGATCCTGTATTTCAATCTTTTTATGCTAAAACTTCGAAGTTTGTTGAGCCAATAGAACAATCATTAAATATGAAATTAATTAATGGTGGTAATTATGAACCAGAGAATAATCAGGTTTATACAATTTATAGAATGGAAGTAAAAGACGCTGCTTCTTATGCAAAGGCTTATGCTAAGGTTACAAAAGCACAAGAAGAATCTGGTAATGTAGCAGGTAGTTATGGTTTAAGAGCTCAAATGGGTGGAAGTGTGAATTATTACACTCACTATGCTTATACAAGTGCCGGAAGCTTTGAAGAGGCTATGAAAACTGCAGAAGTCTTATATGCCAGTGACTCTTTTGCTGAATTTTCAAAAGAAGTTCAAGGAAACAGAGACATCAAAAATATTTCCATAATATCAACTGTTAAGACTTATAATAATTAGCAGTTATATTTATATATTTTAAAGGGAGCAAAATGCTCCCTTTTTTTTTCAACATCACTGCATTAATATATAAATCAATGAAAACAACATATATTTTTGTTGTCTTATTAATAATTTCTTCATGCAGCGGTGGCTCTTCTAACATTATTGAAGAAGACAATTCTGGTATTCCTGGTGATGAACTTAATTCTATTAATGAGACGTGTACAAATACATCTCGAAATGGTGTAGATAAATGTGATTTGACTCATGACGATAGGAACAGATTTTACTATTTGTATGTTTCTGATAATCTTGATACAAATCAAAGCGTTCCTGTTTTGTTTGCATTTCATGGTTATGGATCATCTGCATTGAGACATCTTGGTTATACAAATTACATGCCTATTGCAGATGAAAATAATTTTATAGTCGTTTACCCGCAAGGAGAGACGACTTCAACGTTATCTGCTCATTGGAATGTTGGTGGCTGGACATCAAAGAGTACTGTAAAGGACTTAGAGTTTGTTGAAACAGTTATTGATTTATTAAAAGATAAATTACCAATAGATGAATCAAGGATTTACTCATCTGGAATGTCAAACGGAGGATATATGGGTTATCACTTAGCATGTAATTTAAGTGATAAATTTGCTGCAATAGCATCTGTCACTGGTTCAATGACTATTAGCACGTATGATAATTGTTCACCATCTCATCCAACTCCTATTTTACAGATTCATGGTTTGTTAGATTTTGTTGTTCCCTATAATGGAAATTCAGGATCTAAAAGCATATCTGATGTAATGAGTTATTGGTCTAATTATAGTTCTTGTAATTTAGAACCTGACACTCTTATAAAGTACGATAATTATGCTTTAATTCGATATGAAACTTATGTTAACTGTTTAAACGATGTTAATATCAAATTAATTCTACATCCGACAATGGATCATACATGGCCAAACATTAATTCACACAACATAAGTGCTTCAAATGAGATATGGAATTTTGTATCTCAATACAATTTGTATGGCTTCATTAATTAGCTACAAAAAATATACACAATTGTAAAAATTTTTACACAAAGAGATGATATATTTAAACAGTGACATAATATGGAGAGAATTATGAAATTATTATTTAGTTTAAGTTTATTAATAAGTTTTGTGATTTATGCAGATGATCATGAAACTCCAGAATATAAATATGAACCAGATGCAAATAAAGCTGAATACTTTATTGGTAAATTTAAGAAGGGTAAAGACATGAGCGATCTTGTTGCTTGGTACAACAAGTTTGCAGAATGGGCTGGTACTCAAGACGGAGCTTTTGATAGCATGTCTACAGCTTTAATGACTCCGGTATTCCATTCTGATTTAAAATCAATTGAGGTTATGTGGTCGAATAATTGGCCTACACCAACTGCCCAATATAATGGAATGGAAAAGTGGATGCTGAATGGAGGCCCTAAATTAGCTGAGTCGCTGCCTGCAAGATGGTCTGAAGCAATTGATGCATGGCAATGGGTTATTTCTGAACCAGCAAGCCTTGAGGCTGGAAATATGAATTATGCTACTTATGCAGATTGCTCCCTTGAAGAGGGCTATGACTTGAGAACTGTTTATGACCTTTACAAAGATTTTGCAATTTATGCTCAGTCTCAAGGTGATACAAATGGTAGAAAAATTATTGTTCCAGATGCGGGAAGAAAATTAGCTGACGGAGTTGATTTTGTAAGATTAATGTACAGCTCTTCAATCTCTGAAAGAGGAATAAATGCTGACAGGTATTACTCATCTTTAGCTGATTCTGAAGCATCAGCAAACTTGAAAGGCTTTTCTTGCAATAATGCAAGAACATTTGTTGGTATGTCAATGACGGCATTCAATTAAAAGGAGGAGTAGAAATATGAAATTATTAATAATTTTAAGTCTAGTTTTTAGTTTTTCGGTTTATGCAGATGATCATGAAAACTATTATGAACCAAATGTAGCTGAATATTATGTAAGTACTTTTAAGGATGGAAAAGACATGGATGATATGATGAAGTGGGCTGCAAAATGGACAAAGTGGGCTGAAGAAAGTGATGCTTTAAAAGATTATCGTTCCGCAATGCTTATTCCTTATTATCATTCGGGAGAATTAGATCAAGATTTTGTTTGGGTTGGAATCAGTCCAAATCCTGAAGCGCATTATGGAGGTAATGACTATTGGGTTAACAATGGCGGTAAACTTCAAACAGAATTAAATACAATACTTGAAAGTGGAAACCAAGTCATTTATACCTGGCAAAGAACTGTGTCTGAAACTCCCGATGGTCAGGCAGGTTATGCAGTTTATACTGATTGCAAACTGGGTGATGATGTATCATCAGAAGACGTATACAAAGCTTACTTTGCATATGCAAAAGCTGCACAAGAACTCGGAGATGTTGCAGGAAGAAAAATGATTTTCCCTGGCGCGGGCACAAGTTCTGACTGGGATTATGACTATGTGCAACTTGTTACTACATCTACAATTGCAGATTATGGTAAAAATTGGACAAATTTTTGGTCTGAGCAAGCAGAAGATATGCCAGAATATCAAGCACTTGTTGATCTTGGTGGTGTTTGCGAAAATGAAAGAACATACAGCATTGTTCCAGTTAAAAATTAAGTTATGAAATTACTTTCTATACTATTTTTAACTATTTTCACAATCAATATATTTGCTGAAACATCTGAGCAATATACATACAGAGCAGAGTTTTTCTTTGGAAATATGAATGAGGGAATAACATATGAGGATGTGAAAGCCCAAAATATGGAGTACCTCAAATTTCTTGAAGAAAATGATCTAAAATATGGTCGAGCATTATTTGTTCCAATTTGGGCTGGAGAAACTGAGTACAACATTATTGAATACGGTTGGTGGCCTAATGGTCAAGAGCAGTATAGAGAATGGGGTGCATATATGAATGATTATCCTCAATGGGCAGCTGAAAATAGTGAATTTGAAAACGAAGCAGTTGAAACTAGCAGAAGTATTTCTATGAGAGGTGTTCGTGCAAGAGGAATAAGAATCCCAGAAGATGAAAGAGATAGGTTTAATTTTGTTGATTTTAGACAATGTAAATTTAAAACGGGAGGAAGTATCGATAAACTTCTTGAAATTAATGCAAAAGTAGAGGCTAGCGAAATTGAGCTAGGTAATAGAGCTGGTTATGGAGAACATTACTTTACACCTTATAGAGGTCTCGATTCAGATATTGAATATGATTTTGTAATAATGAGGCATTATTACAGTGCAAAAAAGAGAAGTGACATAATTTCATCAACTTCATCATTCAGGAATATGATGATTGAAAATGGCTATTTGGAAGAATTTAGAAAAAATGTATCTTGTGGACCTCAATCAACATATAGAATTGAATGGCTTTATTACTCTGGCTCTGAATAGTGTTGATAATTTTTTTATTAAAGGGAGCTTTCAGCTCCCTTTTTATTTATAGTACATAGAGATTTTATGAATAATTATAGTGATCACATTGCGATTATAGGTGGAGGCATAGCTGGTCTTGCGTTAGGTATTATTTTAAAAAAAAATAATATTAATTGTGTAATCTTTGAAAAATCAAAAAGTATTTCAGAGTATGGAGCAGGTATTTCAATTTCTCCAAATGGGATGAAAGTCCTTGAGTGCATGAATTTAAAATCAGAATTTTGTAAAGTTTCAGAGCAACCAAAAAATACAGTTTTTTTTTCAAATAATAAAAAAATTACAGACGTTCTCTCAGAGGTGCGAACAACCTCTAGAAAAAATTTATATAAAATTTTGCTTAAAAAATATCTATCTTTAGATGGTGAAATATTCTTTGACCATAGATTAGAACATTTGGATATTCAAAATAAAAATATTACGTTCTCAAATACGAAATCATTCAATGTTTGTCATGTTGCGGCATGTGATGGGATAAAATCAATATGCCAAGAAATGATATCTCAGTCAAATGTAAAACCTCAGTTCAGCGGATATTCAGTTTGGAGAGCTATCTTCCCTCATAAACAAAATGAAATAAATTTTTATCTAGGATCAAATTTTCATATAGTTACATATCCCATCGATAAAAAAAGAATAAGTTTTATAGCTGCCATAAAAAGTAAAAATGAACATATTGAGTCTTGGAAAGAAAAAGGGACTTTAAGTGAATTATTATCAGAAATTGAATTTGATATATTAAAAAAGTATCCCTTGATTGAGCATTCAAGCGATATTTACAAGTGGGGAATATATACACGGCCTGAATTAAAAAATTTATCATATCAAAACATGACTTTTTTTGGAGATGCTGCGCATCCTATAGTTCCTTTTATAGGTCAGGGAGCAAGTTTAGCCTTAGAGGATGTTTTTATATTTGGGAGCTTACTTAGTAAATACAAAAATGATTTTAAAGCTACTCAAAAAGATTATGAATCATTAAGACTTAAAAGAATTAGATCTATTCATAAAAAATCTCTTAATCAAGCTAAATTAAATCACTTAAGCAATCCATTGACTGTTTTTGCAAGAAATATTCTTATGAAATATACCAACGTTATTTTAAAAAGAACTAACAGTATTTGGTCTTATGATGTAAAAAAAATCATTTAAGCAAAATTTATTAATAATTGGTAAATTTAGTGAAATTGTTATAATTCAACGATGAAATTTCTCTCAAGGCTTTTTAACTTCTCATCCGATAAAAATAAGAATATAACTTTAGATATTTCATCAAGCTTGGAAGAATTTGTTAAGACTGAACTTTTACCTGGATTAGATATATCAGCGAATTATTTTTGGAGCTCATTTGAAGAGCTTCTTAATAAATTCTATAAACGAAATCAAGATTTATTAAATAAAAGGGAGGAACTTCAAAATCAAATAGACGAATGGCATATTAAAAATAGAAATTCTGAGTTTAATCTTGAGAAATATAAAAAATTTTTAATTGAAATTGGCTATATATATCCAAGATGCAAAGATTTTACTATTAAAACTTGGAATGTAGATCCTGAAATTAGGAAAATTGCTGGACCTCAATTAGTGGTCCCTGTAATGAATGCAAGATTTGCACTAAATGCTGCAAATGCAAGATGGGGAAGTCTTTATGATGCTCTTTATGGAACAGATATAATTGATGAGAGTGATGGAGCTCAAAAAGCAGGAGGATATAACTCAGTTCGTGGAGATAAGGTAATTTCTTTTGCTAAAAAATTTCTAGATGAAACTATTCCAATGAGCAAAGGTACATACGATCAAGTAATAAAATTTGAATTTATTGGCAATGAGTTGTCAATGAAATTAAAAGATGGTTCAAAAGTAAATCTCAAAGATAAAGATCAATATGTAGGTTACCAAGATAAAGGAGAGGGTGCTTACGGCCTATTATTTAAAAATAATAATTTACATTTTGAAATACAAATTGATAAATCTCACCCAATTGGTCAGGAAGACTTGGCAAATATAAAGGATATCCTTATGGAATCAGCAATTACAACTATTCAGGATTGTGAAGATTCAGTGGCAGCAGTTGATGCTGAGGATAAAATAATTGTTTATAGAAATTGGCTTGGTTTAATGAAGGGCAATCTTAAAAGATCTTTCGATAAGGCTGGAAAATTTATTACAAGAGAATTAAATTCTGATAGAAAATATCTTCTTAAAAACGGCAAAATGATTTTACTTCCAGGAAGAAGTTTAATGCTTGTCAGAAATGTTGGACATCTAATGACAAACCCTGCGATAAAAGATAATAAAGATAACGAAGTTCCTGAGGGCATCATGGATGCATTTTTTACGATATGCATTGCTATACATGACATTATTGGTAACGGAATTTATAAAAATTCTAAAACTAAAAGCATTTATATTGTTAAACCCAAAATGCATGGTCCAGAAGAAGTAAGGTTTACTTGTGATCTATTCTCTGAAATTGAAAAGATTTTTAATTTACCAGAAAATACAGTCAAATTAGGAATAATGGATGAAGAAAGAAGAACTACTGTAAATCTTAAAGAATGTATTGAAGTAGCAAAACATCGAGTTATTTTTATTAACACTGGTTTTCTTGATAGAACTGGAGATGAGATACACACTAGCATGGAAGCAGCTCCAATGGTTACTAAAGCTGACATGAAAAAAGAAAAGTGGATAAATGCATATGAAAATTGGAATGTTGATATAGGTCTTGAAACTGGTTTCAAAGGAAATGCACAGATTGGAAAAGGAATGTGGCCAATGCCTGATGAAATGCTTGAAATGTATAATACAAAAACTATGCATCCACTAGCAGGTGCAAATTGTGCATGGGTTCCTTCACCAACAGCAGCAACAATTCATGCAATTCACTACCATAAAATTTTTGTTCAGGAAGAACAAGAAAAAATTATAAGTAGAGAAAAAGCAAAATTAGATGATCTCTTGAATATCCCCTTTATAAAAAAAGAAAACTTTCCATCAAAAGAAGAAATATTTGCAGAGATAGAAAACAATGCACAAGGAATACTAGGTTATGTTGTTAGGTGGGTAGACCAAGGCATAGGATGTTCGAAAGTATTAGATATAAATAATATTGGCCTTATGGAAGATAGGGCCACATGCAGAATTTCTAGTCAGCATATTTCGAATTGGTTACACCATGGACTGTGCACGGAAGCTGAGATAATTGAAATAATGAAGAAAATGGCAAAAGTGGTTGATGAACAAAATAAGAATGACGTTAATTATAAAAAGATGTCACCATCATTCGACAGCATTGCTTTTAAGGCAGCATGCGAACTTGCAATTAAAGGAAAATATCAACCTAGTGGATATACAGAACCGATACTGCATGAAATGAGAATCAGAAGAAAATAATATGCGAAAAGGTTATTGGGTAGTCAGAGCAAATGTTCTTAACAAAGAAAAATATTCAGAATATATTGAAAAAGCTACAGCAGCTGTAGACCTATTTGGAGGTAGATTTTTAGTTCGTGGAGGCACTCAAACTGAATATGAAAATCATGGATACGAAAGAACTGTAGTTGTAGAATTTAATTCATATAAGGAAGCGGTGGATTGTTATAAGTCAAGTCAATATCAAAATGCTCTAAAGTATATTGGTGAATCTGCGGAGAGATTATTTAATGTTGTAGAGGGGTCATAAAAATAAAAATAAATCTTAAAAAAAAAGATTTTTTTTGTAAAAACTGTTGACAAGATTTTTGTATGAAGTAATATATTAATTACCAACAGCATCCGACTAGTGACCAACTGCAGACGGGAGATCTAGAGAGAAGTTGAAGGAAGAGACCGATGGGTGAAAGCACGTGCAAGAGTCGATGTTAAAAAACAGCTTGCAAGTCCACCAAGGATTCAAGAGAAAGAATCCAAGGAGCTAAAGAAAATCTCACTTTAGACCCCTGAGGAACTCGGTTAAGAAACAGAGCTTGTCTCTGTTTTTTTTTGCTCGTAGTAAATACATAAAAAAAACTTATTTTTTTTAAAAAAACTGTTGACACATTTAAAAGTTAGAGTAGTATTAAATATACCAATGGTAACCGACTAGTGACCACCTGCAGACGGAAGATCTAGAGAGAAATCAGAGGAAGAGACCGATGGGTGAAAGCACGTGCAAGAGTCGATGTTAAAAAACAGCTTGCAAGTCCACCAAGGATTCAAGAGAGAGAATCCAAGGAGCTAAAGAAGTTCTCACTTTAGACCCCTGAGGAACTCGTTTAAGAAACAGAGCTTGTCTCTGTTTTTTTTTGTCTTGCAAAAGGCTAAATAATCATTAATATCCAATAATTATGACATTCACCAGATCTAAAATCATATGTACTATTGGGCCTGCAAGCAGCTCACCGAAAATTTTAAAAAAACTTCATACTGCTGGGATGAATGTTGCAAGAATTAATATGTCTCATGCTACTCACAGTAGTGCTAAACAAATTATTGAAAATATAAATAAAATCAATAAAGAGAAAAATGATAAATTATCTGAGATTGGAATTCTTCTAGATACACAAGGACCAGAAATTAGAACTGGAGATACTTCACTTCCAATTGATTTAAAAGTTGGCGATAAAGTTACATTGACAGTTCGCGATGAAGTTGATGTTGAAACATCTTCAATAAAAGTTAACTATAAAGGATTGATTCACAGTGTTGATGTTGGTTCAAAAATATCAGTAGATAACGGATTGATAAGCTTTAAAGTTCTTTCAAAACAATCAGAAAATTTAATATGTAAAGTTGTACATGGTGGTAAAGTTGGCTCAAAAAGACATGTCAATCTACCTGGAGTAAGGTTAGATGTGCCATCAATAACCTCAAAAGACATAACAGATATTAATTTCGGAATTAAAAATAATGTGAATTTTATTGCTGCTTCGTTTGTAAGAAATAAAAAAGATTTAGAAGTCCTCGACGAAATGCTTTCTAAAAAAAAATCAACATCTAAGATAATTGCAAAAATTGAAAATCAAGAAGGCCTAGATAACATTGATGAGATCTGTGAATTAGCATGGGGAATAATGGTTGCAAGAGGTGACCTAGGTATTGAGACAAGCTTAACTGATTTACCTAATATTCAACGAAAGATAATGTTTTCATGTGCAAAATGGGGTAAAAGATCAATTGTAGCCACTCATCTTCTCGAATCAATGATTAACAACCCAACACCAACTCGAGCGGAAGTAACTGACGTTGCTAATGCAGTATATGAAGGAGCTGATGCTTTAATGCTTTCTGGAGAAACCAGTATAGGCAAGCATCCAGTAGAGTGTGTAAAATTTTTAAAATCAATTTCTAAGAAAACTGAAAAGTTCAAAACCCTTGGTTATGAAAAAGAATTAATTACTAATTCAGACTGGGAGTCAATTGCAGTCGCTGCAAAAAATTTAAGTGAATCAATTAGAGCTGATGGAATAATCGCAGTCACAAGAACAGGTGATACAGCAAATTTTATCTCGAATGCCAAACCTAAAGATATTCCAATATTTACATTTACTAATAATCTTAATACTTTAAAACAGCTTTCATTAATCGGTTCTTCAATACCTTTTTATGTAAAAAGGCTAAACAATCATGACAAAACATTAGATCATATTAAAAAAACATTGAAGATTTATTATAAAAAAAGGAAGTCGTTAAAGTTTGTAATGGTTTCAGGAATATTTTCTGAAAAACATTCTGAGGCAATTCAAATTATTAACTTTTAGGTCGCTTCTAATTAGTTTTAATTGTTACAATATATATAAATTTTAAATAAATAGGGAATAATGTTTGTCGCTTTAGATTGGATAATCGTAGGTATTTATTGTGTTGGGATAATTTCTTTAGCTACATACATATCAAGAAAAAAATCAGGCACTGAAAGAAGTGCCGAAGATTATTTTCTTGCAGGTAGATCATTGCCATGGTGGGCCATAGGCGCCTCATTAATCGCTGCTAATATTTCAGCTGAACAAATTATCGGAATGTCTGGACAAGGTTTTGTTGTTGGTATGGCTATAGCTGTATGGGAATTAACTGCTGCTATTGCGTTGATTGTAATGGCAAAGTTCTTTTTACCTTTGTTTTTAGAAAAGAAAATATATACGATGCCTCAATTTTTAGAACAAAGGTTTGATAAAAGAGTTAGTTTAGTTCTTTCATTTTTTTGGTTAATTGTATATATATTTATTAACTTAACATCCGTTCTCTGGCTAGGATCTTTAGCAATTAATGCGCTCACCGGATTAGATCTTTTTTATGGCTTGATAATATTGGCTTTCTTTTCTCTAGCATATTCTTTATCTGGAGGATTGAAGGCTGTTGCAATGACAGATGTTGTTCAGGTCGTTCTTTTAATTTTTGGAGGACTAGCAGTCTCATTTATTGCTTTGAATATAATCTCAGAATCTTCAGGAGTTTTTGAAGGATTAAGGATTGTTATGAATGAAATGCCAGAAAAGTTCGATATGGTCTTATCAAAAGATAATCCTTCATACAAAGATTTGCCAGGTATATGGATATTACTTGGATTAGGGGTTTGGATCGGTCATTTTTTCTACTGGGGCTTTAATCAATATATTACTCAAAGAGCACTTGGTGCAAAAAATATAAAAGAAGCTCAAAAGGGAGTGATGTTTGCTGCATATCTGAAATTACTTATGCCAATAGTAATTGTGCTTCCGGGAATATGTGCCGCTATTCTTTTTCCTGTTCTTGAAAAATCTGATCAAGCTTATCCTACAATGATGTCTTTATTGCCTAGTGGTCTATTAGGTTTAACTTTTGCAGCTTTAATAGCAGCTATTGTTTCTTCATTGGCATCTATGAGCAATAGCATAAGTACAATATTTACAATGGATATATATAGATATATAAAGGGAAACGAAGTATCTCAATTTAATTTAATAAAAGTAGGAAGAATAACTGTTGTTGTTTCACTCATTATTGCAGCTTTAATTGCAAAACCGCTTCTCGGTAGTTTTGAATCAATTTTTCAATATATACAAAATTTCACTGGTTATTTCTCTCCAGGAATTGTGGTGATTTTTTTAGTTGCTTTATTTTGGAAAAAAGCTACTTCACTATCAGTTTTGATAGCGGCATTGATTTCTCTATTTGGGTCAATACTAATAAGTATCCAATTTCCTGAATTGCCATTTATACATAGGATGACAATTGTATTTGCGTTGTCTGCAGTAGGTTGTTGGTTAACTTCCTTCTTGCAAGGTTATAAGAATCAAGAAAAAGCAATAAATTTGAATAATATTAATTTTTCTACCTCAAGAGCTTTTAATATCAATACTTTTATTGTAGTTGTAGTTCTTGTAATTATATACACAACATTTGCATAAATTTATGAAAAAGCTATTTGTTTTAATTATATTTAGTTCTTATATATCTGCTCAAGTCGATTGGTCAAATCCAAATGCTTGCAAACTACCAAATCAATCCGAGCTAACAAATAGAATACTAAATAATATGACTTTAGAACAAAAAGTTGGACACGTAATTATGCCTGAAATTAATAGTGTTACACCTGAGGAAGTTAAAAAATATCAATTTGGGACCATTCTAAATGGTGGAGGAGGTTTTCCAAATCAAAATAAAAATAGTTCTGTTCAAGACTGGAAAAATCTTAGTAAAAGTTATTATGAAGCATCTCCGGTCATAGATGGAGTAAGGGTTCCTATTTTATGGGGAACTGATGCGGTCCACGGACATAACAATGTAATTGGAGCAACAATTTTTCCTCATAACATAGGACTTGGAGCTACTAGAAATGAACTTTTAGTGAGAAAAATAGGAAATGCTGTTGCTAAAGAAGTAGCATCTACTGGGATTATTTGGACATTTGCACCCACCGTGGCTGTTCCAAAAAATGATTTATGGGGTCGAACTTACGAGGGCTTCTCTGAAAATACTGATTTAGTATCAAGTTTAGGTAAAAGTTTTATTATTGGTTTACAAGGAGAAAGCGAATCATTTTTAGACGAAGATCATATCCTAGCAACTGTAAAACACTTTGTTGGTGATGGTGGAACAAATAATGGTATTGATCAGGGTAATACCATCATTGATGAGTTTTTACTAAAAGAGGTTCATGCAAAACCCTATTATGATGCTATTAATGAATGCGCACTTTCAATTATGGCAAGTTTTAATTCTTGGAATGGCAAAAAAATGCATGGAAATAAATATTTATTGACTGATGTTTTAAAATTGCAAATGGGCTTTAACGGATTTATTGTTGGAGACTGGAATGGTCATGGTCAAATACCAGGTTGTGAGGATACTAATTGTCCAGATGCCTTAATCTCTGGAGTAGACATCTTTATGGTTCCTACAGAGTGGGAGTCATTATATTGGAATACTCTCGATCAAGTTGAGAATGAAATTATTCCAATTGAAAGATTAAATGATGCTGTTCAAAGAATTTTAATAGTAAAGGAACATCTAGGTTTATTAGATAAAAGAGTACCTCACAATTATGATAAAAATTATTTGGGAAGTAAATCTCACAGAGCGCTTGCTAGACAGGCTGTTCGTGAATCAATTGTTCTATTAAAAAATAGTGATAAGAATCTTCCAATGAATCCAAATAAAAAATACCTCATTGTTGGTGACATGTCGCAGCACATTGAAAATCAAATGGGAGGCTGGACAATTACATGGCAAGGCAAATCATGGGAAGGAACTAATATTTCAAATGAAGATTTTCCAAATACCAAAAGTATCTATCAATCCTTATCAGATTTCATTATACAAAACGGTGGAACTGTAGAATATTCTGAAGATGGTTTATATAAAAATAAACCAGACACTGTAATTTTTGTTTATGGTGAAACTCCTTATGCAGAAGGCGAGGGTGATATTACTAATCTTAATTTTTCGATAAATAATAGTAATTTATTAAGAAAAATGAAGATGTTTAAGAAAAACCAAATACCAGTAGTATCTTTATTTATATCAGGCAGACCTTTAATTGTTGACAGTGAAATCAAATATTCAGACTCTTTTGTATCTATATGGCTGCCAGGAACTGCAGTTGAAGGCATTAATGATGTAATTTTTAGTAATATTGATGGCTCAATAAATTATGACTTTAATGGAAAGCTTTCATTTTCGTGGCCAAGCGAAACATCAAAAAATTCACTTAATAAGAAGGATAAATATTACAATCCATTATATGAGTATGGTTATGGATTAACCTATAAGAAACTAAATGAATAATGCTCTGCTTGTAGATCTTGGTGGGACAAACATGCGTTATGCCATTGTAAAGGATGTTGATGAAGACCTTTCTGAAATAAATAAATTACCTTTTAATCAAGATAATTTCGATAGTTTTATTGAAAAAATAATAGACAATCAAAAAATTAATATTTTGATTATTTCAATCGCAGGCCCAAAAATAGACAACTCAATCTCTATGACCAATAGAGATTTTTCATTTGATGCTGATGCAATAAAAAAAAAGTTCAAACTTGACGATTGTATTTTACTCAATGATTGGGTAGCAATAGCTTATAGCTATCCTTATATTTCAAACAGCATAAATTTTATAAAGGAAGGCACTAAATTTAATAACATAAAATTATTTATTGGACCTGGCACTGGACTTGGAGCATCATTATTAATTGATAATAATATTGTTCTTTCAACAGAAGTTGGTAATACAACAAACTCAAGTTTGTCGCTCCAAAAAAATTATAATGTTAATTTAGAGGATCATATCACCCTCGAAAGTCTTGTTTCAGGTTCTGCAATTTCTTCGATTTATAAATCACTAGTGAACAAAGATATATCTTCTGAAGAAATATATGAAAAATTTGTTAAAAAAGAAAAGATCGCAACTGAAGTTATTAATGGATTTTTAAAATCATTAGCAGAGACTTTGTCAGATTTAGCTTTAACTTTTTTACCCGGGGATGGAATTCTTTTGGCTGGAAGTTTAATGCGAAGAATATTTTATGACATTAATATAGAAGAATTTAATGATACATTTTTAAAAACTAATAGTAATACTCATCAAGAAATACTAGAAAAAATCTCTATTGGAGTAATAACAAAAGAAAGAACTCCTCTTTATGGTAATTTTCATTTGTTTAAGACTAAATATTAATAAACACTAATTAATAGACATTATGAAATTAGCTATTGATAAAGATATTCCATATATATCAACATTTACAAAAGATCTATGTAAAAAATATGATTGGGAAATATTTTTTTTTAAAGACTCAGATCTATCAAATGATCTGTTAAAAGACTGCGAGGCAATCTTTATAAGGTCAACCACATATATTGATAGCGATTTGATAGAAAATACGCCAATAAAATATATAGGATCTGCAACTTCTGGGTTTGATCACATTGATAATAATTATCTTAATTGGAATTCTATTGATAGGAAGTGTTTCATAGCAAAAGGCTGTAATTCTTTTGCTGTTGTAAATTATGTATTAGCTTGCTTGGGATTTTTAATCAAATTAAAAAATTTTTCTTCAGCAGATAGTGTGGGAATTATAGGATATGGAAATATAGGCTCTCTTTTAAGTAAAACTCTTGATATCTTAAGTATCAAGAACTTTTGTTACGATCCTTATAAAAGTAAATACAATCATAAAAAAAATTTGAAAGATATTTTAAATTGTAAAGTGGTTTCTGTTCATGCTTCATATTCAAAAGAAGGTATCCATCCATCTTATAAATTAATTAATAAATCATCTATTCAGGATTGTCGCTTAAATTATCTTATAAATACTTCCAGAGGAGAGATTGTTGATGAAGATTATGTTTTAAATAATCAATCAATTGATTATATTGGAGACGTTTGGACAAATGAACCAAACTGTTCGAAGAGAAATATTAAAAAAGCTCTATTAGCTACACCTCATATTGCAGGATATTCAAATCAAGCAAAAATTAAAGCAACACAATTGCTAATAGAGAGCTTTTGTGATTTTTTTGACATCGATTTAAATGCTAACCAAATAAGAAATACTGACAAATTATTTTATGATTTTTCAAATAGTCACAATTTTATAGACAACTTTCCATATAAGTTTTTTCAGCAATTATTTGATATTGAGCAATGTTCAAAAAAATTTAAAGATCAGTTACTAAGAAAAGACTATAAATTCTCTGATATAAGAAAATCTTTTAAGTATATAGATGATTTTTCTATATATAATTTTGAAGACATAAAAATAAATAACAATTCATAAATATTAAACTTTGTGTATAATTTGTCACAATTATGGCTGATAAAAAACAAACTAAAGTTTACTTAATACCAGAAAGTGAATCTCGTGATAGTCACACCTATCATTACACTGCAATTAAGACTAGAAAGTTTACTCTTGAAAACAAGAAAATGAGACTTAAGAAATTTAATCCTGTAAAAAGAGTTCATGAATGGTTTGTTGAAGCAAAATTGCCCCCACATAACTAATCTTTAGTAAGTCTTATTACGGTAGATGAAATATCATCCCTGAAGACATTTTCATCAATACCAGTGCATCGATCCACAATAATTTCAGGCACTTTTAGGTCATCAAGTGATATAAACTTTTTTTGAACCTTTCTACCAAATACCAGAAAATTTATATTATGATCATTGAATCTTTGAATGTGTTCCATCATGTTTTCATAACTGTCGTAGAATTTTTCATCAAAAACCCTCATCAGGGTATCGGCACCAATGATAAAAACGGAATTTGGAAACATTTTAGCTTTCTCGCTAAATCTTCCTGCTGAGGTGAGCATCCAACTTTCCTCATTTTTAAATTGCTCTATGGTCCTTTTAATTTCGTAAAATGTTAAAGGTGGTTTGTCAGCATTTTTTGCACATATCTCAAATGTGGTGTGCATTCCTGTTTTCTTTTCTGCTAACTCCTTCATCTTTAAATGACCTTCATGAAGTGGATTAAATGATCCTGGGAATATCAACTCTGGATTATTTTTATTATTTGAAATATAGCCAATTTTATTATTAAATAATTTCTTCCAAGACTTCTCAGCGTTAATTTGTTTTATCTTAATATTTTCGTCTATCTCTGGAAGATCGAATTCAAAATTACATGAACTTGCTAAAAGGCTAATTACACAATTGGTAATTAATTCTTCTTCCTCTTCACGCGTCCTTTTACCTTTTTCTAAAAGACATTCAAGATACTTAGTATAGTTATAACTCTGAACAACAATAAAAAATTTGTGTTCACCTTTTTTTTCATAAGTTGTTGCTAAGCTTGCCGTTATTGCGATACCCAAAAGATGCTTTGTTTTTGAAGCTGAATCAATTTGTTTTGATTTTTTAAAAGCATTTGCTGCCATACTTAAACAAGTATCAAGAGAGCAGTAGTGATCTGGCTTTTTACTTAAAAAATCATCCATCGATTCCTTAGAGTAAGGTATATAAGATTCTAAAATAGTATTACTCGCACCAGGCACTTTTAATAATGCTGAAATAGCATTAGTGCCACCACCACTAGAAACTATCGTAAGCTTAAATGGAGACGAATGAATTTTATTAATAATGTCTACAGATTTTTTCAATTAGTTAAACCTAAATACAAATATTTTAACCTATTATCAATCATTCATTGCTAGAATAAATTTATGAACATAAAGAAAAAATTATTTTATTCTCTATTCTTACTCTTTGCTACTGAACTTTATTCAGATGCTTTTAATAAAGTTATTTATGCATCATGGGACAAACCTGATGTTGAATTATTATATTCATTACCAAAAGAAATAAATGAGAATACTAAAGTTTTATTTATTATTCATGGAAATTCACGAGATGCTGAGAATAGTTTAAAACAGTGGAAAGAAATATCGATAAATAAAAATATTATTTTGATTGCGCCTCATTTTGTAAAATCAAGTTATCCTAATTTCTGGTCTTTGCAAATGGCAAAATCATCAGGAAAAATGCTTAAGGATCAGTCAAATAATCTTAAAAATTCGTTGTCATCTTTTTTTACTTATTTTCAAAATAAATTAAATCTTAAAACTCAAACTTATTCTGTATTTGGATACTCAGCTGGCTCTCAATTCACTCATAGGTATTTATTACTTAGTCAGGATAAAAAAATTGAAAAAGCTGTTCTTGGTGGGGCTGGTTGGTATACATTCTTAAATAATGAGCCATTTCCATATGGCATAAAAAATTTAGCCCTTAATAACGATGCTTATGAAAAGTTTCTATCTACAAAAGTTTTATTTCTTCTTGGTGAGGATGACAATGATCCCAATGATATTGATTTGAATAAGAGCAGGGGTTCAATGAGACAAGGCGAGAATAGGTATGAGAGAGCTAAAAATTATTTTAATAGTTTAGTAATTTTTAGTGAAAAAAATAGTATTCCATTTAGATGGAGATATAAAGTTATTCCAGAGTTAGGACATAATTCTTTTGAAATTAAAAAATATGCAGCTAATTTTCTTTTGGATGAGCTTGATTATTAAATTTAAAGAGTATTATGTTCAATAAAATTTTCTGCCTTTTTAAATATCGTTGATTTTCTTTCTTTATTCATTTTTTCAAGAGATCTTGTCATTACTGCTAATCTTGGATTAGATTCAAAAAATTTAATATTTTTATTAACAAATCTCCAATACAAACCATCAACAATGTCACACCACTCACCATTTTTATAATTTGACATTCTTAACATGTAACTCGAACCACAAATATATGGTTTAGTAGAAAAGATGCCACCATCAGCATAAGAACCCATGCCATAAACATTTGGAACCATAACCCAGTCGTATGAGTCTATATACATTTCCATAAACCATTTGTACATTTCATTAGGATTAACACCACAAAGATTCATCAGGTTGGAAATTATCATCAATCTATTTATATGATGTGAGTATGCAAATTCTCTTGATTCGTTAATAGCATCATCCAAAGGCGGTATTGTTGTCTTTCCGTCATACCAGTTTTGATTTAGTTTTAACTTATGTGACCAATAATTAAGAGTTTTATATTTGGGCATATTTTCCCAATACACACCTCTAATAAACTCTCTCCAACCTAGAATTTGTCTTATAAAGCCCTCAACAGAGTTAATTGGTATTTGTCCATCAGATTCATAAAATTTTTCTTCTGCTTTTTCAATACATATTTTTGGATTTAGCAAGCCACAATTAAGATAAGGTGAAAGAAGAGAATGGAACATAAAAGTACTATCTTTATTAATCGCATCCTGAAACGGACCATAATTTTCAAAATATCTATCAAGAAAATCATCTAATAATTTTTCTGCTTCCTTATGAGTTACAGCCCAATTAAAATTTTCTAAAGTTCCATATGAATTTGGAAAACATTCTTCAACATCAACCATAGAATCAAAAGTAATTTGATTTGTCTTAATTGTTTTTCTTTTTGGAATTTCAATTTTTAGCTGACTTACACCTTTACGGTTGTCTTTATCAAAATTCCACTTATCACCAATAGGTTTGTTATTATCGTCCATAAAAATATCATATTTTTTTCTTAGCCAACGATAATAATATTCTTGAATTCTTGTTTTTTTGTCTGAGGCCCAGTCAGAAAAATCCTCTGAGTGCGATATAAATTTTTTATCCTTTAAGACCTCAAGTTCAATATTATTTGATTGTGAAAAAAATAATAAGTTTTTATAGGTATTAAAATCTGATGGCTTAGAGACAATAATTTTATTGAATTTATGTTTATCACAAACAGCCTTTAAGTATTCATCCAAAATCACCTTAGTCTTCTGAATTTTTTTATGAATAACATTTTGATGCTTAAAATCATTTAATATATTTCTAAGACCTGAAACGAGTAGAGTAATTTTTTGTTTATGATGTTTTATTTCATAAAATGTATCAAGAGGCTCATAAAATAAGTAATAATCAACATTTTTAGGATTTTTTAGAACAGGATTATCTTTAGATAATTGATCAATAAAAATAATATTTAGATTTTTCATTAACAAAATTTGGGCTTTTAAAAATGTTTATTTTACATACTTTTCAGCAAGATTATTTATAATTTAAATTATGAATAATATAAAGTGTTTTTCTTTAATTTTATTTTTTTTAGTCTCTTGTAGTTCTAGTGACCAACAATTAATAGAAGGAAATAAATTAATCACACCACAATATGAGTTTTCTGCTGAGTTTTTTGAATGTAATTTAAATGAGGGTTATACCTTATTAAATTTAGAATCTTTTATCTCCAGTTTGACTAGATCAAAATCAAGTATTGATGAAACTATTTATGATGTTGGTGTTTTTTTTCCTAATTCAGATTTTGAAAATAAATTTATGATAAATTTAAAGAATTATTCTAATAATAATATTTATGAACTTTTTTTAAATGAGATTAGTACAAGAGGATTTGACCAAATAGCATCTTGTAACTTTGAACAAAATAACTTTAAAGGTTTGTCATTGATATCTTCAATAGCTGAAAATGATAAATCGTCACATTCTGTAGAAATTTTAAGATGTGTTTATAACAACGGCTTTAATTATGGCTCTTTTAGAGTTGCGATTGACAGATTTAATATAACAATGGAAGCATTAAATATTCCATATGAGGCACTTTATCTTGTCAAAAATAATGACGAAAATGAATTCACTTGGATAAATAATTTTTATGTTGATAACTATTCAGATTTGATAAGCTCAGAATGGATTTCAATGCAAGTAGCTGAAGACATAAAGCAAGAGTTTAGTGAAAATGCGAAGTGTGTTGATGCTAAATCATATAACGTCTTTTATTTTTTATAAACATATTAAAAATAAAGAGCAAATTAGAAACTTTTTCTTTATAATCACTCGTTCTATTGCGGGTGTGGTGTTAACGGCTAGCACAATAGCCTTCCAAGCTATTGGTACGGGTTCGAATCCCGTCACCCGCTCCAATTTCAAAAAAAAAGCAGGTATTTTTACCTGCTTTTAAGACCCAGGGGATATGAATTAAGAGGATATTCGAAGGCCTATGTTTATATGACAATCAATTTACTTAAAAGTTCAGAAGTTTTAATAAAAAAATACAAACATGAACCCAAAATTAAAAAAGATCCAAACGGCAATTTGTCACCACTGAAGCCATTAAAAAAAACATAATATAAGCAACCAATCATAGAACCAAAAAATACTATGTAAGATAGAGAAAATGGTCCAAAAATTGAGCCAATTCCAGCAAATAAAATAAAATCTCCACCACCAATACCATCCTTTTTATAAATTAGTTTAAATATAAAATTTATGATCCAAAGTGATATATATCCAAAAAATATTCCAAAAAAAGAAAACAATATTGGAGTTTTAAAATAAAATAATAAATACTCATCAATAAATAACACAAAAACACTATTTGAAATTATTCCCGTAAATATTAGAGCCAAATTAAGAGAAAAAGGTAAAAAATAATATTTTAAATCTAGAAAAAATAATACATAAAATAAATATAAAATTAATATTAAAAAAGCTAAATTAATACTGGCACCATAGAAACCTAATAAAATTATTCCAATTGTTAGAAAAAATATTTCGGTTATTGGATAAAAAATTGAAATGTTTGAGTTACACGAAGTACATGAGCCTCGTTGAAGTAAGTATCCTATTATAGGAATTAGGTGTAAAACATCGATTGGTTTCTTGCATGAAGGGCAAAATGATCTTGGAAATAATAAATTTATATCATTTTTTTTATTCTCTGGATTTAATCTTGATATCGTAGCTGCAGCAAAACTACCTATCGATAAAAAAATTATTGATACAAGAAGAATTTCTATAAAATTTAAATAATTTAAATTAAAAATATAAGTGTTATAGATATTAAGCAATTTGTTACTTTCTAGTAATATAAAAACAAAAAATCAAAAGAAGTAGAGCAGGCAGGGCGTAAGCACTAATTATTAATAATTTATCTAACATTTATATTTCCAGAAGCTAAAGCGTCAACTCTTCTAAAATCTCCATAACCATAATAAGTATCTTCAATGAACATAATTGTTTGTAGACATGTAAGTGGAAGTGTTGTTTTTGTAATATAGTTCATGTTTTTTAATTCGTCATTGATTTTTTCATCAATTGAAAACTCAAACTCTAACATATCAGGATACCATTGATGGTGAAGTCTCTTTGCAAGAGTAGCTTCTTCAAGATTCATTTTAAAATCTATTATATTTAAAATAGATTGAAAAACTGCTGAAATTATACGAGCACCGCCAGGACTACCAGTTGTAAAAAATAATTCATTATTTTTAAGGACTATTGTAGGAGTCATTGAGCTTAATGGTCTCTTATATGGTGCAATTGCATTTGCATCTGCACCAAGAAGGTTGAATTGGTTCGGCACACCTGGAGCTGCTGAAAAATCATCCATTTCATTATTCATTAATATACCAGTACCTTTAACGACAACTTTAGAGCCAAAAGTTGAATTTAAGGTATACGTCATGGAAACAACATTCCCTTCTTCATCAACTACAGAAAAATGAGTAGTTTCATGACTTTCCCTATCTAAAAATTTTCCAGGATAGATATCATCTACTGGAGTCGACAGTCCAATATCAATATTATCATTTATTTCAGCTGCATATTCTTTACTAATTATTTTCTCAACAGGCACATCATAAAAATCAGGATCCCCAAGGTATTTTGATCTATCTGAATAAGCATACTTCATTACCTCAGCAAGAAGATTTACATAGTTAGTTGAATTATGACCCATATTTTTTAAATCATAGTTTTCGACAATATTTAACATCTGAATAACATGTAATCCACCAGAGGAGGGAGGGCCCATTGTTATTATTTGCGTATCTCTATAATTTGAAATCAGTGGCTTTCTCCAAATAGGATTATATTTTTTGAGGTCATCTTCTGTTATCAAACCATTATTTTTCTTCATTTCACTAGCAATTTTTTTTGCAATTTGTCCTTCATAAAATCCTTCTCTTCCTTGAGAAGCAATAATCCTCAAGGTATTTGCAAGATCTTTTTGAATAAGCATTTTGTCTTTAAAATTTGGATAATGTTTTTGAAATATTTTCTTTGTTTCAGGAAATATAGATAACGCCTCACTATAGTTAAAAAGTATATCTCCTAAAAAGGGAGTTATTTTAAAACCATTTTCAGCAAAATAAATTGCATCCTCTAAAAGTTCATTCCATGGTAATGATCCAAATTTTTGATGTACGTCCCATAATCCAGCAACTGTTCCTGGGACACCGCTAGCAAGATACCCAAGTGTTGAAAGATTCTTATCATTAAACGAACCATCTTCAGTCAAATACATATCTCTTGTCGACATTTGAGGTGCCTTTTCTCTAAAATCAATTGAGTATGGCTTTTGAGTTTGACTATCATAGATAACCATAAAACCACCCCCACCAATATTACCTGCTCTTGGCAGTACAACCGCAAGGGTAAAGGCAATAGCAATAGACGCATCATAGGCATTTCCACCACGACTAAGAATTCTTTCGCCAACTGCAGTAGCAAGAAAATGTTGAGTTGAAACCATACCGTTTTTACTTGAAGCTAATTCTTTTTGAGCAGGCTCATAGCCAAGTGAATTGAGATATGCAATAGGTTCAATCGCATAAAAATTCTTTGACAGAAATAATAAAAAAAATATAAGAATTTGGTTTAGTTTATTTGAAATCTTCATCAGCTATATTTTTAGCCCACTTATAGTTAGCTTTACCATTTGGTGCTCTTTCAACATTGCTAACAAATATTATTTTTTTTGGGAGTTTATAACTTGCAATAAATGATCTAGTCTTGTCTATTAAAGAATTTTGATCAATTTCGATATTTTCTTCAAGTGAAACAACAGCTACAACTTTTTGACCAAATTTTTCATCTTCAACACCAACAACAAGACAATCAAATACTTCTTTATTTCTTTTGATAGCTTCTTCTACCTCTTCAGGATAGATTTTTTCTCCAGCTGAATTAATACAATTACTTCCTCTTCCAAGCAAGGTGATTGTCCCATCTTCTTCTAATTTAGCGTAGTCACCTGGAAAACTATATCTCACTCCTTCTACTTCTCTAAAAGTTTCTGCAGATTTTTTTTCATCTTTATAGTAACCAACGGGCACAAGACCACTTGTTCCAATTAAGCCTATTTTTTCAGAACCTGGTTGAAGAATTTCCCCATCATCAGCGATAATTATTACTCCTGGGTTTATAGAAAATTTTGCTGTTTTTGGTGGATTATCTCGTGTTGAAACTGAGCTTCCCATTCCACCTTCTGTCGACCCCATTGTATCCATTAGTTGCATATCATGATGTTCTAATAATCCTTTCTTAATTTCTTCACTCCACATAACGCCGCTAGAAATGATCACTTTTACACTATTGAGGTCATATGGTTTATTTGCTTCTTTAGCTCTATCTAGTGCATCAAGCATAGGCTTTGCAAAGGCGTCACCCACAATAACTATGTTTGTAGTAGAAGTTTTTTCAACCTGAGCCCATAACTGATCTGGATCAAACCGAAGATTTCTGGAAGTTATTGCAGTCCCCCCAAGTAAAAGAGGTAGAAATGCTCCCAACCACATACCGGTTCCATGCATCAATGGACAGCCCACAAGACTTTTTATAAATGTATTATTTTCTTTAAAGTTATTAATTTGTGATTCTAAGTTATTAATATCTTCAGGTACGTCATATCCCATAGCCTTAAGAGTTCTAAAAAGGAAAACTAAAAACTCTCCTTGCTTATACATAACTCCTTTAGGCATACCAGTTGTGCCTCCGGTGTACAACATATAAATAGTATTAGGATCTCTATGTATTCTATTCATTGGATCATTAACTTCTAGTAACTCCTCAAACTTCAGAGCACTCTCAAAGTGAGATTTTGTCCCATCATTAATTTCAATCCATGCTTTTATATTTGGGAGAGAATCTGATATTTCTTTAATTCTTTCGCTGTAGCAAGCATGATAAAAAACAGCTTCTGAATCTGAGTTATCCAATAAATAAATTAATTCCTCTGCAACATATCTGTAATTTACATTTATTGGGACTCCACCAATTTTAAAAATTGCATTTTGTCCAATAAGATATTCATTAGAATTATTCAGATATAACCCAGCTTTAGAATTTTCTTTTAGGCCAGCACTGGATAATGCTGAGGCAATTTTACTTGCCTTAAGGTCATAATCTTTCCAAGAAATTACTTCATCGCCACATATCAAAGCATCATTATTTGGAACAATATCTCCAATCATTTCCCAAACAGAAGCAAAATCCAGATTCATACTAATCTCCTCTATAAATTTATAACTACAATGTTTTATATCTAATAAATATAGTATCGTTATAATAATATTTATAAAAGAAAAATATATTTTGTTAATATAAAAATGAATAATCCTGACAAATTATTTGAAGAAATCACGACAGAACTAACCGCAAAAGGTCAACTCTTTGAAACACGTGAGTATAAGGATATGTTTGGTCAACTATCTAAAGAGTATGCAACTTTTCCAGAAAATCTAAAAGGTTATTTTGATTTTGGATTACTTCATGCCGAAAAAGAATTTATAGTTTACGAATCAGAACGTTATACATTTAAAGAGACAATTTCAAAATCAGCACAAGTTGCAAATGCTCTTATAGAGGAGGGAATAAAAAAGGGAGATCGTGTTGCAATATGTATGCAAAATAATCCTGAATTTATATTTGCTTATATGGGAATTGTTAGTATTGGTGCTGTTTGTGTTCCCTTAAACTCATGGTGGGTTGCTGATGAAATTACTTATGCTTTAGAGCATTGTGATGCAAAGCTTATGTTTGGAGATCAAAGAAGATTAAAAGGTCTAGACGATTTGAAAATAACAAAGATCATAACAAGCTATACACCTGATGATAAGTTTATGTCTATTTCCGAGTTCATTAATGATCGTTCTGATGAATGGCCTGAGGTAGATATCTCTAGAGATGATTTTGCAACAATTTACTATACCTCTGGATCTACTGGGAAACCAAAGGGAGTTCTTTCATCACAGAGAGGCATAATTTCAACTATATTTAGTTTTGCATGTATCTCAACGATATTAAGTCAAAGGGAAGAAAGAATGGGTAATGAATTCTCTCCTCTAACAGGATCAGAGCTAGCGATCTTACTTTGCGTTCCTTTATTTCATGTTACTGGAAGTCATGTATCTTTTTTAATGTCGATCCTTGTCGGAAGAAAGATTGTCATGATGAAAAAATGGGATGCAGGCGAAGCGCTAAAATTGATTAATGATGAAAAAGTAACAGACATTACAGGTGTCCCAACTCAAACCTGGGAATTATTAAACCATCCTGATAAAAATAAATATGACCTTACATCACTTAAAGTACTTGGGGGTGGAGGTGGTCCAAGACCAGCAGAACATGTAAAACAATTAGATGAAAACTTTAAAGGTAGGCCTGGGATAGGATATGGTCTAACAGAGACAAATGCCCTTGGAACACTTGCAGGTGGGGATGAATATATTTCTAATCCATCAACTGCAGGAAGAGTTGTACCACCTGTTACTGAAATAAAAATAATAGATAGTAAATGGAATGAGGTACCACTTGGAGAAATAGGTGAAATTGCAATCAAATCTGAATCAAACATGATCGGCTACTGGAAAAATGATGCGGCAACTAAAGAATGTGTGAATGAGGCTGGTTGGTTTAAGTCTGGTGATATGGGCAAATTTGAAGGACCTCTTTTATATATCCTAGATAGGATTAAGGATATGGTAATTAGAGGTGGTGAAAATATTGCATGCCCTGAAGTTGA
>CENJ01040316.1_pt1 | contig 28797 bp, 28 predicted proteins | sample 356161 | NCBI WGS metagenome assembly CENJ01 (sample SAMEA2619531, study PRJEB7988) | marine metagenome | biome: marine biome (ENVO:00000447); feature: surface water layer (ENVO:00002042); material: "saline water (ENVO:00002010), including plankton (ENVO:xxxxxxxx)" | depth 5 m | reverse complement strand
CATATTTTCATGAGTGATTTCTGGGATAAGACTTAAAGAGTAGATTATCCAAAGTATTAATGGGAAAAGAATTATTGTGGTAAATCTATGAAATAACCAATGTTTTTTCCCGTGCAAAACTTTAAGTAACAATTTTATTCTCCTAATGCTTATTCTATTGCAAATAAAGCAAAACTGTTATAACTGTTATCAGTGCTGTAGCTGATAGCACTATATAAGATGCTATTAATGGAGTATTTCCGCTAAAACCATAACCGAAGTCCCAAAAAAGGTGTCTGATTTCATTGGACATATAAAGGTATAAAGAAAATATCCATATACTCGCTAACACTTTTCCGATAGTACTTGTTAATATTGTATAGCTTATACTATAGATTTCACTTCCTGATGCAATCGAAATTAAGAAAATTATAAATAATGCATAAGTCACGCTGTTTGCAACAAAACAAATTCTGCTTGATATTGACACAAGCGCAACAAGAGGTAATCTGTATACTTGCAAGTGTGGGGATAGTGGAACTTTAGATAGTGACATTGTTTCTCCTAAATAATAAATAATTCAACATAACTAAAGCCATATATGATAAACGATTTTTTTAAAAAATTCCTCAATAAAGAGGCTATTATTGATAAATACGGTCTAAAAACGAATTTCAATTTTTCTGAGGAAATAAGTAAAATATATTCACAAAAAACTATGTCCATTTTAAGCAATAAAGTTTTAATAAAATGCACTGGAGATGATGCTGAGAATTTTTTAAATACGCAGTTTACAAATGACGTAAAAAATATGAAAAACAATAGTGTTATGCTTTCCGGATACTGTAATCCAAAAGGAAGGCTTATATCAGTTTTGTATATAATTCAATTAGATAAAGAATTTTATTTATATACAACTTTAGATACTTTTGAACCTTTGTTACAGAAATTGAATATGTATAAAATGATGTCAAAAGTAGAGTTTGTTATACAAAAAGATATTTTAGTAGGTATAGCAGCTAAAAACGAGAACAATTCATTAATTAATTGCGTATTAAACACTAAAGAAGCAAAAAAAATTGATCAGTCTGTAGTGTTTAAAATTGATGATAATCAAATTGTTCTTCAAACAAATCCCAAAGAAATAGAAAGTCTTTTAGATATAGAAGATTCAAGCATATTGGGATACAAATCATTTGATTTTATGGATATTGATTCAATAATACCATTTATAAACGATTCGCAAGTAGAATCATATACTCCGCAAATGCTTTCATTAGACTTATTAAATGGGGTTTCTTTTTCAAAGGGATGTTATCCAGGGCAAGAGATTGTAGCAAGAACGCACTATTTAGGAGAAGCAAAAAAATCATTATGCAAAATTACATTTGCATCAAAGAAAGAAATTTCTATAAATGATAAATTAGAAACTGCTGATGATAAAAAAAGTGCTGGAGAAATTTTAAATTTAGTTAAAATAAACAATGAAAAATACAACTCATTAGCAGTTCTTAGAAAAGATATGCTAAATAAAAATTTAACTATAAATGGCGCTACTGTTGAAATTATGGAGCAAGTAACAAAAAATGATTAAATATTTAATAATAGCTTTTGTAATATTACTACTAATATTTTTATACATAAATCAAAAAAAGAGAGATTTATTCATACCACTAGTAATATTAACAATAATATTTGTGGTAATAATTATATTAGCTTTTATTGGATATTAAATTTTAACTAAGGTTTTATCTCATTAAAGGGAAAAGAAGGACATCTCTTATAGATGGTGAGTCTGTAAGTATCATAACCAATCTGTCAATACCAATTCCTTCTCCGGCAGTTGGAGGCATTCCATACTCTAAAGCTTCAATATAATCGTCATCAAAATACATAGCCTCATCGTCACCCTTTTCTTTCATTGCAGCCTGAGCTTCAAATCTTTTCTTTTGATCATCTGGATCATTAAGTTCTGAAAAACCATTAGCAATCTCTTTGCCCATGATGAAAAATTCAAATCTATCAGCTATTAAAGGATTTGAATTGTTTACTCTAGCTAATGGTGAGACTTCTATTGGGTACTCTGTAATAAAAGTAGGCTCAATTAAATTAGTCTCGACAAATTTTTCAAATAAATAGAACTGGATTTCTCCTAAAGAGTTATATTTACTTATATCGATTTTATTTTCATCACAATAAATTTTTATTGTTTCAATACTTTTAAGATGCTCTATTTTTAAATCTTTTTTAAATTTAGAGATTGATTCTATTAATGTCATTCTTTCAAATGGCTTATCAAAATTTAAAGTTGTTCCTTGATAAGTTATAGAACTTTTGTTTTTTACCTCTTTTACAACTTGTCTTAATAGATCTTCGGTTAAGTTCATCATATCTATATAATCACAATATGTCTTATAAAATTCAATCATGGTGAACTCAGGGTTATGTTTTGATGAAATACCCTCATTTCTAAAGTTTCTATTTATTTCATAAATCTTTTCGAAACCACCTACAATAAGTCTTTTAAGATATAGTTCAGGGGCAATTCTCATATATAGGTCAATATCAAGGGTGTTGTGATGAGTTATAAAAGGTCTTGCAGTTGCACCGCCTGGTATTTTTTGCATCATTGGAGTTTCAACTTCTATAAAACCTTGAGAATCAAAATAATTCCTGATTGCTTTAATAATTTTGAATCTATCGTTAAATGTATTCCAGCTTTGGTCGTTACATATTAAGTCAAGGTACCTTTTTCTGTATTTTGTTTCTTGGTCTGATAAACCGTGAAATTTTTCTGGTAATGGTCTTAAAGACTTCGTAACAATATCGAAATCTGTTAAAAAAATTGTAAGCTCTTTTGTTTTTGTTTTAAATAAATGACCTTTAATATATATTACATCACCAATATCTGATTGTTTGAAAATTTTAAATTTTTCTTCAGAAAGCTTTTTTTTATCTACGTAAAACTGCATAACTCCAGACTCATCTTTAATGTTTGCAAAACTAGAGTTACCCATTAATCTTTTCGACATCATTCTTCCAAAAAGAATAAATTCCTTATTATCATTACCAATAATGTTTTCATCCATGGAAATATCTCTAATTTCTGAGCAACTAATATTTCCTGAAAAATTATTTAAATAATTATTACCTGAATTTTTTAAATCCTCTAATTTTCTTCTTCTCTCGAGAATAAGTCTATGTAGCTCATTTTTCTTCTCTTCCATTATTTTTCACCTTTTTTTAAACTTGCTTCTATGAATACATCAATATTACCATCTAATACAGATTGAGTATTACTAGTTTCAATATTTGTTCTTAAATCTTTAATTCTTGATTGATCCAGTACATATGACCTTATTTGACTACCCCATCCAATATCGGCCTTTTCATTTTCAATATTATCTTGTTCGCTTCTCTTTTTTTGAATCTCTATTTCATATAGTTTTGCTTTAAGTTGTTTCATGGCGGTATCTTTATTTTTATGCTGAGATCTACCGTTTTGACATTGTGTAACTACGCCGGATTTTAAATGAGTAATTCTTACTGCGGATTCAGTTTTATTTACGTGTTGCCCACCTGCACCGCTAGCTCGAAAAACATCAATTCTTAGATCGCTAGGATCTACCTCTATCTCAATATCGTCATCAATCTCTGGAGAAACAAATACCGAGGCAAAAGAAGTATGCCTTCTATTTCCAGAATCAAAAGGTGATTTTCTTACAAGTCTGTGTACTCCTGTTTCTGTCCTTAACCAGCCAAATGCATATTTTCCATTAAATTTAAGTGTAGCACTCTTAATTCCGGCTACCTCACCATTTGTGATATCAATAGTTTCAACATCAAAATCATGTTTCTCACCCCATCTATAATACATTCTTAATAACATCTCTGCCCAATCCTGTGCTTCTGTTCCCCCTGAGCCTGATTGTATATCGACAAAAGCATTACAAAGATCTGACTTCCCATTAAATATTTTTAAAAAAGATAGTTTCTGAGTGGAGATAGAAATTTTTTTTATTTCTGTATCTAAGTAATCAGATAATTCTGATGATTGGTCTTCGTCATATAATTCCTTAAATTCTTTTAGTTGAGCAAAATCTGACAAAATTAAATTGTACTCGTTAAGCTCTTTTTCTATAAGAGATTTTTGTTTCGTAATTGATAAAGATTTTTCTCTATCTGACCATACAGACTCATCTTGCAGTGACTCATTAAGTTTAGTAAGCACTTTATTTTTTGAATCAATGTCAAAGGAACCTCCTAATATCTTCTAACTGTTTTTCAATAGAGGATAATTGAGATTCATAATCATTTTCATTTTTAGCCATTTTTTACCTTACGTTCCCGTCACCCAAAACAATAAATTTTTCATTGGTAAGACCCTCTATTCCAACTGGGCCACGTGCATGAAGTTTATTAGTACTAATTCCTATCTCGGCACCTAGTCCATATTCATAACCATCTGCAAATCTTGACGAAGCATTATGCATTACTGAGCTAGAATCAACATTTCTTAAAAAAGTTTCTGCATTTTCTTTATTTTCCGTTACTATAACATCTGTATGGCCAGAGCCATATTTTGATATATGTTTTATAGCATCATTCATAGAACTTACTATTATAATTGATAGAATTGAGTCTAAATATTCTGTCTTCCAATCATCCTCTGTAGCTAATGCGATAGAAGATAAAATAGATTGTGTTTTTTTACATCCTCGAATTTCAACATTTTTTTCTAATAACTCTTTATGTAATAATGGAAGAAACTTTTCTGAAATATCATTATGAATAATCAAAGTTTCCATTGCATTGCAAACTCCGGTTCTTTGTGTTTTGGAATTAATAGCTATGTTTAAAGCTTTATCAAAATCGCAATCTTTATCTAAATAAACATGACAGATTCCATCTAGATGCCTTAATACAGATATAGATGAGATTTCATCAATTAGTTTTATTAAATTTTTACCGCCTCTTGGTATTACAATATCAATGTAATTATTTTGCAATAAAAGTTCATTGACAATATCTCTGTCCGTATTATCTATTAATTGAACTATATTTTTGTTTACTTTATTTTTAATTAAAGAATTTTTAATACATTTGCCTAAAGCTATGTTCGTATTTATAGACTCAGACCCTCCTCTAAGTATTATTGCATTACCAGATTTAATACTTAAAGCAGATGCGTCAATGGTAACATTTGGCCTTGATTCATAAATCATTGCTATAACTCCGAGTGGCATTGACATTTTTCCAACTTTTATTCCACTTTTCATTTTTTCTAAGCCTTTTATTTGGCCAACAGGATCCTTGAATTCTATTATTTCTTTAATACTTGCTACCATTCCATCAATTCTATTGTCATCAAGTAAAAGTCTATCTAAAAAAGCATCTCCATAATTATCTGACGATTTAAAGTTTTCGATATCAATCGTATTTGATGATTTAATTAAATCTCTATTTAGATTAATTTCTTCTATAAGAGAATTTAATATTGAATTTTTTGCTTTTTCTCTCAAGCAAGAAATTTCCTTTGAAGAATTCTGTGCATTTATACATATTGTGCTTACGTAGTCTTTTATATTCATATTTCTATTATATTAAGTATATTTAATAACTGAAAGTTTATTTTTTGATATAGAAACTGACAAATCATGAATGGAATCCCATATATTCCCATTTAGAATATTCTTTGATTGCATATCCAATCTAACTAATATTCCTATGTAAGCCTCTATCTTATTTTGGGATAATTTATTTAAAGAAAATGACATTAAATTTTTCCTTTCAAAAGGCCATACATTTTTTAATATTTCATCTTTAGATTTTCCAGAAGCAAGTAATTCCAAATTACATAAAGTAGTTCTAAAGTGTCTTATGAAAGACCAAATAATATATTGTGTTGGATAATCATTCTCTTTCAGAAAATTAATACATGTATTAACTTTTTCAATATTACCTTCAATTGCATAATCTACCAAATTACTTGCCTCAAAATCAACATCTTTAGAAAAAACTTTTTTAAGAAACATTAAATCAATCTGTTGGTCATCAGTCATCATTAAATCTAATTTGATAAGAGCTTGATTTGCAGCAACCATATTACCTTCGTATAAATCTGCAATAAAATTTATGCATTTTAAATCAATCTTATATCTTAATGACTTTGATGAACTAAGAAGTTCCGTAATTATATCTTTTCTAGTCATTGGATATATACGTATTAAACCCACATTACTATTCTTAATCCCTAAATATTTCTTCTTAAAATCTGCAGCTTTTAGCTCTGGAAGTCTTATTATTATTAAATTATCTTGCGAGAAATTTTCTATAATTTCTAAAATTTTTTTTTCTGCTGTAATGCCTACACTTTTTGTAAGAAATCTTAGTTCAATAATTTTTTTACTTGAAAAAAGAGATAAATTTGAGTTTGAAGAATTAAAACTGTCCCAGTCAAAACTTTTTTCGACATAAATTACCTCATGGTCGAAAAAACTCGCTTTTTTTGCAGTTTTGATAATTTTTTGTAAACAAATCTCTTCTTGATAAATTTCGCTTCCAGCTATTATGTATATTGGCTTTAAGTTATCTTTTAATTTGCTATCTAATTGATTGTAATATATCTGCATTTTAATTATATTAACTTATTAATTATTTAACTAATATTAATTTATAAATGCTTAAGAAAAAAGTAAAAATTGGATTTATAGGAACAGGTATTATTGGCTTACCTATGGCTAAAAATCTTTCAAAAAATCATTACGATGTGTCTGCCTATTCAAGGAATGCCAAATATCATTCGAATATGATAAAAAACGGTATTAATGTTATAAGGAATTTAAAAGAATTTTTTTGTAAAATTGATATATTAATTCTAGCGGTATCAGATACAAAGGACGTGAAGGAAATTCTAACTGGACGAAATGGATTGGTAAAAAATGCTTTAAAGCCTTCGATAGTTATAGATATGAGCACGATATGTCCTATAGAAACCATCAAAATTGCTAATGTACTAAAGAAAAATAACATTTCTATGATTGACGCTCCAGTGTCTGGTGGAGAAATTGGGGCAATTAATGGGTCATTATCAATTATGGTTGGAGGCGAGGAAATTACCGTTAAAAAAGTAATGCCTATTTTGAAAATTCTTGGCAATAAGATAACTTATATAGGAAGTTCAGGTTCTGGACAAGTTGCAAAAGCATGTAATCAAATTATTGTAGCCCAAACATTAAACGCAGTTAGCGAAGCATTTGTTATTGCTGACAAGTTTAAAGCAAATAAATCTAATATTAGATCTGCATTGTTGGGAGGTTTTGCGAATAGCAAAGTTTTAGATACTCATGCTAAAAGAATATTGGAAAAAGATTTTAAACCAGGTTTCAAAACAAAACTGCATGCGAAAGACTTAAGAATTGTAAAAAATATTGCAAAGAAAAAAAATCTAAAGCTTCCTGGTATAAATTTAGTAAATAAAAATATGAACAAGTGCAATAAAAGTGGCCATAGCGAAAAAGATTCTTCAGCATATTACTATATCGTAAAAAAACAAAATAAATGAGAATTATACTAAAATCATTACTATACACTGCTTACTATATTCCAGTAGCTCTAAAAAACTACGTTCCAATTTTTCTATACTTAGTTTTTAGTCAATTTTTAGTAATGTATACTCAGAGTATATATCTGGTTTTATTTTTTTTTACTGGTTATCTTATTATTTCTTCACCTTTGGTAATAAATATATTTAGAAATATTATTTTAAATAATAATATTGAAAATATATATATTGATTTTTTTAAAAAAGACTATACAAAAATTTTTTTAAATAGAATATTTTATTTATTGTTTAGTATTTTAATAATTTATATTATTCATGTAATAATACTATCTCCTTTTTTCCCGGCAGATATTGCAAAAATGACTTTCTATCTTTACATATTATTCGCTTATATGATTTATATTTATTCTAGAATAATGTTTATACTTCCAGGAGCAGCATGTGGGCTAAAAAAAAGCTTAAAAGATTCATATATATTCACAAGAGGTTCGTCTGTTAAAATCTTTTTACTGTATATTCTTTTAATTGGACCGTATGTTCTTATAAATTTTTTAATTTCAAATTATACAAATCTTTTAAGTTATCAAGAAATTTTTATATTTATATCAATTTTAATGCAATTATTTTTTACAATAGTTAGCACGTCATTAGTTGGCTATTTATATAAAGATATTGAGGACAAAAATAAATAATTTTACATTATACTTCTAATTATATTGATTATTTCCACTTGAAGAATCTTTTCAATATCCGAGTAAATTATCGCTTCTTCACTCTCTGAACTATTAATACTAGATGATGAGAAATCATAATCTTTGGATTTAGATATTTCTTTTCTTTCAATAATTGTCTCGCCGGAATTATTGAATATCGATACTATCATACTTACAGTAAGAGTGAATTCTCTATCGTCAGCGCTGCTGGACACCGATGAAGTTTCTTTTTTGCGAAATGGACCTTCTGTCTGGATTAAATATTCAAAATTTTCCTCTTTTATGATAAATCCGGAGTTTTTGAGCTTACGAGTAAATTCTTTCGAAGATATGACTTTTAACACAGCTGTTTTAGAGGAGTTCTCACCAATTACCTCAAGACCTCCTAATTTGTATCCACAACCGTTTAGCAATATTACAAATATCAAGGCAACACACGTTCTTTTTTTTAACAGATTCATTGTATTACTATATTAACAAGTTTTTCTTTTATATGAATTATTTTCTTAATGATTTTATTATTTGTATATTTTGTTATATCTTCTAAACAAAGAATATGCTCCTCAATATGTTTTTGAGATAATCCTCGAGAAAATTCAATCTTTTTTCTTACTTTTCCATTAATTTGAACAACTATTAAAAACTTGTCATCATTTATATAATTTTCATCGACTTTAGGCCATATATGACCTTTATTATTATCAATTAAATTTAAGTTTTCTGATAATTCTTCGCATATATGTGGAACTATGGGAAAAAGCATTAATATTAAAGTTTTATACGAGTCAAAAATTATATTATTCGAAACAGTATTTAATTTTATATATTTATTAATGCTATTTAAAACCTCCATACATGTAGATACGATTGTATTTAAGCTAACTCTATCCCCATAATCACCAGATACTTTTAGTATGGCTTTATTTATAATTACTTTAAGTTTCTTTTCATCCTCGCTATGATTTTTTTCATCTTTTGGAATTAAGTTTTTTATCTTGTATCCAGTTGCCCATAGTTTATTTAGAAACTTAAAAGAGCCTTCAACACCATGGTCAGACCATTCTAAAGAATTCTCTACAGGAGCAGCAAAGATTACAAATAATCTTAGTGTATCAGCTCCATATTTATCTATAAGTTCTTTTGGATCGACAGTGTTGCCTTTTGATTTAGACATCTTAGATCCATCTTTTAAAACCATTCCTTGGGTGATTAATGATTTAAATGGCTCATTAGAGTTTAGCATTCCATGATCTCTTAATAATTTATGAAAAAATCTTGCATATAATAGATGAAGGACCGCATGCTCTATTCCGCCAATATAAATGTCCACTGGAAGCCAATAATTGGACTCGGGTCCAATCATATTATCATTATCATTTGGGCAACAAAATCTTGACTGGTACCAACTCGACTCAAAAAAAGTGTCTAAAGTGTCAGTCTCTCTAATTGCTTTAAGACCAGTTTCAGTACATTTTGTATATTTCCAGGTTGGGTGATTATCTAGAGGGTTTCCACCTTTTGAAAAATCTATATCATCAGGTAATTTAATAGGTAATTCACTATTATCTACTGGCAAAATTTTACCATCCTCTCTGTATATTATTGGTATCGGACAACCCCAATATCTTTGTCTTGATACCCCCCAATCTCTTAATTTATAATTTTTAACGGGTTTGCCAATACTATTTTCAGATAAATATTCAATAATAGATTTTGCTGCAGATTTACTTTCTAAATTATTGAAAATATTTGAATTTATCAGCTTTCCATGGCCAGTATAAACCTCTTCATTTGTGTTTTCATTCATTATTACTTTTATTATTTCTAGTTTATATTTTCGAGCAAATTTATTATCTCTATGATCATGAGCCGGTACGCCCATAACAGCACCAGTCCCGTACCCGGTTAAAACATAATTTGCTATCCATATTGGGATTTTATTATTTGTTACAGGATGAATTGCAAAAATACCAGTAAATAGGCCGTTGGGAGTCTCTTTTTCTCTATTATTTCTACTTGTATGGAGTTTAATTAGATTTTCGCAATATTCCTGGACATCTCTATTGCATTCATCCACAAAACTATGATCTGCAGCAATAGCTAAAAAAGAGACACCAAAGAGCGTATCTGGACGAGTCGTAAATACGTAAATTTCTTTGTTAATAGTAGTTTTAAATGATACTTCTGCTCCATAAGATTCGCCAATCCAGTTTTTTTGCATAGTTATAACGTTGTCAGGCCAATTACCCTTTAGTTCTTCTAGATCTTTAAGGAGTTCCTCTGAATAGCTAGAAGTTTTAAGGAACCACTGTGATATTTTCTTTTTTTCTACATCAACTCCAGATCTCCAACCTTTTCCATCTATTACTTGTTCATTTGCTAAGACTGTACAATCTACGGGGTCCCAGTTGACAAGCGATTCTTTTTTATAAACAAGATTTTTTTTAAATAATTCAATAAAAAACCATTGTTCCCATTTATAATAATCTTCCGAGCAAGTAGAAATTTCTCTATCCCAATCATAACTAAAACCCATACTTTTAAGTTGTTCACTCATATTCTTAATATTTGAATTAGTCCAGTTTTTAGGAGATAAATTATTTTCCGTTGCTGCATTTTCAGCGGGCAAGCCAAAAGCATCCCAACCTATGGGATGGAGAACATTTTCACCTAACATTCTGTGATATCTTGCCAAAACGTCACTTATTGTATAATTCCTTACATGACCAATATGCAAGTTTCCACTAGGGTATGGAAACATAGACAAGCAGTAGAACTTCTTTTTGGATGTGTCTTCTTCTGCTTTAAAGGCTTTCGTTGAATACCATTTTTCTTGTATTCTACTCTCAATAATTTTTGGGTTATAAATTTCCTGCATTTCAATATTTTGTTATAATAATTTTACAAAACTTAACATAAGTTACATATAATGTCTGAATTATGATAATAAATAAAGATACTCTAAAAATTAACTCTAATATTAATCCCGCTAAATTTCTCTGGAAGTTTTTAAAAACAGAGTCATCTTCTGGATTACTTTTAATAATATTTAGTTTATTAGCTATTTTTCTTGCAAACTCTGATTTATCTACTTACTACTATTCTTTAAAAAATAGTTATATATCAATAGGTCTTGGTGAATTAACCATAAAAGAATCAGTCCATCATTTTGTAAATGACGGGCTAATGGCAATATTTTTTTTGGTTATAGGTTTAGAACTTAAAAGAGAGATGATAAGTGGACAACTATCATCCGTGAAAAAAGTTCTTTTACCTGGAATTGCGGCAGCTGGTGGAATGGCTGTACCTGCTCTTGTGTATGTATTAATTAATATAGATAATCCATTAGCGATGTCTGGATGGGCTATCCCAACAGCAACTGATATAGCCTTCTCTCTTGCAGTTTTAGCAGTTTTAGGTAACAGAGTGCCAGTAAGTTTAAAAGTATTTTTACTTTCACTCGCCATAATTGATGACTTAGGAGCAGTGCTAGTTATTGCACTTTATTACACATCAGACTTATCAACCGGAAACCTTTTAAGCGCCCTAGGAATTTTTACGATTCTAATGTGGCTTAACTTCAATAATATAAGAAAAGTAAGCATATATTTATTTGGAGGATTATTTCTATGGTATTTTATTTTACATTCTGGAGTTCATACAACAATCGCAGGGGTAATATTAGCAGCAACAATACCATTATCAATTAAAGATACAAACCATTCGCCTGCAAGATATCTAGAAGAGAAACTTCACACATTTTCTGGTTTTATAATTTTACCGTTATTTGCATTTTTTAATGCTGATATAAGTTTAGATTCTATGAATTTTAGCTCACTATCAAATCCTGTTCCTTTAGGTATAATGCTTGGACTTTTATTAGGCAAACCCATAGGAATTACATTCTTAACATACATATCTATCAAACTAAAAATTTGTACGTTACCAAACAATGTGAATTTATATGATATATTAGGAGTATCATTTCTTTGCGGTATTGGGTTTACAATGAGTTTATTTATAAATGCATTGGCATTCCCTGAAGGTAGTCAAGTGATGTACTTTGGTCAAGAATTTTCAAAATCAGGTATATTTTTTGGATCAATTTTATCTGGTATTATTGGCTATGTAATTTTAAAAATTAGATTAAATAATGCAGAACAAAAATAATACTATCTATAAAGGAATATTAACTATAAGTGGTTTAATAATAATTTTTGCTGGTCTCAAAACAGCAGATAAAATTATAGTCCCGTTTTTTCTTTCTATGTTTATAGCTCTTGTATCCTTTCCATTATTAAAATTTTTTCAGTCAAAAAAAATAAATACACCGATTTCGGTTTCTCTCGTATTAATAACAATTATCTCTGTAAGTTTAAGTATTGCAGCTTTAATAGGAACCTCTTTGAACAACTTTAGAAAGTCACTACCAGAATATAAAGAAAAAATAACTAATGAAATAGATAGTATGGCGTTAGTTCTTGAAAAGTATAATATTGACATTGACTCAAGTTTTCTCAACGAGTACGTTGATCCAAATTTCATCATACAATCTGTAGCTAATACTATAAGCGCATTTGGAAATGTTTTGACAAATTACTTTCTCATACTATTTATAGTAATGTTTACTCTTCTAGAAGCAGCAGGCTTTTCAAATAAAATAAAGCTTGCTTTTAAAAGTAGTGATAGGTCAATTTCAAATTTCCATACCTTCAGTGAAAATATGAATAAGTATTTATCAATAAAAACAGTTGTAAGTATGTTAACCGGGATTTTAATATATTTTTCATTAATGATTACTGGCATTGATCATGCTGTTATGTGGGGACTAGTTGCTTTCTTTTTGAACTACATACCTAATATTGGCTCCATTATAGCTTCAATACCAGCAATTATTATTGCTTTCATCCAATTTAATGCCTTTTATGCAATAGTTGTTGCAATCATATATCTGGTCGTAAATGTAATAATGGGAAGTATTGTTGAACCTAGATACCTTGGTAAAGAGTTAGGACTTTCCACTTTAATAATATTTTTATCATTAATATTCTGGGGATGGTTGCTAGGTCCAGTAGGCATGCTTCTATCTGTTCCACTTACAATGATCATGAAAATAGCTTTAGAAAGTAACGAAGATACAAAATGGATTGCAGTATTACTTAGTAGAAATATCGGCAAATAACAGTTTAATTAAAAATTTTTACATATTTTTTCTAATTTATGAAAGTTAAATTTTGAGACTATTGATATTTTTTGATTTGTATATTGATAATATCTTAAAAAATCTTTATCAACTAAGTCGTTTTTTAAAAAAAAATTATTTAAATATTGCTTCTTATTAAATTTTACAGATTTTACTATCACTAAGGGGCAATTAAACTTTTTAGCAATTGCTAAAGATATTGAGTCAGATGTAGAGTTCCAGTTTTTTGAGACGCCAAGATTGTCAATATCGCTAACTTTTGGCATCCATATAAACAGTTTTCTTTTCTTATAACTTTTTTTTATATTTTCTAGAGTATCTATCTTAGAAAATTTATTAAGATAATTTAAATTATCAAGAGTTAATTTATTCATGGCTTTAATTGCCAAAATATGAGCCTCATAATCACTTAGGCCTTTGATTTTTTGGTCACTTCTAACCTGATCTGCGTACTTTCCACCGCCAAACATCAAAAAGAAGCTGTTATTAAAGTTTAACTCAATTGACTTAATCCATTTTTTTATATAATTTGAAGGTTGTAAGCTTCCTCCAATTTTAATAACTACCATTTATAATTGCCGTTTGAAAAATATTTAATAAAAATAGCTACTTTTTCTAAACTTTCATAATATTCATCTTCTGGATCTGAATCATGAACAATTCCACCACCGGCAGAGAATACTAATCTATTTTTGTGCATCATAATTGTTCTAATACAAATGTTTGTATCCATATTATTATTTTCATCGAAATATCCTATGGAGCCACAATATACACCCCTTCGTCTTTTTTCAAGTTCGCTAATTATTTCCATTGATCTTATTTTTGGTGCCCCTGTAATTGAACCTCCAGGAAAACAAGCTTCTAAAATATTTATTGAGGAATCGTTTTTATTAAGATCACCTTCTATCGTACTAACCATATGATGTACTGAAGCATAACTTTCAATATCGAATAATTTTGTGACTTTTACAGACCCTAATTCACAACATTTACTTAGATCATTTCTCAATAAATCAACAATCATTAAATTTTCAGCTTTATTTTTTTCATCATTTTTCAAAATTTTAATTTGTTCTTTATCTAAATACGGATCTTCCAAGCGTTTTAAAGTACCTTTTATTGGTTTTGTTTCGACATGGTTTTTAACAATCGAAATAAACCTTTCTGGAGAGGAGCTAATTACATATTTTTCATCAAATCTAATGAAAGATGAATATGGAGCTGGATTTAACTTTCTTATACTCTTGTATATGTTCCAAGGATCCCCTTTATAATTAGCAGAAAATTCTTGCGAATAATTAACCTGGTAGCAATCACCATTAGTAATATAGTTTTTAATTCTAATAACATCTTTAATATATTTTTCTTTTGAAATATTTTGAGAGAAATTAGAAAAAATATATTCTTCGTTTAATGTTAAACAGTCATCTATTTTACCTGTAAAAGCTTCAATAATTTTCCTGATTAAGAAATTTTCATTTTTAAAAACAATATGAGATTTCTTTTTATCATGATTTACAACTATTGACCAATCATAAAACCCAACTGCGATATCAGGGAATTCACTATTGTTATCATTTAATCTGCTTAGAGAATCATAACCAAAATAGCCTATCATACCTGAGTTAAAGGGAAGATCGGTAAAGTTAGAATTTCTTTTAAAGTATTTTCTAATTATATCAAATGGATTATCATAGAACGATGATTCAATACCATCCTTGACTAAGTTAATATGATTGCCTTTACTGGTGATTGTTAAGTATGGATCACACGTAATGATATCATATTTTCCAAAAGAGCTAATATCATTACAGCTATCTAAAAAAATAAACCAATTTTTATCCTTAAGAAATTCACCATATATACATGAATTTTTATGATATTGAATTTCAATTTTACTCATAAGTCACCACTATTTAATAAAATAATTTTTAACAACTAAAATTGCTGTAAAACTTTTATTTAAAATTTTTTTATTTATTTTTTTATTAGGAAAAATATTATCATCTTTTAAAGAAAGATATTTCAAATTATGTCTCAAAGCAAGTTCCTCGATTAAAAAACTACCTTCTCCAATAGATGATAATTTTAATTCTTTTTTATATCCTTTAAATATTAATTTTATCTTTTCATAAATTATATCAATGAAATTATTTTTGATAGTGCTACTAACTTTTATAATTTCTGATTTCATACTATTGTCATAGTCTAAGCCCAAGGATCTGGCAATTCTTACAAAAGAATTTTTCTTTGTATAATTTAAATTATCAGCACCTATATAGTCTAATTGATTAAAATCAATATCGTTTGTAATATTAAAAATGTCTCCTGTAGTAGAGAAGACCTCATTAATCAAAGGCACCTCATTTGAAAGAAAATTTACTTTGTTTACAATCATTGGTAATGGCGTCCTTATTACACCAGCGTAAAAAAGAGAATTATTAACTAGTCTTTTATGATCATCTATATTTTCAGTTATACTCATGTTTTTATATATTATATCTGTTGTTGTAGAGCCTATATCAACAATAAGATCCACATTTTTAATTGTATTAAGATATTTTAAGGTCAACATCCAGTTTGTAGAAAAAAGAGAGTCAGGATTTTTTAAAGCATCATCATGTATTAAATATTTATCGATATTAGAATAATATAGTTTTTTACCATACATATTTAAGTTACAGTTTTCTAAAATTGAATATATGCCAGCATGACGGTTATTAAAATTATCACAAGACTCAGCAGTTATAGTTATAAAATTTTGTACATCATAATTTATATATGGTTTTGAAATTTCCTGAAAAAAGTAATTTAATGCTTCAAAATTTTTCCACAAATTGATATTTTTTGATTTAACTTCAATAATATTTAAACTCTCATCAAAAATACAGACTTTTGTGTTAGCTCCTCCAATATCCCAGCCTATAAAAAAATTACTTTTCATTTTGAAATTCTTAATGTTATTAATTTATTCTTTGCTATATTAAAATTAGAAATATTTTTTTGTAAAAAAGAAAAAGGATTTATCCCTATGCTTTCTCTTAATCCAATATATGAGGTTGTCAATCTTGGATTAATTTCTAAAAATACAATCTTTTTGTCTTGAGTTAGAATAGCATCAATACCAATAAAACCAAAAAAACTATTTAAATTGGACAAGATACTTTCAACAAAAACCTTAAAATCATCGAACATATAGTTGTATTTGCCGATATGTATTTTACTTAAATAAATTTCATTACTAGATGAATATTTATAAATTTGTTCATTAATTGACAAAATAATAATTTTATTTTTTGTAATAACAATATTTATTCCAATAATTGTTCCTTTTATATATTCCTGATAAATATGAAAATCATTAAGCCTATGTTTATTTTTTTCAAGGTCAAACTTGTTTTTAAATATAAATAAATTTTGTGCCCCAACTCCATCATTTGGTTTTGCAACAATTTCTTTATCCATATAAAATTTTGAATAATCTTTATAGGTTTTAATCTGATATTTTTCGGAATTTTTTAGCTTTATATTTAATTCAAATTTATTCGTTGAGCTATATATAAATTTACTATTCGTATTAAAATGACCTATATTTTTATCTTCAAGAGATTTTATTAAATCAAATAATATTAAATTTTCTTCGGGTGCTAATATTAAAACTTTATCATTTTCTTTAATTTTTTTACTTATATCTGTTATAACGTCATCTTCATAGTTTCTATATATATGATTATTTGAATGTATTAAATTTCTATTTTTTTTATTTAGTAATAATGATATCTTTGAGTCTGAAAATTCTAAACTTAAGTCTTTAATTATAATATCTATAATTAATTTTGCTTCATTTAGAATTAACGGTGAAGGTCGCTCGCTAAAATTTTCACCTAAAAAATGCTCGTAAATTAAAATGTCCATAATTTTATGAAATTAATACCTGCAATAGATTTGAAAGATAACAAAGTTGTTACTACTACTAAGGGAAGTCGCCGAAAATATCAAGAAATCTCATTAAAGCTTTCACCAACATCTAATCCTTTAAAATTTATAGAATATATTCTCACATTAGGCAATTTTAACACAATATATTTGGCAGATTTAGACTCTATTAAAGAATTTAAAAAACATAACAATCTAATCAAAACAATTCTTCAAGAATATGAAAACATTAGATTTATTGTGGATAATGGGGTTAGAAAATTTTCACATTTAAATCTATATAAAAATAGCAATTTCAAGCAGATAATAGCAACAGAGTGTTTCGAAGATTATGAAACTATTATAAAAAAAAATTATACGGATTATATCCTATCAGCTGACTTCATGAATAACGAGATATTACAAATAAATACAAAGTATAAATATTTAAAACCTAAAAAAGTTATATCTATGAATATAGATTGCATTGGAGAAAAAAAGGGAATAAATATTAAAAATCTTAATTCCTTAAGAGAGATATACCCCCTATCGAAAATAGTAGTTTCTGGCGGAATACGTGGCAACGAAGATTTTCATGAAGCAATAAAGAATGGAGTTACTGAAATAATTTTATTAACAGCAATTTTAGAAAAAAATATAGATTTAATTTAGACTAAATATTAAAATTTTTAAAAGTTTTTGTTATGATTTTTTTTATTTCATTACATACTTTTTCTTTACTTTGATTAGAATCTACAACTTTAATTCTTTTTTTATTAGATTTTACTAGTTCTAAATAACCACTATAAACATCATAAAAAAATTCATTATCTAAATTTTCGAATCTATCTTTTTTTTTATTTTTTGGAAATCTTTTTTTTGCTAAATCATAATTAAGATTGAAAAAGATTGTTAAGTCTGGTTGAATTTTCTTTGTAAAGTTTTTTACTAACAGATCTATTTTATTTGATTTAACTTTTTTTCCGTATCCCTGATACGCATATGAAGCATCTATAAATCGGTCACACAGAACCCAAATTCCTTTTTCAAGTTTTGGTATAACTACTTCTTCTATATGTTGATTTCTTGATGCAAACATCAATAATAGTTCTGCTTCTGGATAAATTATTGATTTATTATTGAGTAAGATATTTCTTATAGATTCACCAAAGTTTGTGCCCCCTGGTTCCCTTGTGCAATATACATCAATATCTTTTTTTTCTAGGAATTTCTTTATATGATTTATCGTTGTTGATTTTCCAACACCCTCTATACCTTCAAAACTTATAAATTTTCCTTTACTCATATTTATTTTTGATATTTATTAACCGCATTTACATGATCTCTGTAATTTTTTGAGAATATATGTTTTCCTTTATCGTTTGCAACAAAATATAAATATTCACTATTCTCTGGATTACTGGCAGCTTTTATTGAAATCTCACCCGGTGAACATATAGGAGTTTTCGGCAAACCATCAATCTTATATGTATTATATTCATTAATTTCTTTTAAGTCTTTTTTTGTAATATTGCCTTTATAATTTTTCATCCCATATATAACAGTCGGATCAGCTTGTAATCTCATATTTTTATTCAACCTGTTGACAAAAACACTTGATATTATTGGCTTTTCATACTCTAAAGAGGTTTCCTTTTCAATAATTGATGCCATAATTAGCATCTCATATGGAGATTTATAAGGTAATGAATAATCACGACTATTCCAATATTTTAGAACAATTTTTTCCATTCTTTTTACACAATTCATTAAAAAATTATCAATGTCTATACCTGAAGAAAATTTGTAAGTATCAGGAAAACACGAACCTTCAGATGATAAATACTTAATTTTAGATGGGTATATTTTTTTAACATAATTTTCTTCATCCAGATATTTAACAAGATTGCTTTTTTTTAAAGTACTAATAATCTCACTTTGGGTAGTGCCTTCAAAAACTATGATGGAATCTTGCACAACTTTTCCGTCAAGTAATTTAATTAGCATAGAATATTCTGTTTCATTTTTACTTGTAAAATATTTTCCACTAACAAATCTAGGGTTTATATCGTGAAGATAAAGAATAATTTTAGTCCTTAATACTGAGTCAAAGAGATTAACTGATTCAAGCTCTTTTAGTGTTTTCGATATACTATCGCCTTGATTAATATAAAAAAATTTACTATCTTCATCATAGATATTTTTTTTCAGTGAAAAATTTAAGTAAGATAGTAACATTAAAATTATTATAGCCGATAATAAAAAAAATATTTTAATTAAATTAATTTTATTTAGATTATTCATTATTTGTAATACGTATTATTTCAGTAGCGAATTTATTTCCTTTATATTTTTTACCATTCACAGATAATATATTCCAAGCTAATCGAATGGAATTACAGAAAAACGCAGCGTCATAATTAAAGACTTCTTTTTTATGAATTTTTTTTTCGATTATCTTAAATCGTCTTTTTTTTATATTTTTAATAATAAGTGATTTCATTATACCTTCGACACCTGACTCTCTTATTAATGGTGTATAAAAATTTTTGTTTTTAACAAAAAAAATATTACTTGATATACCTTCTACAACAAAGCCTTTAGGATCACATAATATTAATTCCGGAAAGCTTTTAGTTATTTCTTTTGATGCTAGTATTTGCTCTATTCTATTTGAATGTTTTATTTGTGATAATCTTTCATTATTCATAAGATCTGTTTTGGAAAATTTTGTTTTTATGCCTTTGGTTGAAAATTCTTTTGGGTATTTTGGTATTTTGCTTGTAGTTATAATAATATTTGGATTATTTGCTAAATTAATATTATAACCCCTTTTTATTGCAGTTCCTCTAGTAACACTTATACTTAAAATACAGTTATTAATATCGCTTAATGCTTTTTTTATATATTTCGACAGAATCTTATAGTCAAGATTATTTATCTTAAGTTTATTACAACCTAATTTTAACCTTTTCAAATGAAGATCTATATTTTTTGGTTTTTTATCTAGGACTAATATTGTTTCAAAGACAGAATCTCCATATAAAAAACCTCTGTCAAATATTGAAATACTTGAGCTTGGTTTTCCATTTACAAGATTCATGATTACATACGTTTAAATATTAGAGTTCCGTTCGTACCACCAAATCCGAAAGAATTAGATATTGCTACTTTAATATCAGTTTCTCTTGCAATTTTAGGAACATAATCCAAATCACACTCTGGATCTTGTTTATTAAGATTTATTGTCGGTGGTATTACATTATCTTTAATTGCAAGGACTGAAAATACAGCTTCTACGCCTCCTGCAGCTCCTAATAAATGTCCTATCATTGATTTAGTTGAGCTTATCGGAGTATTTTTTGCGTTATCAGTTCCAAGCGCTGTTTTAATTGCATCTGTCTCTGCTTTATCTCCTGCAGGAGTTGATGTTCCATGAGCATTTATATAGTCAACTTCATCTTCATTTAAAGATGCTTCATTAAGAGCTAATTTCATACATTTTGCAGCCCCAGCACCTCCTGTAGCGGGTTGAGTCATATGATGAGCATCACTATTTATACCGAAGCCAACAATTTCACAATAAATTTTAGCGTCGCGCTTTTTTGCATGCTCGTAATCCTCTAGGACTAAAATTCCTGCGCCATCACCAAGTACGAAACCATTCCTGTCTATATCCCAAGGTTTGCTAGCAGTTTCCGGATCATCATTATTTGAAGAGCAAAGAGCTTTAGCAGAGGCAAAGCCTCCAATTCCTAATGGGCATGTAGCCATTTCTGCGCCGCCAGCAATCATACAATCAACATACCCATGTTTTATTAACCTAGCAGCATCTCCAATACTATGAGTTCCTGTAGCGCATGCTGAAACCAAAGATAGGTTTGGCCCTGTAATTCCGTACATAATTGACAAATTACCAGATACCATATTAATAATTGAGCTTGGAACAAAAAAAGGAGATATTTTTCTTGGCCCGCTATCTAGAAAATTACCATAATTTCTTTCTATATATGGTAAACCTCCTATTCCTGACCCAATAGAGATTCCTACCCTATCGCTATTTTCTTCCGATATCTCAAGACCTGAATCATTAATTGCCATGACACTTGCACCAATACCATAATGAATGAAAGTATCCATTTTTTTTTGATTTTTTGGTGTAATGTAGTCATCTGCATTAAAATCAATGACTGAACCCGAAATTTGAACTGAAAAAGAAGACGCATCAAATGTCGAAATTTTTCTTATTCCACTAACTCCGTTTTTTATATTGGTCCACGCCTTATCAACAGTTGAACCAACAGGCGAAACTATTCCTAATCCTGTTACTACTACGCGTCTGGTATTCTCTGTCATTATTTATTAAAATTTTGTGAATATATATTACTTACTTACTATTTGCCTCAACATAAGCGTTTGCTTGCGCTACAGTTGTGATTTTCTCAGCTTCTTCGTCTGGTATTTCACAGTCAAACTCTTCTTCCAATGCCATAACTAATTCAACTGTATCAAGAGAATCTGCTCCTAAATCATCCACAAAAGAAGCATTTTCAGTGATTTGATCTTCCTTAACACCAAGTTGCTCCATAATTACTTTCTTTACTCTATCTTCATTGCTCATGCTGTCCCCTATTAGTTGTGATGCTTACAAAACTCGCTCATTCTATTAAATATACGCCAGATAATCCAGAAATGATTACTATGGCATAAATAGTCCCCCATTAACATTAATCGTCTCCCCAGTTATATAAGAAGCCTTGTCAGAAGCCAAAAACGATACTGCATAGGCAATATCCTCAGGACTTCCCATTTTATTTGTAGGGATATTTTTAGAAATTTGTTCTTTTTGAGCATCGTTTAATTTATTTGTCATATCTGTTTCAATAAAGCCTGGTGAGACGCAGTTTACAGTAATTCCCCTTGTGGCAACTTCTTTTGCTAGTGATTTGCAAAATCCTATCATTCCTGACTTAGAGGTGACATAATTTGTCTGGCCTGCATTTCCTGTGCTTGCTACTACAGATGATATGCAAATTATTCTCCCATTTCTCTTTTTAATCATAGGTTTAACAAATATTTTTGATATTTTGTATAAAGAATTAATATTAGTTTCAATTGTATCAAACCATTGACTGTCATCCATGCGAATTAGTAAATTATCATTTGTTATTCCAGCATTATTTATTAAAACATCTGGAGTATCTGAATAATCTTCACTTATATTTTTAAATAAATTATTAATTGACTCTTGATCTTTAATATCCAACAAATATGCCTTACCATCAATCTTGTTTAATTCTAGTTCATTTTTTAGATAATTAACTGAATTTTCACTGGTGCCGGTTCCAAGAACAATATAACCATGCCTTGACATGTCTTTTGCAATTGCCAATCCTATTCCTCTTGTGGCTCCTGTAATTAATGCTATTTTTTTGTTACTCATAAACTGCTCAATATCTCCAGGGCTGATTCCAAACTATTTGAATCAGATACTGATAATGATTTTATACTATTATCAATTCTTTTGTTAAATGAAGTTAGAACTTTTCCTGGACCCAATTCTAGCATAGTATCAACACCTTGCTGCTCCATATACTCTATAGTTTCTACCCATCTTACAGAAGAAAATAATTGTCTTACTAAAGCGTCTTTTATTAAGTTTTCATCTTCTTCAACTTTAACATCAACATTATTAACTACAGGAATATCAGGTTTATTAATATTAATATTGGTAATAAACTCTTTGAAAATAGTTGATTGTTCTATCATTAGAGATGAATGAGCGGCAACACTAACTGGAAGAGGTATAACTTTTTTAGCGCTGTTTAATAAAGCTAAATCAGAAAGCTGATGAACACCATCCTCAGTTCCTGATATTACAATTTGCCCAGGTGCGTTTAGATTTGCAATACTTACCTCACTTAATGCATTCTCATCATGCAAACTTTTAAGTTTTTGAAAATCAATACCTATAATTGCTGCCATTTTTCCTCTTGGAGCAGATTTCATACATAAAGCTCTCTTTTTCACTAAATTAACCGCATCCTTAAACTTTAGGGCTCCAGATGCACATAAAGCTGTGTACTCACCAAAGCTGTGTCCAGCCAAATAAATTGGATTGTCACCACCTTCATCCTTCCATATTTTCCAAACCGAAAATGCAGCACAAAGCATTATTGGTTGAGTAAATTCAGTATCATTTATTTTTGACTCTGGTCCATTTTTTGCAATTTTCCATAGATCACAAGAAAGAATATCAGAAGCCTCTTCGAAAACTTCCGACACGATGCTATAAGAAGATTTGAGATCTTTTAACATCCCGATATTTTGAGAACCTTGCCCTGGAAACAAAATGCCTAAACTCATTTATCAAACTCCTAAAATCAAAAAACACATAGTTAAATATAAATAAAAGCACGTATACTAATAAAAATAAAATTCTGATATACTTTCTATTAAGATTTTTAACTTAAAAACATAAATAATACAATATTTAATTTTACAAAAAAAATATGGCAAAAGAAGAACACATCGAAATGGAAGGTACTGTTATTGATACTTTGCCAAATACTATGTTCAGAGTAGAGTTAGAAAATGGCCATGTTGTAACAGCTCATATTTCTGGGAAAATGCGTAAAAATTATATTAGAATCTTGACTGGCGATAAAGTTACCGTTGCACTTACACCGTATGATTTAACTAAAGGTAGAATTACTTTTAGAGATAGATAATAAAATATTTATTATGTCTTGGGTACCACACATCACTGTTGCTTCAATAATTAAAAAAAATAATGAATACTTATTTGTTGAAGAATATATTAACGACAAAAAAGTTCTCAATCAGCCTGCTGGTCACTTAGAGGAAGACGAGACTTTGGAGGAAGGTTGTATAAGAGAAACTCTTGAAGAAACTGCATATGATGTCGAAGTAGATTACTTAGTAGGAATCTATCAAGAGAGAAAGAAAAATTCTTTAGACATGTGGTTAAGATTTTGTTTTAAATGTAATATACTGGAAGAACATGTAGATAGAAGTCTTGATAAAAATATATTAAGAAAACTGTGGCTGCCAAAGAAAGAACTTACTTCTTCAAATTTTTTATACAGGAGCGACATGGTATTAAAATGTATTGAAGATTATGAAAAAGGAGTAAAGTACCCTAAAGAAATTCTGAAAAATTTATTAGAAAAATGAGTGAAAAAATTATTGTAGGATTATCTGGAGGTGTAGATTCCTCCGTTTCTTTAAAAATTTTGCATGAAAAAGGATGTAATGTTGAAGCATTATTCATGAAAAATTGGGACGAAGATGATGAGAACTCTGGATGTAATGCTAAAGAAGATCTCGAATATGCTGAAGATGCATGTAAAAAACTAAATGTAAAGCTACATACAGCAAATTTCTCAGATGAGTATTGGAATAACATTTTTTTAAATTTTATTGATAGTTATAAAAAAGGATTAACTCCAAATCCTGACATATTGTGTAATAAATTTATAAAATTTAAAGTTTTTATGGATCATGCCAGAAGTCTTGGCGCAAAAAAAATAGCGACCGGTCATTACGCTAAAATAGCCTCAGAAAATTCACGTTTTTTTTTAACAACACCTAAAGATTCAAAAAAAGATCAAACATATTTTTTACATACTCTTGATCAAAACCAGTTATCGAAAGTAATATTTCCGCTTTCAGACATAGAAAAAGAAAAAGTAAAAAAAATTGCAAAAAATTTTGGCTTTAAATCTTACGATAAGAAAGAAAGCATGGGTATTTGTTTTATTGGAAATAAAAAATTTAAAAAATTTATTAGTAGCTATATAAAAAATATTCCAGGCGAAATAGTTAATGAAAACAATGTAGTTATCGGTAAGCATAATGGTATGTTTTATACAACTATAGGACAAAGAGAGGGAATAGGTATAGGCGGTATGAAAGGTGCTAAAAATTTACCTTGGTATGTTTATAAAAAAGATCTTGAAAATAATAAATTATATGTGTGCCAAGGAAATAATAATCCTTTGCTGTTTCATAAATCTATATTTATTAAAGATTTAGAATTAATCACTGATTCAATTGATAGTATTTTAGAAAGAAATCTTTTATGCCAAGTAAGGCATCTAGGAGAAAAATATTTCTGTAGTATTGAAAAGATTAATAAAAATTTATTTCGTGTTGATTCAAATGAATTAATAAGAGCACCTGCTCAAGGACAATCATTAGTGATATTTGACGATAACAAATGTTTAGGAGGAGGTATTATTACAAATGGTTAAAATTAGCGATAACTACATAACATCTCTTATAGCTATGCTTCAAAATGTTTATATGATTAATAAGATTGCAACAACTGATTATGATGCCTCTAATGAGGCGGAACCATTTATTAAAAGTATTTATATTAAAAATACCTCAGAAGCCAATGATATCTATAAGCATAAATCTACTCTTGCTGACGGGTACAAACTATTAAAAGATATACTTGTTGGAAAAAATGATATATCAATACTTACCATGCAAAAGTATGCTTTAAATATAATTTTAATTCAAAAAAATATAAATAAAATCAGTGATTTAAAAAATATGATTGGAAAAAAAATTGATAATTATCAAGATAATAGTATGATGACTACAAATTTAAATGATCTGATTGCTTACTCTGAAGATATATATAAAGAATATATAGGAATTATTAGACCTAGAGTAATAATTTCAGGTAAAAAAGAGTATTTAGATAAAAATTCTTCTTTGATAAGAGCTTTATTGCTTAGTGGTATAAGAGCCTCTTTTTTATGGGATTATCATGGTGGCTCAAAATGGCATCTAATGTTTAGAAGAAAAGAAATTTTAACTAAATGCGATAGTTTTTTTATTTAATTTAAACAAGGATAAATTTTAATGAAAAATAGTTTTAATACAAAAACAGAAATTACATGTTCTAATAATAAATACACCATCTTCGATATATCAAAAATTAATGGTGTTAGAGAACTTCCCTACTCTATCAAAATACTTCTAGAAAATTTGCTTAGAAATGAAGATGGGCAAACCGTCACAAAAAAAGATATTGAATCTATTATTGAATGGCGTAAACATGCTGCTAAAAAAGAAATAGCTTATAGGCCAGCAAGAGTATTAATGCAGGATTTTACAGGTGTACCTGCTGTGGTAGATTTAGCAGCGATGAGAGATGCTATAAAAAAATTAGGGAAAAGTCCTAACGATATAAACCCTCTTCAGCCAGCTGAATTAGTAATTGATCATTCTGTGCAAGTTGATAATTTTGGATCAGAAAAGGCTTTTAGTTTAAATGCAAAACTAGAATATGAAAGAAATTTTGAGAGATATAAATTTCTAAAATGGGGTCAGTCAGCATTTTCGAATTTTAAAGTTGTGCCACCAGATACTGGGATTGTTCATCAAATAAATATTGAGTTTTTAGCTAGATGTATTTTTACGAAAGAGATTAACGGTAATAACTATGCATATCCAGACACTGTAGTTGGGACGGATTCTCATACTACTATGATCAATGGCATTGGCGTTCTTGGTTGGGGAGTAGGAGGAATTGAAGCTGAAGCTTCAATGTTAGGTCAACCTATTTCTATGCTTATACCAAAAGTTGTTGGCTTTAAACTAACTGGTAACATATCAGAGGGTGTTACAGCTACTGATCTTGTTTTGAATATTGTAGAAATACTCAGACAGCATGGTGTTGTTGGAAAATTTGTTGAGTTTTACGGAGATGGTTTGGACAACCTTTCATTAGGAGATAGAGCTACAATTGCAAATATGGCTCCAGAGTATGGTGCTACATGTGGTATATTCCCAATTGATGATGAAACAATTGATTATATGAAACTCTCTAATAGAGATGATAGTCAAATTGATCTTATACAAAAATACTCTGAAAAAGTTGGGCTAACAAGAAAAGATTGCGATGCTGCTATTTATTCTGAGGATATTGAATTAGATATATCAACAGTATTACCATCTATAGCAGGACCCAAAAGACCTCAAGATAGAATTAATTTAAAAGATGCTAAATCATCTTATCAAAAGGAAATTGAATCGCTTAACTTAGATAATAAAGCATCTGATATAACCATCGATGGTGAAAATTTTAGTATTAACAATGGAGATATAGTTATAGCTGCAATTACCTCATGCACAAATACATCTAACCCAAGTGTTATGGTTGCGGCGGGTTTGGTAGCAAAAAAAGCAAGAGAATTAGGTCTTAGAACAAAGCCGTGGGTAAAAACATCTTTAGCTCCAGGATCGATGGTTGTTACAGAATATTTAAAAAATTCAAATCTCTTAAAGCCAATGGAAGAACTTGGCTTTCATAATGTTGGATACGGTTGTGCAACATGCATTGGCAACTCAGGCCCATTGATAAAAGAAATAAGTGAAGGAATAAAAAAAAATAATTTGGTTGCTGCATCAGTACTCTCAGGCAATAGAAATTTTGAAGGGAGAGTTCATGCTGAAGTTAAACTTAATTATTTAGCCTCTCCACCTCTAGTAATAGCATATGCTATAGCAGGCTCGATGAATATAGATATAACATCGGAGCCTATATCTATTTCAAAAGATGGCAAAGAAGTCTTTTTAAAAGATATATGGCCATCCAATTCTGAAATTAATGAAATTTTAAAATCTTCACTTACAGCAGAACAATTTAAAAAATCATATGAAAATATTTACGATGGCGAGCAAGAATGGAAAAATATTGATGTTGCAAAAAATAATCAATACGAATGGGATGAATCAACTTATATTGCTAATCCTCCGTATTTTGAAGATATGTCAGAAAACGACATAGTTATTGATGAAATTAAGTCAGCAAGAGTTCTTGCATATTTAGGAGACTCTGTAACAACAGATCATATTTCTCCTGCAGGCAATATTAAAGAAAATAGCCCTGCAGGAAAATATTTAATAAGTAAAAATGTTCAGCCAAATCAATTTAATTCATATGGTTCAAGAAGAGGAAATCACCAAGTTATGATGAGAGGGACATTTGCAAACATTAGACTTAAAAATAAACTTGTCCCACATATTGAGGGCGGCTATACGATTCACATGCCATCTAATAAAGAAATGCCAATATTTGATGCAGCAATGAAATATATGAAAGAATCTGTTCCAACAATTATTATTGCAGGTAAAGAATATGGCAGCGGTTCATCGCGTGACTGGGCTGCAAAGGGTCCAAAATTACAAGGTGTAAAAGCTGTATTGACTGAAAGTTTTGAAAGAATTCACAGATCAAATCTTGTGGGGATGGGTATACTTCCACTTCAATTTAAAGAAGGCGAAAATGCTGATTCATTAGGTCTTGATGGCACTGAGCTATACACAATATCTGGTATTAAAAGCGGTGAGGCAAAAACTGTTACAGTTACAGCAGATAA
>CENJ01161302.1_pt1 | contig 28823 bp, 22 predicted proteins | sample 356161 | NCBI WGS metagenome assembly CENJ01 (sample SAMEA2619531, study PRJEB7988) | marine metagenome | biome: marine biome (ENVO:00000447); feature: surface water layer (ENVO:00002042); material: "saline water (ENVO:00002010), including plankton (ENVO:xxxxxxxx)" | depth 5 m | reverse complement strand
TCAGCAGCTGCGCGAAGATCCTCAATACGAGAATTCGTACAGGATCCAATAAATACTCTATCGACCATAATTGAGGTTATTTGTTGCCCTTCTTCAAGACCCATATATTTTAGGGCATGACGTAATCCATCTCTCTCGCTGGGTGTTGTCATACTACTCATTTTGGGGACTCTTCCTGATACCTCCGCTACCATTTCTGGTGATGTACCCCAACTTACTTGAGGAGCGATCTCATTGGCCGACATAAACACTTCCTTATCGAATTGCGCTCCCTCGTCACTCACAAGTGATCTCCAATAGGACGAGGCGGTATCAAAAAGATCACCTTTTGGAACGTACCTACGACCCTTTACATAATTAATCGTTTTTTCATCAACCCCGACAAGGCCAACACGCGCACCAGCCTCGATCGCCATGTTGCATACTGTCATACGACCCTCCACCGACATATCGGCAAAAACATCGCCAGCAAACTCTATCGCATGTCCATTTCCACCTGCGGTGCCAATCTTTCCAATAATCGCTAAAATTACGTCCTTAGGGGTCACACCAAACCCTAACTTACCGCATACGGTCACGCGCATATTCTTCATTTTTTTTGTAACCAAGCACTGAGATGCTAATACGTGTTCCACCTCGGAAGTGCCTATCCCATGTGCAAGACAGCCAAGAGCTCCGTGAGTGGCCGTGTGTGAATCCCCGCACACAACCGTCATTCCCGGCATAGTAACTCCAAGTTCAGGACCCATTACATGCACAATACCCTGGCCAATATCATTCATTTTAAATTCTTTAATTCCAAACTCAATACAATTGTCATCCAAAGCTTTTACCTGAATTCTTGACGTTTCGTCAGGGATCCCCTCTACTCCAGCTTTGCGCTCACCAGGATCTGTTGAAATATTATGATCTGGTGTGGCGATATTAGTGTCCAAGCGCCATGGCCTCCTTCCCGCCAGGCGTAAGCCCTCAAATGCCTGGGGCGAGGTGACTTCATGAAGAATGTGACGATCAATGTATAACAACGTTGAGCCATCGTGGCGATGAGACACAACATGGGTATCCCATAACTTGTCGTAAAGCGTTTGTCCGGTCACTGTTGATAGAACCCCTTTTTGTCTGAATGATTCTTAACTCACAACATCACTAACTCTGTATGATATCACTAATATCTTGTTTAGCTTAATAACGTCTCTCGAACCCTTTGCTTGAATGCCGAAATATTTCTCAAAAATGAAGGTCGCAACCCAAACACTGTACCTTAATCAATTGGATCAAGGTCCCTACTTACACCATTATTCTGAGCAATATCTCTCAAGTAATGGTCCATTAGCACCACCGCAATCATTGCCTCAGCGATCGGCACAGAACGAATACCAACGCATGGGTCATGTCGGCCCGTCGTTACCACCTCAACCGACTCACCATGCGTGTTTATTGAACAGCCGGGGATTCTGATGCTCGAAGTTGGTTTTAATGCCAAACATGAGTGAATACTCTGTCCCGTTGAAATTCCACCTAAAATCCCACCAGCATTGTTGGATAGAAAGCCTCCTGGAGACATCTCATCCCTGTGTTCAGATCCCCTTTGATCAACGGCGGAAAAACCTGCCCCAATTTCCACACCCTTTACGGCGTTTATGCTCATCAATGCATGTGCTATGTCAGCATCAAGTCGGTCAAAAACTGGCTCACCTAACCCCACGGGCACATTCTCCGCCACCACTCTCACTTTGGCGCCCACCGAGTCTCCTGCTCTTAAAAGTGCCTTTATATATGCTTCAAGAGCAGGAATTTTTTCAGGATCAGGAAAAAAAAAGGCATTTTTCTCAATCTCAGATTGTTGAAAACTTTCTGCTACAATTGGACCGAGTTGCGAAACATAACCATATATGTTGACTCCTAGTTGCTCGTTTAAATATTTTTTTGCTATACCACCGGCGGCGACTCGCATAGCAGTCTCTCTAGCCGAGCTTCTTCCACCGCCTCGGTAATCTCGGATACCATACTTTTGATGATACGTATAATCTGCATGAGATGGACGAAATAAATTCTTGATATTACTGTAATCTTTTGTTTTTTGATCAGTATTTTCAATTATCATTCCAATAGGTGATCCGGTTGTCATGCCCTCAAAGACACCTGAAAGGATTCTTATTTCGTCTGCTTCTCGTCTCTGAGTTGTATACCGAGACTGCCCGGGCTTCCGACGATCCAAGTCCATCTGGAGATCTCCCGCACAGAGACTAAGTCCCGGAGGACATCCATCGACTATACACCCCAAAGCATCGCCATGACTCTCGCCAAAGCTAGTCACTGAAAACAGTTTTCCTAACGTATTACCAGACATGGCTGTAAACTCCCGGTGTTAATATTTTCAATTATACGAAAATTACGAAAAAAAATGGCTGTTTTCATACAGTACTTCATGACTTAGAATGAAAACACCCGAATCACCTTCTCCTACCGAGGGCCAAATAAATGGTACGTCGGTGAATTCTTTCTCCAATGCAATAGCAGAGTTTCCGACTTCTACGACCAGAATTCCTTGAGGGTTGAGGTGATCAATTGCTTCCCGAAGTAGTTGACGAGTAAATTCTAGCCCATCTTCACCAGACAACATTGCTCGAACCGGCTCATGTCGGTACTCGGCCGGCATCGCCGCAAATTCTTGCGAATCTACGTATGGCGGATTACATACAATTAAATCAAATTTTTTACCATTCAAGCCGCTGAAGCAGTCAGACTCTACTATCTCGACACGATCTAACAGACTATGGGCCTCAACATTACGTCGGGCAACCTTTAGCGCTTCCCTGCAAATATCAGATATTGTTACAACAGCCTCGTCAAATTCATAGGCACATGCGATGCCAATACAGCCGCTCCCAGTACACATATCCAGCAGGGAGTGAGGTTCACACATCAACCAAGGGGAAAACTGATAAAAGACTAGCTCTGAAATGGGAGAGCGTGGAATTATCACTCTAGGATCCACAAAAAACTCCAGACCGCAAAACCAGGCCTTCGAAGTTAGATAAGGGGCGGGAATACGCTCCCTGACACGACGATCACACAGCCGGCGAAAAAAATCTGCTTGATCTTCTGTAACCTCATTGGTTAAGACGTCACTTTGCGGATCTGGCCCAAGATGAAAAGCGTGACTCACCAAAAACACAGACTCATCCCATGCGCTGGTCGTGCCGTGCCCGAAGTAAAGACCATTTGACAAAAAAAGCTGCTCTGCTTCAGCCAAAAGGTCCCCAAGCGTAGTGACTGATTCCACCTAATTGATCCTCCCCACGAATAATTGCGCGAGGTGTAATGTTAGTTGAAACGCACATCATTAGTAAACGCGATACTGGCAATTTGAAGAACTTTGGTACAGAATGCGTTCGCTCTTTAACTTACTCTCTTCACTATAGCAAAAAGGATTAACATGGAAAAAGCGTTCGAAAAAATTATAAGCCTGACAGGAGAGGATTTGTCTCGTCCTGGGTTAACTAAAACACCGGCCCGAGCCGCAAAAGCATTCGAGTATCTAACCAGCGGATACAACGTAGATCTTAATCAGCTAATAAATAATGCTCTATTCCCCTCAGATTCCGAGGAAATGGTAATGGTGAAAGACATAGAGCTCTTCTCTCTGTGTGAACATCACTTACTTCCATTCATTGGTAAGTGCCACGTAGCGTACATACCCAATGGAAAAGTTCTTGGGTTGTCAAAAATTGCTCGGGTAGTAGATATGTTCTCACGGCGTCTACAGATTCAGGAAACGCTGGCGCAACAAATAGCCTCGACGATTCAGAAAGTTACCAGTGCCCAAGGTGTAGGTGTTATAATTGAGGCGAAACACATGTGTATGATGATGCGCGGTGTCGAAAAGCAGAATTCTTCCATGAAAACTTCAGCCATGTTGGGCCTGTTTCGCAGCAACCAAGCAACTAGAAATGAATTCCTTGCGCTTCTTCAGGGGCATTAAACACATGTTAAAATACTAACCGCAAACTCAATACCAAAATGCGTCATCAACACGCTAAATGAAAAAGTCTGGAAAAAGTTCCTCCTCCGTGATCGCAGGATCCACACGATACTTGCTGAAGTCGTGACAGCCCGCTTCTCGCAATACGTCCTCATCAATACAAAAATTTCCACTAAAACTTGTGCTCTCTCGAATTAAGATTGAATGTGCAGCGTCCCCCATTATCTTTGCTGAGCGAGAGCGACGCAAAACATGCTCACCACCCACGATGTTAGCAACTGCAGCGGTTGCGATAGTAGTTTTTGGCCAGAGAGCATTAAAAGCAATTCCTAAGTTTGCAAACTCTTCACTCATCCCTAGGACGCACATACTCATCCCAAACTTTGCCATAGTATAAGCGACGTGGTTCTGGAACCAACGCGCTTCCATATTTAGGGGAGGTGAAAGGTTTAGGACATGGGGGTTCTCAGCCTGCTTAAGGTGCGGAATTGCTAACTTAGAACATAAAAATGTACCGCGAGTGTTGATAGTGTGCATCAAATCATAGTTTTTCATTGTTAACATCTCAGTGCTCATCAAATTTATAGCGCTCGCATTGTTTATAACAATATCAATACCTCCAAAATGTGCTGCGGTCTTTTGAATAGCCATCTCCAATTGATCCTCGAAACGTATGTCTACTGGCAACGGTAACGCCCTGCCGCCACTAGCATTGATTTCCTCCGCGGCTGAGTAAATTGTCCCAGGAAGTTTTGGATGAGGCTCAATGGTCTTGGCTGCAATAGCTACATTAGCTCCATCAAGAGCTGCTCGCTTTGCAATCGCCAGTCCAATGCCTCGACTGGCCCCGGTAATAAATAAGGTTTTTCCATTTAAATTTGCCATATAAACGCCATAACCTTTGTCACCGCTTATCCATGGGCATGCCCCACTGTTTATCCAGATCCGGGTGATTTTCTTCGTTCAGAATTACAACTTAAGTATTCCCCAGACCGCCCCGTGTTAAAGACACCGGATCGAGCAGGGTCTCTAGAACCTCCCGATTCATCTCAGTTTCCTCAATAGCAACCTCAATTATTGGACGACTCTGGGCATACGCTTTTTTTGCAATTTCAGCGGCTTTAGCATAGCCAATAACAGGATTCAGGGCAGTAACAAGTATAGGATTTCTGGACAAAGATGCATTTAACTTCTCTTCATTGACCTTAAAGGTGCTTATAGCCTTGTCCGCTAAAAGTCGGGACACATTTGTCAGCATTTCGATACTTCTAAGTAAATTATCCGCGATCATCGGCAACATCACATTCAACTCAAAGCTACCTGACTGCCCGCCAATTGAAATCGCCATATCATTACCCATGACCTGAGCGGCTACCATTGCTGCAGACTCTGGGATAACTGGATTTACCTTACCTGGCATTATCGAGGAACCCGGTTGCAGAGGTTCCAAAGAGATCTCTCCTAAGCCAGCTAAAGGTCCGGAATTCATCCACCTTAGGTCATTCGAAATCTTCATCACAGAGACAGCTACTGTCCTAAGATTTCCTGACAATGCCACGGCAATATCTTGTGTCCCAATATGCGTAAAAAAATTTTCGGCTACAGTAAAACAAATACCTGTCGTTTGCGACAGCTTCTCACAAAATAATTTTGGGAAGTCAGAATGTGCATTTATACCGGTGCCAACAGCAGTACCGCCTTGAGCGAGACTCCTCAACGACGGAAGGATATCCTCCAAGAAGTCAATATTCTGTCGGATTTGAGTTGCCCAACCCATTAAACTCTGACTCATTCGCACCGGCATGGCATCCATCAAGTGTGTTCGGCCTGTTTTAACGTGTCGGTGAACTGCTTCTGCTTTTCGCTCGATTGCAATCGCAAGGTAATATAAAGCCGGCAAAAGGCCCGATTGCAATTGCATCGATGCACTTATATGGATTGCGGTTGGTATGATGTCATTACTACTTTGTCCAAAATTAACGTGGTCATTTGCACTTACTTCCCGACCCAAGCGACGAGAGGCCAGCGTAGCCAGCACCTCATTAGCATTCATATTTGAACTTGTACCAGACCCAGTTTGATAAATATCAACTGGAAAATTTATCATCAATCGATCATCCAACAGCAAATCGTCAACGGAAGAAACAATTGCCTCGCACATATCTTTGGGTATTAGCTCCAAAGCATAATTCGCCTCGGCAGCTGATCTTTTTGCCAACAAAAGTGCTCTTATGAACGCCGCAGGCATTGTCCTTCCGCTGACAGGAAAATTATTAATAGCTCGTTGAGTTTGAGGCCCATACAACGCATCTTTCGGCACATCCAAGCTGCCCATGCTATCTTTTTCAATCCTAATACTCATGACACATCCTTCTAAAATCTTTATTCGACGATAATTGAATTGACTCTATCATTTTAACCCAGACTACACACAGAAATATTCCAGGAAATATTCCCACGATCGCCTTCCTTTGATGAATTTTAGGTGAATAGTTCGCTTGTGCTAGGCCCAATCACGATAAACCGAGATATTTGAATAATGGATGGGCAATAACATGTTGCTGCAGTAATGCGGGACTTTAGAAATTCTTTAAGTAGTTCTAAATGATCGAGCCGAAATGCTGCGAGATCGCAAACGCGACATCCTTAGCCCCAGACTCTAAATGTAAGTGATGCCCCCCGTGAATCTTTTCCTCAACAAAATTTTTAATATGCTTTCTTGGATTGATATACTTTTTTGTCCGCTGATCATTGTTCTTTGTGTTTGCAAAAACACCTTTGCTTGCTGTAATCATCTTTGTTGGTGCCGCAATAGATTCAAAGAAGTCCCTCATCTGCCCACCTGTAAACCTCAATGCGGAGGAACACTTCAGGCGTTGGTCGTTATTCCAGAAATATCCCCTATCACATTTGCGAACACCTCTCTTAGCAAGAACTTCAGCCGCACCCATTTCAAGAGGCAAAAAACCATTAGCCCTTGCGGTCACGGCATCTTCAAAAGTTGTGAAAAAAGTCGGATCTGAAGAAGTAAATAAGTTTTCTTCTCGAACTGATTTGACAAAATGTCTAGAAGCACTATGCTTCTTACCTGCGATTGATATATGTCCGTCAATCATGAGCAGTCTTCTAATAAGACGAGGAAAAGCACCGGCGACAAGTGCTGCTATAAGGGCTCCTCTTGAATGGCCAATTAGAGAAAAATGATCCCAGTGCATTTGCTTTGCGATAGAGGTAACATCATGGATCTCCTGAAAGAGGTCATAGGTAGCGTCTGGGGAGCGAGAGTCACTTAAACCGTGCCCAGCACTGTCTACCGCCAGAATATGCATACCTTTAATATAAGGCATGATTCGATCGAATGTAGCAGCGTTATCGAGCCATCCGTGGAGAGCAATTACTGGCATGGATCCATCAATACCCCACTCTTTCGCCGATATTGACAAACCTCGACAACAAAATTTTTTTTCACCAACATGAATAAGTGACAAGCTCTCTCATCCCTACTAAAATTGTGCCATGAGCACGTAGATATAGAGCTTCTAACTTTAGCTCTCAACCTACAAAGTATCGCCTCGACCCAAAAACTGTCTGGTCTCAGCTACCTTTGTCCTCATCACGATCCCCAATACCACCAGAAGAGCCCTCTTCGGCCGTAAAAGACGGCACATCATCGGTTGCTCCAACAGATTTAAACTCGGAGTCATCAGCTCGATCTGGCTGGTCTGTACCAGATCTATCTGCGCTGCCTTCTAAACTTCTTGACCATTCGCTGAAGGGAAATGCTTTGTGCTCACTGGTAAATGTGACAAATCGCAATGTATCAAAGACCCAGAGGCTTAAATCACCTGAAAAATCTATGATCTTTTTATTCGTGCTCCCAGTTGCCAGGAACATACCTGACTGCACCAGAATTATTATAAATAATAGCCCACGCGCGATTGCCAAAAAAACTAAGAACAGCAACACGTACCCCAACCTAATCCAAGAATCAATGTTCATTAACGACGTTTTCAGATCAGTCATTTAAGCTCTCCATAAAATCAACATCATAGTTCTGTTCAGCCCTCATCATGTTTTGTAATGACACCTCTACCGATTGGCCTTCGAATAACGTTGCGTGCAATGCAGAGGCCAAGGGCATATATATTCCCATTTGATCCGCTTTATTTTTAACAAGTTTGGTAGTGTTTATGCCCTCCACAACTTGTCCCACCTCACGGAGCGTCGTGTCAAGCGACTTTCCTTTCCCTATTCCAAACCCGACTTGAAAGTTTCGGCTCAGGGGTGACGTACATGTCACGAAGAGATCACCTACCCCGCTCAAGCCGAGAAAAGTCGCGGCTTGAGCACCCAACCTCGTTCCAAAGCGGCACATCTCAGCAAGACTTCGAGTCAGAAAAACACCTTTTGTATTGTGCCCTGCTTCCATTGCTGAAGCAATGCCAGCAATTATTGCGTATATATTCTTAAGTGCTCCTGCTAATTCAACTCCTCGCTGATCATGATTCGCATAGACACGAAAATGCTTCGAGGCGAGCATGGTCTGCACTAACCTACACAATTCGGGATCCCCACTAGCGACAACAGTCCCCGTTATCTGTTGGCTGGCGATTTCTTGCGCAAGATTTGGGCCGCTAATTACAGCGACTCTAGCGTGAGGTATCTGCCGCCTAATGAGCTCGCTTGGAGTGTCAAAGTCTTCACCGCAAATCCCCTTGGCTGTGCTCACGATCACCGTTCCGGGAATAACTTGATCAGCAATAGCCCGGGCCAGGCCGCCAATTGCAGAACTTGGAACCGCAAAAAAGATAGTGGTAGCCTTATCTAAAGCCTGCTTAAGATCCGCCGTTATGCCTAGATGTGGCGACAATTCATAGTTGGGAAGATAATCAGAATTAATTCTACAAAAATCCGTTCGCTCAGCTCGGTCAGCACTTCTCATCCACAAGTAGGCACTATGTTGATTCACGGCAATTATGTTAGCGATGGCAGTACCAAAGCTACCGCCGCCAAGAACGACTACTTTACCTTTATCAAGCATTGCTTGGTCCAATTCCTATACTCGCTTCCAGTATAGAGTCAGCAAATGGTTATGTCAGGCAAAAAAACTAAGAAATCGGAACCAGCTCAGTCTCAAACTAAAGATGCTCAGGAGAACATCATCTTATTCAGCTGTTGGACAAACTGAGCAGGATTATCAAGTGGCCGTCCCGCGGACAATGCTGCTTGATCAAATAGCAAACCAGCAAGTATCTCAGCGTCCTCAGTTCCATCCTCAGATTTTAATTTAACTACAAGAGGATGCTCTATGTTAATCTCAAGAACAGGCTTGGTGTCGGGCACACTTTGCCCCGCGGCCTGCATTATTTTCCGCATTTGCTCCCCCATGTCATGCTCCCCCACTACAAGGCATGCAGGCGAGTCTGTTAGTCGCTGGGTAGTCCTGACGTCGTTCACTTTGCCGTCAAGAAGTTCCTTCACGCGATCACAAAGTTCTTTCTCAGTTTTATTTTCACTTTCCTGGTCACTCTTTTCTTTGTCAGACTTTTTTGTCTTTGAGTCAGTAAGTTCCTGCAAATCTAACTCGCCTCGAGAAATATCCTGAAAATTAAGGCCGTCAAACTCGGTGAGGTAACCCATCATCCATTCATCTATCCGATCCGTCATTAATAGAACTTCTATATCATGTTTTCGGAACGCTTCTAAGTAGGGGCTATTCGCTATAACCGAGTAACTTTCGCCCGTAAGATAATAAATTTTGTCTTGATGACCCTTTTTTCTGCCAACGTAGTCCATCAAGCTTACAGAACAAGAATCTGAGTCGCTCTCAGAGCTCGTAAACCTTAACAGTTTCGCAATTTTTTCCCGATTAGCATGGTCTTCACTAGGGCCTTCCTTGAGAACGCTACCGAATTGGCCCCAAAATGTCGTATATTTTTCGACGTCATTTGACGCAAGTTTTCCTAGCATATCAAGAACCCGCTTGGTTATCGCAGAGCGAATGTTGTCAACCACCGGCGTCTTTTGGAGCAGCTCTCGTGACACGTTTAAGGGAAGGTCTGCACTGTCAATAACGCCTTTTACAAACCGCAGATACATCGGCATGAATTGCTCAGCATCGTCCATAATGAAAGTACGTTTTATGTACAACTTTACGCCTCTTGCAGCATCTCTTTGATAGAGGTCCATCGGGGCCATGCTAGGTATGTACAACAAACTCGTGTATTCATGCTTTCCTTCTACGCGATTGTGACTCCAATGAAGAGGAGGAGAGAAATCATGAGAGATGTGGCGGTAAAAATCTTTATATTCATCATCGGTTATCTCGCTTCGCGACCGAGTCCATAAAGCTTTTGCATCATTGATAGAGTCCCACTCAGGAGTTTTATCTGGATCTTCGACAACGATCTCATCTTCATCAGTTTCAGGTGCGGGAGGGTCTTTCTTTATCATTTGCACCGGAATGGCAATATGATCAGAGTACTTTTTAACGATACTTCGCAAACGCCAATCATTTGCGAACTCGTGCTCGTCATCTTTTAGGTGCAACGTGACTCTGGTACCACGCTCTACCATATTAATTGGCTCAATCTGATAATCTGCCTCTGCTTCACATGTCCATCGCACCGCATCACTATCAGCACCTCCCGCTCGTCTTGTCTCAACAACAACTCTCTTTGCTACAATAAAAGAGGAGTAGAACCCAACTCCGAACTGACCAATCAGCTGAGCATCTTGCTGTTGATCACCAGTCAAGGACTGAAGAAATTCGCTGGTACCAGATTTGGCAATGGTCCCGAGGTTTTCTATTACCTCGTCCTTTGACATTCCGATACCATTGTCCGAGACTGTTAGAGATTTATTTTCCTCATCTACCTCAATTCTGATTCTCAAATCACCGTCGCTATCATACAGACTGGGATCTTCCAGCGCCTCAAAACGTAACTTGTCGGCGGCGTCGGAAGCATTTGATATTAACTCTCTCAAGAATATTTCCTTGTTCGAATAGAGCGAGTGGATCATAAGGTGCAGAAGCTGCTTTGCTTCAGTTTGGAAAGCCCTGGTTTCTGCATGGTTCGAGGCTGACATTGTTTTCGAATCTCCCTATCAATTTGACATCTTTTAGAAATGGGGACTTCAATAAAAATTTCAACCTCATTGTCTACTTTATTGCTATCACACTAACATTACTTTGTTAGCAAGGGCGAAAATAATATTATTTTAGGTAAATAGTTTACTGGTGCCGCATCCTACATGGCAGGAAAACCGTGCCTTGAGCTTGTAGTGACTCGAGCGTAAAAGTCTCTCTGTATCTTGGATTACCTAAATCACTAACAAACTGTGCAAAAAAACATCATGGCCTGCAGCACCCTCGAAGTGCCACCCGAGACAACACGGTCGTCGGCCTTTTAAAGCCAAAAATAAGTCCCTCACACACCATCAAGCTTTAAGCCCGCTACGTTTTAAACCGGACCTGATAACCGCAGTTTTTTAGTTGGATCCAGCGGCTCCATCAAATCAGTTTCGATGGTAAGATCTCCTCAGTAAAATCCAGAGACTATCTCAATTTTATTCTTTGTAGTACTTAAAAACTTTTTCGCTTCAGCGATATCCAATAGCTCCAGCCGGAGGTCTCGAACCACATTTTTGTGAGCATGCTAGATTGCCACTTACAGTAACTCCAGAAACTTAACGAGCCGTCAAGACGTCGGAAATTGATACAATGTTATTTTAAAAAAAATTCTGAGCTCGCCGAAATTTGTGGCTACCCTCCTTCCTGTGTAATGCTCAAAAAGAATAGAGAGGACAAAAGAGCGCTTTTAATTCTGAAACCAGTGTTCTAACCAAGTTAAAAATTTCTAAGAAATAAACGCAGTCAAAATCTATGTCTTCACAACTCATCACAATTCCTCTGGAGTACGCGGTGGTGTTGTCTTACAGTGGGTCAAAAGATCACATTGTTTAACCTAAGGACCTGTGTCAGACTTAACTTGGGGGACACAAAAGCAAAAATTTTCAGTAATTTTTTAATCTAACCATCTGAGACAGTGACACAAGTTTGCGTATAAAAGGAATCTTCAATGATGAAAGAATTAGATTTTTATTTCGATGTAGGAAGCCCAACATCCTACCTCGCCTATCGGAAACTTCTTCAGATGCAGTCTAAATATAATTTCAATCTGATCTACATTCCAATACTTTTAGGCGGTATCTTTAAGTTAACAGGCAATCAGTCGCCTGCCGTCATCGCAGCAAAAGGAAAATATATGGAGCTATTCGATCTGCCCAGGTTTGCTAAGCTATACAACGTTTCTTTTAAATCGAATCCTCACTTTCCCGTAAACACACTTACCTTGATGCGTGGGGCTATCGCTGCTCAAGAAATGACTTTTTTAAATAAATACCTTGATTGTGTTTTCGACGCTCTTTGGGTAAAACAACTGAATATGGGTCACCCAGAGATCTTGGCTGATGAATTAAAAAAAAATGAAATGGAATATAGTGTAGTAATTAAATTAGCTCAGAGCGAACAAATTAAGGCGAAACTCATAGAAAACACTCAACAAGCTGTTGATAGAGGCATATTCGGCGCGCCAACATTCTTTATTGAAGGAGATATGTATTTTGGGCAGGATCGGTTGCATATAATCGAAACCCTTTTAATGAAAGATGGAAAGCAAACAGAAACTTTTATTAAACAATCAATATCGACAGATTCAAAGCTCAGCCCTGACCTTATGAATGAGCTATAAAAAACAAAAATGTAATCTCAAGGGAAATTGACGAAGATATTGTGTGCAAAGTGGCAGGTACTAAAAGAAAATATTTGTTAGCAGCGATCATCGCCATCTTAGGATTAGAGACAAACACGGCGAAAACCAAATCACTTAATGGAGAAGAAATAGCAAATCCCGGAGGAGAATGGTTGAGTTATGGTCGTGATTATACTGAGCAACGTTTCAGCCCACTCTCCAAAATCAATCACAATAATGTAAAAAACCTTACTCTAGAGTGGAGTTTTACTTTCGCGACAGCTCGAGGCATGCAGTCTACACCCTTAGTGCATGATGGTGTCATCTACGTCAGTACCGGTTGGAGCCACGTGTACGCTCTGGATGCGATGACCGGAAAGCAGATCTGGCACTATGATGCAAAAGTTTCCAAAACTTTTCTTGCAAAGACCTGTTGTGGACCCGTCAACCGTGGCGTAGGTCTCTGGCAGGGAAGTGTCACTGAACCTCTTCAAGTTTTTTTAGCCGCCCTCGATGGAAGGTTAATCGCCTTGGACGCAAAAACGGGTATGGAAAATTGGTCAACGCAAACTACGCCAACAAATGGGAATTATAGTATAACTGGGGCCCCTAGGATTGCAAAAGGCTTAGTGTTTATCGGCAATAGCGGTGGGGAATTGGGTGTTCGGGGCTTCATCTCTGCATATGACGTGTTGACAGGAGAAAAACGATGGCGGGTATACACCGTTCCACGCGATCCAAAAAAGCTCCAAGAGAGCCCTGCACTCTCCAAAGCCCTTGAAACGTGGAATGGTGATTACTGGCACACGCAGGGTGGCGGCGGCGGGACTATCTGGGATTCAATCGTATATGACCCAAAGTTTGATCTACTTTTTGTCGGCACTGGAAATGGCTCTCCATGGAATCGTAAGATTCGCAGTCCGGGTGGAGGAGATAATCTTTACCTAAGCTCTATACTGGCGCTAGATCCCGAAAACGGTGGGTATGTATGGCACTACCAAGTTACCCCAAAAGACAATTGGGATTATACAGCTACCCAACAATTGGTTCTTGCACAACTCGAAATTGACGGATCCACTCGGGATGTGATTATGCAGGCACCAAAAAATGGTTTTTTCTATGTGCTAGATCGTGTCTCAGGCGAGCTTTTATCGGCAAATCCATACACGCATATAACTTGGGCAAGCCATGTTGATATGAAAACAGGGAGACCAGTAGAAACGAAGTATGCGAATTATCAAAAAAATGGTGGAAGTTATATATGGCCCTCACCTTTCGGAGCACACAACTGGCAGCCTATGTCCTTCAACCCGAACACGGGTCTCGTTTACATACCGGTGCAAAATATCCCTGGATATTTCTCTGAAATAGACAAAGTGGAATACAAAATTAATCGCTGGAATACAGGCGTCGATCTAAACGAGGCAAGAGATGCAAAGAGTTGGGTCACAGCAAAAGCGTCAAGGGACGCTCTAGTTTATGGAGAGCTTGTTGCTTGGGACCCAGTCAAGGGCAGCAGTAAATGGCGAGTCAGGCTCCCAAAACCGTCGAATGGAGGAGTCCTCAGCACGGCAGGCGGTATCGTTTTTCAAGGCACGCACGAGGGGAAATTTGCCGCCTATGATGCGGACGATGGTGAGCATCTTTGGGAGTACAAATCAGATAGCGCTATTTTAGCTGGACCAATTAGCTATGAGATAAATAACAATCAATATATCGCGGTTACCCAAGGAGGTGGTGGGACGGTAATGCTGACTCTTGGAGAAGATCTAAAATATCAGCGAGTAAACCATAATAAGCTTTTAGTGTTCAGACTGGGTAAGTCTAATCAAAGCCCAAAGCAATCTACTGAGAGCCTGGCGGCAATTTTGCCCCTGGAGGATGAATTAAGCGCAGATAAGAAAATCATCAGACATGGTGAAATGTTGTATGGTCGGAATTGTGCTAGTTGTCATGGAATCAGTGCGAAAGGAAATGGCGTTTTACCAGACTTACGCTACATGGACAAGGAGACGCACAGTGGCTTTATGGCAATTGTTCTCGGGGGCACTAAATCAGAGCATGGAATGTTGGGATACCATGACACGTTAACAGCTCTCGATGTAGAAAATATTCATCATTTTCTCAAAAAAAAACAGCACGAATTACCTGACAGATCAGAGATGTCTAATTTACAGAAGCTCGAGTACTGGGGAATATTTTGGTTGTCGAAGCTAGGAGAGAAGTTCCCCTTTATACTTAACTGGACCCGTGGTCTTATCATGTAACAATGGGCAGGATATTTGAGGTCCCAACAATGCCTGTAACCTTTAGGTGCCGGTAAATTTTGCGGGCCGCTTCGACAAAAATGCGGCCATAGATTCTTTTAAATCATTTGATTTCATACTTGTCATTAACGTGTACATCCCATTAAGCATGAGGCTTTGCTCTGTAGTCAGATTTTCACTTTGCTGAAGTATGAATTTAGTCCCCTTCACTGCTAGCGTTGAGTTTGATGCAATATCAGATGCAATCTCCATAGCGCCCTTGTATGCATCCTCAAAAGAACCATAGACGTCATTCACAAGTCCAATCTTTTCTGCTCGTTTTGAGCCAATATCTTTTCCTGTATATGCTAGTTCCGCCACATGGCCCGCATTTAAAATGTGAGGGAGACGTTGAAGTGTTCCAACATCCGCCACTAGGCCAATTCTCGTCTCTCGCACACTAAAATTAGCGTCTGAGCTGCAAAGTCTGATGTCACACGCGCTGATTAGATCGATACCGGCTCCCAGACAGTGTCCATGCACGACAGCAATCACAGGTAACGGACACTCGGCGATCGATGAAATCGCTCGCTGAAAACGACGGGCGCCTTCTAATTGGTTTAAATTCGAAACCGCTTCGGACGGCGCCTCACTCGAAGTCTTAGTGGCCATTAAGCCATCAAAAAGATCGATACCCACGCAAAAATGTTTACCCCTCCCCGCGATTATTATCGCCTTCGTAGTGCCATCCCGAGAGAGTGAATCAAGGGCACCAGGTATTATACTCCAGAGTTCAGTAGACAATGCATTATATTTATCTGGACGATTCAGCCATATCGTGCCCACATCACCCGACTTTTCAATAGACAGCAGTTCAGGAGGGGACATTGGTTACACCTTCTGAACTGCTGTGATTACTGTTACCAAAATTACTAAAGAAAATGTTTTCAACATCTAACGTTTTCATCATATTTTTTGCCAAATTTGAGTACTTACACTGTTGGGCCTTTAGAACAAAAGACGCCAGCAGGAACTAGATAGGGTTACTGAACATCAGCATCCATAAAAACTTATTTTTATTTAGAGCTGAGGTTCCGAAATCAAAATATCGATCACGCGTCCTCGCAGAGCTCTTTTTTGACGGGCTAAGTTCTCATGCATGTTTTTTTCATGACCCTCGAAATACAGCAGGTTTTGCAACGCCTCATCCAAATCACTTTCATCCAGCCAGTCTTGAATCTCTAGGATTTCATCATCGGTAATGTCTAAATAATTCTGATCCTCACCAGTAAATAACGACTTCCAATGTTCACAAGGATCCATATATGCACCAGCTGGGCAATCACATTTTATCCTTAAAGCCTTACCGATCCGTGAAATCTTCACAGTCACCGGCGTGGGGCCGGCACCTTGGACTCGAAAAACTTTAACCTTATTAATTTCGGACATTGAGCTTTTCCTTTTGTGTTTTACCCTACTTTATATTAGGGGCTAAACTGTCGATAAGTCACCCTAATGAACTTGAGCCAGTCACTAGTTTAACAGCTTTGCGCCCAATGGAAAGACACCCGTCAAAAGGGCGTTCCTCGCACAAAAATAGAATGGGATCAATCACTCTTTACTAATAGGCAATTACCCTCCCATTTTTTATGAGGTCTATTATCCACAAACAATTCGGTCTCCACCGCGAGTGTATCCCTCTGGACCTGAGTAGTATTCTTATATATCTTTCCATCACTCCCTGGGCCCTCGATGTGCTCCATCATGATTACCGTCGGCGAAAGCACAATATCCCGGTAATCTCGTCCTTGCATAGCTGCCTTTGCAAACTCCATATCAATACTGAGTTTAAAAGACTGTTTTTCGTCGATGGACGGATCCCCGGTGACACCATAGTCCTCAGCGTCGAATGATCTCTCTGTGGTACACTTGAGCTCAACAGCATTTAAATAACCACAAGGCCAAACTAAAGTGAGTAGTACTAGCCAAAAACGAAACATGACAGTTTCTCCTTACTAACGTCGGTTAAAACACACAAGTAAGTAATACCGAAATTACGAGTTTACGATGTTTCTCACGGATATTCCATGGTACACATGAGAGATAAACGCGATTTTATTTCGAAGACATTTATAAAAGACGTACTCTGAGCATACCACCCAGGTAGTTTGTGTCATAGATTCATTTTTAAAGTACCACTAGATTTAGGTTTGCTCGTTGGTAGAGGGGGTGAATAGGATTACCTCGCAAAGTTATCCCCAGGCAATACAACGGCCTGATAAACCGCAATACCTCTAACGATCGATCAAGATACTCGCCACCGTTTCCCCATGCAGCTAATGCAACTTTATGCTTTCGGAAAGCAAGTTCCAGCCATCCATCATTTTGAGGGCCGATGGGATCATCCATTTTTCTTAACTCTAGGGGATCCCTTGCCACAGCTGCAAATAAATTAACAATACAGAGTTGGCCAAAACCCCACTTCCTCGCATAGCTAATGCATTTTCTGGTGGTTGCATCATCCACTCGCTCATCAGCAGTTGAAGGATTCAACCCAAACACCAAAATCGATGGTAATTGCCTATCCCAAGTTCGCCAAAGACTATATCTGTAGCGTCTACAATGGGAAAAAGTTGCGGTTCTATCCATTAGTCACAAATGGTTTATGAATGAGTCATTTTTTTGAAAGCTTAAGTTTTGCGGACTTATACTCACCCTCTAATCTGTCTACCAAGTTTTGAGTGGTGAGAATCGATTTCACTACTCCAATCCCTTGACCACAACCCCAGATGTCTTTCCATGCCTTGGGAATGGAATCCCCGCCGGAACCGAAACTCATTTTGGACGGGTCACTCTCTGGCAGGTTTTCGGGATCCAATCCCGCGGCTTCAATAGAGGGTCTTAGGTAATTTCCATGAATTCCAGTGAATAGATTACTCAAGATAATATCGTCTGCATTGTAATCGACAATCGCCTGTTTATATGCATGGGCAGCATTAGCCTCGTCTGTCGCTATAAAAGCGGAGCCAATGTAGGATAGATCTGCCCCCATGGCCTCCGTCGCTAAAACTGCGTCGCCACTGGCGATCGAACCCGACAGTAGCAATGGACCGTCAAACCATTCCCTTATCTCTTGAACTAGCGCAAAAGGCGATAACGCGCCAGCATGTCCACCAGCCCCTGCTGCCACAGCAATTAGTCCATCAGCCCCCTTCGAAATCGCTTTTTTTGCAAAGCGGTTATTAATAACGTCATGAAGTACGATACCGCCATAGGAGTGAACCGCTTTATTTACATACTCCTTTGCACCTAGCGAAGTAATTACAATTGGTACACGCCACTTAACACACATCTCGACATCATGCTGTAGCCTGTCGTTGGAAGAGTGAACGATCTGATTTACGGCAAATGGAGCAGAAGGGAATTCAGGATTCTGCTTATCATACTCCGCTAGCTCTCTGGTGATTTTTTCAAGCCATCGGTCCAACTCTTCGGCAGGTCGGGCATTGAGTGCAGGGAAAGAGCCCACTACCCCCGCTTTACACTGAGCAATTACCAGATCGGGGTTCGAAATAATAAATAACGGCGCTGCCACAACTGGTAGCTTAAGATGTTCATTCAAAATTGTGGGTAATGCCATTTCGTTTTTCCTTCGTTAAATTTTAATTCCTGAGTCCAATAACTAAACCAGTTTGTTTTGCGGCAGAGCTTTTTCATCAGACTAAAGGGTAACTTCAGCAAGATTTCTATTAAGCTTGTCTTTCAGGAAAACAAGTGATTTCATTTTTTCTAAGGAGTGCGACACCATGAAAGCGCCCTCTAGGATACCAAAACGATGCAACTCAGCTAAGTCTTCATGGGATAAAGACGTTAATTTCTCATGGTCGATATTATATAGCCCCTGCAAGTTACGAGACTTAGTGTCCTCAAAAGTTAAATCGAGGCTGACAGGTTTGACTAATCCGTGATCAAGGAGTGTTTTCACAAAGGACTTCGTCTCACTCACTCCCGAGGTGATTTTTTCTAACATGGCGAGCATCTTATCCATGAACGGCATATACTCACCATTGTCCGAAAAAAGACGTTGGCCGCACTCGAAGTTGACCCAAGGGTTACCCATATCAATGTATACATCCAAGCAGTCCTGGCTCAAATGAAAGGGTTTTCGAGCAATAGTGAGGGGCACATGTGTGGAACGCCAGCTACCATCCCGAGAGATGAATAAATTTTCATTTTCAGCGAACCCAAGCAAAGCCGCTAACAAGAATTCTCCCGTCTCGGAGTCTTTTATCAAAAACGTAGGGTAATTGGCTGTAACAGAGAGCAGTTCGGAAATTAGCACCGGCACCACGTGTGTAGACGCCTCGGGCTGTTTTGAATAATCTACGTTAATATATACATTTCTATGCTCCGTCTTACTGAGTCGTTCAATTCCCCCAGAATTCACAGCGCACTCATACCGTATCGATTAATCTTCTGCAGTAGCTGCCGATTGTCTGGCAACAGTTCTACAGCCTTTGAAATCATGCGCTCGTTTTCTGCAACAGCCGCTCTGTAAGCCTCATCAGTGCATTCAACACTTCGGTTGCTTATCTCCGTTCGAAACCCCATACCATAGAGCACATACTGATAACTGGCGGCTGGAAAAACTTCTTCCTTGTGCGAAAAATCCTGACGATATGGAGTATGCGACTTCCATAACTCGAGCAACTCTGCTAATGATTCTGGAATCGTGCTAGAGCAACGATTGTCAATCCAAAAATCTGTGTCGTCACGCTTTGATAGAACGTAGTGTAATTTGAGGAAGTCGATAATTCTCTCCCAGTGATAGGTCATGGCTTTATTAAACCGTCGAGCAATAATGGGCATAGTTTTCCTGGTCTCAGGAAGCTGGTCACGGACAAATTTTGCCGATATTTCTATTAACATTAATGCGGACGCCTCCAGAGGCTCCAAAAATCCTGCAGACAGGCCAATTGCTACGCAATTTTGCTTCCAAAATATCTCTCGATGACCTGATCGAATGGATATTTTCTTGACACTAAGTTCTTTAAAAGAAGGCCCGATATAATCAGCCAAAGTCTCTTCAGCTTCTTCCCCGCTAGAATGATTACTGGAATACACATACCCAATACCCCGGCGGCTTGTAAGCCCGATGTCCCAAATCCATCCAGCCTTTTGGGCTGTCGAAACCGTGTATGGCAAGATTGGTTCCTCTTCAGATTCGTAAGGCTTCTGGGCTGCTAACGCCCTGTCTATAAAGAGCGAGTCATTTTTGTCAATGAACTCGACCCCGAGTGTTTTACCCAACAACAATGAGGCCATTCCCGTACAGTCCACAAAAAGGTCTGCACTGAGATGTTGTCCGTCTGTAGTTTTAACGCACCGGATACCGCCATCCTCCGACTTTAATACCTCAGAGATCGTTGCTAACTTATGCTTTACGTTAAGCTTCGTTGTGCAGTGATCTGTTAAAAATTTTGTAAATTTACCCGCATTTAAGTGATAAGCGTAATTTGCGGCCGAGTTGTATTCAGGCATTGTAACTGTCTTTGGAGCAAGAGCTCGCTCACAAAGAGCTTCCTGAAAGCATACGCTTTCTGAAAAAGAACGATCGCAATTGCTCTTGAGCCAGAAAGGTGCGAGATTGATTTTTGTAAAATCCTGAGGCAACATCAAGGGATGGTAATAATAGTCTGCCTCGTCACCATTTACCCATTTCGCAAATTTAGCACCATGTTTAAAAGATGCATCACATTCTCGAAAAAAGTCAGTTTCCGAAATACCCATCTCTCTTAATGTACCTTTCATGGTAGGCCATGTTCCCTCCCCCACTCCAATAATCTTTACGTCTGGAGACTCAACTAGAGTAATGCTCATAGTCTTCCCATAGCGGGCTGCCAAGATCCCGGCAGTCAACCAACCAGCTGACCCTCCTCCGACTATCAGGATGGAGCTTATACTATCATCGAAGTTTGCTTCATTTGCCTTCATGCTACTCTTTTACCCCCACAATGAATGTAACTAAAATTTTGCCGAATAACCCTTTGATTATATTATATACCTAACTACGCACAACACTTAATATACTGGCTCACCTGGGAACGCGAAGGGGTCGCTGACCGATAGCCAGCGACCCCTGTCTATTTGCTACTGACTTAAGCTTCAGAACTTGGCACGCACGCCAACCGCGTATCTTGCGCTTCCAGTAGCGACATTTGACATGTGGTTCGCATACCTACCTCTAGCTCTCAAGTCTTCGCTAGTAATATTCACTCCTTCAAAAAGAATGGTTATGGAGTCTGAATAATCATAGCTTGCAGATATATCTAATTGACCATACTCGTCAAAGATAGTCGGCTCAGTGGTGTTACGGTCATTCTGACCAAAACGTTCAAAGAAACTGTCCCTGAAATTATAGGCGACTCGGGCTTGAATTGGTCCCTTTTCATAAAAGCCAATCATGTTCCAAGAGTCTCCTACACCAGAAAGCGCAAATGTTGTCGCAATATTAGTTGCATCAAACGTAGCATCAGTCTCAACTAAAGTCATATTAGCAGAAACACCAAACCCACTGTCTCCGAAGAGATAAGACGCGGCTATCTCCCAACCATCAACCTCAGCAACATCATTATTGGATGGACGAGTAACATTATATAAAATTGCTGTCCCTCCAATTCCCGGGGTTAAGACGTCGGTAGGGTAGGACAGAGTTGCTCCCGATGCGGTTGTCAAATTTTCTTGAGTAACGGTGTTTGAAACGAAGTTGTCTACCGTCTTTTTGAAGTATGCCGCAGAGAAGTAACTAAAGTCATCGAGATAATATTCCACACCCACATCAATGTTTGTTGAGGTGAATGGTAAGAGACCCGGATTACCTGCACTCGCTTGTCCACCTGTTCCTGCCTCATCTCTAACATCACCGGCAAGATTTCTCGCTGACCTCATTGAAGCGAGATTCGGTCGAGTGATAGTCTCTGAATGAGCAAGCCTCAAAATCGTCTGATCGTTAAGTTGATACCTCAGGGAAAGATTGTGCAAACCCATATCATAACTAGCAGAGTCAGTGAAATTTATAGACCCATCTTCAACCTTACCCATAGGCTCACCAATACCTGCGGCGACATAACCCGTGAGATTTACCTCTTCAGAAGTAGACTCAATGTCAGTGGACTCATGCCGGTACCCCAGGACGACTTCCAGCGGCCTTCCACCAACCTCGAGCCCCTCAGATTTCGCCTCCACATAAAACGCAGTAGTTTCTTCATTGATATCATACCAGGAGGACTCATAAACTAAGTCAAGGTAGTTAGATGGAAGTCCACGATGTGCCAACCATGTGTTTGACATCGAAGTAGAGTAGTCAACAAAGTTAGCTGATCCCTGAACAAATGGGTTGTTGAAGCTGACCTGCTGATAGTCGGCCTGCATTGCCGCGATATCAGCAGCGTCGCACGCTCCTGTCATCGCCCATCCACCCTGGTCGTTTAAGGCAAACGCTCGGTCACCGTCCTGGTCATAGATTTCACAGACCATCGTTCTTCCGTTGTTACTTCCGTCATCGTTAACGCCATCGCCATTGATATCAGTGTCTCTCATTAGCTGACCATTCGGACGCGCAGACATAGGATAATTATCCTTTGTTTGATCTGTATACATGACCCCAGCCTTAACAGAGAACAGCCCCCCGTTATCAAATTGATAATCCAACTTTAGCTGATCAATCTCATCAGATAAGTTTTGGACCTGTTTTGTGTGTTGGTGCACCCGATAATTTTGCTCGAGCATTGTGCTCCTCTCGATAACTGGGGCGGCAAAGTCGCCATTAATACCGAAGACTGGCTCGAGGCCAGTTATCTGGATATCGGCCTTATTACGCTGGTCCAAATTACCAGGCTGCCTCTCAGAACTACTTGAACTATATGAAACGGAAACACTAGAGTCCTCGTTGATATCCATATCGAGACTTAATCCGACAGACTCATTTTCAACTGCAAGTTTCGGGTTTGCACTGAAGAAGTCAACACCCTTATTTGGGAAAGTTGCCGACGTCACCGTGTTGTTCTCGTCATATGTCCAACCTGCTTGAGCGCCGTTAAAGTTACCAAACCAGATCGCAGACTCTAATTGAGTATAGTCGTCAGTAAACTCAGACATTTGGTAATCAAACGTAGCTGTCATACGGTCATTCGCTTGATACTGCATAACTAGGTTTGCATTTTTACGATCTCTATCTCTCTCCTCGTGCCCTGTAATTGACTGAATTGGCACATACCAAGGCCGTCCATCTGCAGTTGCTATACCATATTCAGTATCGGGATCAACTACCCCATCTCCGTTCACGTCAACCCGTAAATTATTAAACCGCCTCCACTCTCGCACCTGGACGAAATCATTTTCGGTTTCCCGGTTCTGAAATCCAGCCGAAACAAGAATGCCAAAATTATCAGATAGCATTTTACTCATTAGTCCAGAAAACTGAGGGGTCGTACTTCCAGCGTAGTCATCAAAAAGCATCTTCACAGAGCCGCTTGTACGATCGCCGATCTGCATGGGTGTTGCTGTTTGGATATCGACTAACGCACCAATTCCACCTGATGGTTTTGTTGCGGTTGCAGTCTTATGGACCTCAACGCCAGTAACCATTTCAGGAAGGATATCAGAGAACCTGTAGGCGCGGTTTGCGTTCGTATTTGGCATCTGACGACCATTGAGCGTAACAAAATTAAATTGCGGCCCCATACCCCGGACAGTGATCTGATTACCTTCGCCATTTGAGCGGCTGATTGCTACACCTGGTATCCGTTGTAAAGACTCAGCAAGGTTCGTATCCGGAAACTTGCCGATATCCTCCGCCAAGATTGCATCCATCATACCAGAACTATCTCGCTTACGAGCCGTTGCTGCCTTCATTGTCGACAACATGCCGGTTACGACAATCTCTTCGATAGCCTCTGACTGCGCACAAACTCCGCCCGACATAAGTGCGGTTGCTACACCAACCGACAGCATGGACTTTTTGAAGTCATGCGGGCTTATACCCTCATAATTTTTTGCTTTTTTCTTCATCTTTTGCTCCCCTTTACATAAAAAACGTGTCAAAAACTTAGTCAGTCGTTAACACACCCTCATCGACCAGAAACCTCAGTCAATAAACCTATCACCCTGGAGACATAGCTCTAACCAAGGGCATAAAAAACTTATTCTCTGGACATCCTATGAGCAGCCAGCTTGGCACTCAGCTCATGCAGAACATCCGTATAATTTGGAAGATATGCCAAATTTTTTGTCTCATCAGGATCCTGCTCATTATCATAGAGCATCTGCTCAGCTACATTATCCCCAGCATCAAACCACTGGGTCAGCGTGTAACGCCCTGTATGAATTGCCTCCGCAGAGTGATATCGCGGGAAGACAGCCGCCCTTGTGGGCGCATCTGGATCTTTGAGTGCACCGACTAAACTAATTCCTGCTACCTGTTCTGGGGTCTCAATTTCAGCGAGCTGAGTCAGAGTAGGGAAGATATCAATAAACTCCACTAAACCATCAACCACATTCTCCTTGAGCATCCCGGGAGATTTAATTATGAGAGGGGTTTTCGTCGCAACATCAAAAGTAGAATGCTTGCACCAAAGACCATGTTCGCCGAGACTATACCCGTGGTCTCCCATAAGCACCACAATTGTGTTTTCCGCCAATCCCAGCGTCTCTAAGTGATCCAAGACAAGTCCTACCTGGGCATCAACATAACTGACAGAGGCGTGATACCCATGTATCAGGCGCCGTGCGAGCTCGTCGCTAACTGGCTTAGGATTTTTTTGTCTAAACGCCTTTAAGCTCGTATCAAAGGTAAATTTCTCGTCGTAGGCGATCCTACTGGGCGTGTCACTGTAGTCCCTAAGCTCTCCGAACTCATGATAAGCCTGGATGGGCGCACCCTCAGGCAACGTATCCCACGCTGCGAGGGAAAACTGATCCCTGGAATAAAGGTCCCAATACTTTTTAGGGGCGTTGAACGGCAGATGTGGCTTGACAAAGCCAACAGCCAAAAAAAATGGAGCATCACCTGTACTTAGCTCCGTCAGTGTGTTCATCGCTTTTACTGCGAGCTGTCCATCGAAATATGAGTCATCCGGCCCATCAAAAACTTCGGTCGCAGGACCGAGCCCCGTGGACGTTTTTAGAGCTATGTTTTCGGGAAGCTGATAATCATGAGGTATATTACGCTCTGAAACTTGATCCATCCCTGGAATCCAGGCAGATCCACTAGTCCAGCTCTTAGAGGCAGTATCCTGAGTGTTATGAAAGATTTTTCCGTAGCCAACTGTATGGTAACCATGGTTCTTAAAAGTCTCAAAAATCGTAGTAGCATCAGGCGCGTCAACCTCGACGCTAGTGTAGTAATTAATAAATCGGTCTGGTAGAGCTCGCATTCCGGTAATCAGACTTGCTCTTGATGCCCCGCATACAGGGACACTTACATAGGCGTTGTTAAATTGCGTTCCCTGAGCTGCAAGACTGTCAATATTGGGTGATAAAGCATGCTCCGATCCATAGACACCTAACTCTCCACGCAAGTCATCAATCATTATGAACAGGACGTTTGGTTTTCCACCCAAACTGTGAGGTGTGCACGCTGAGAGCAAGAAAGTAGCTATTGTACAAATAATTGCTCCAAGGCCAGAGCGTTTTCTATTATTCGAATTAAAATTAGTCATTCAGTTCTCTTTCGAGATCACTCAAAAGTCACACACAACTAGTTGGGCAATCAAGGTCTCACAGAAACAGTTATCACCAGAAATCTGGTTCTTCGTAACTTACAGTCAATTTGACTATTAACTTCATATTCACACGAATATAAAGTCCTGTCAACAGTATGACCTTGTATAGTGCAAAACAATAAGAAGTAATACTTTTATCGCCCACAATAAGGGCAGTCTGTGCCTCTGCCTAAATATTGAGAGCAAGAAATAGTTGCATTGGACGCAAGCTAAATAAACTCACTAAAGAACCGAATTTTCGAACCACCAACTGATTATTGGGTGAGATTCCAAGAAAATCTTGATAAGAAAAGTTTTGAAACCAAAAATACCGATATAATCTAGAGCAGTTAAAGAAGAGTTTGTTAAACATGTCAGAAATACCTCATGTCTCTCGCCAAGTCAGATCGCTCGTCAAGTCAAGCGGAGAGCTTGAACTTTCGATCCGAGAATCAAAAGTTGCTCCTCTAAAGAAAAACGAAGTACTGCTCAAGGTTGAGGCATCGCCAATAAACCCATCTGATCTGGGGTTGCTACTGGCCTATGCCGACATCTCAAAAGCCGAGTACTCCGGCACCGACGCTAACCCAGTAGTGACGGCCCCCATTAACCCTAAATTAATGGTTGGTTTGGCACCTCGTGTTGATAAGTCCATGTCGGCTGGAAACGAGGGTGCCGGTTTGGTAATTGCTTGCGGTGACTCGGATGAGGCCCAGGCTCTACTGGGAAAAACTGTTGCAGGACTTGGTCCGCCAATGTATAGCGAATATCGCACACTGAAGGTGCATCAATGTCTTGAAATGCTTCCGGGTGTGAACTCGAGGCAAGCAGCAGCCTGTTTCGTAAACCCTCTCACTGCCATGGGTATGGTTGAGACAATGCGTCTCGAGGGCTTCTCTGGCTTAGTCCACACGGCTGCTGCCTCCAATCTGGGTCAGATGCTCCAAAAAATTTGCCTACTCGACAATGTGCCATTGGTAAACATAGTCCGAAAACCTGAGCAAGAGGAAATATTGAGGGCAATCGGGGCAACACATGTATGCGATTCCAGTAAGGATACCTTCTCAATGGATCTACAAAATGCTATCGCTCAGACCGAGGGCTACATAGGATTCGACGCCACTGGAGGTGGACGGTTACCAAACGAGATCCTGGCTGCAATGGAGCGTGCAGCAAATGCTGTGAGCTTAGAATTTAACCGATATGGATCAACGCAATATAAGCAAGTTTACATATATGGTGGTCTTGAGAGGTCACATACGATTCTCAAAAGAAACTATGGGATGCAATGGGGATTAGGAGGCTGGCTACTAACTCCATTTCTGCAAAAAATCGGTCGAGAACGCACTGGAGAGCTCCGTCAGCGTGTTGCAAATGAGGTTACGACAACCTTTAAGAGCAACTTCAGTAATGAGGTTTCAATGGCAGAAGCTCTCACCGCAGAAGCTCTCGCCACTTACTCACAACAGTCTACAGGACAAAAATATCTCATTAACCCCAGCCTCTAGTTTGATCATCTATTAATTGGCCTATGAGGGATTGCCTAAAAATAATGACAAAGTAGCCATAGATATAATATCGCGTCTATGGCTACCAACAAAATGAAGTTTCGCATCTAAACCACGCAGCCCAAATTTTAATTAAAATGTTTAAACGAATTGCTGAGGTTGAGAACCTGCTTCACGTTCCACAATGACTCTCGAAACTTAATGAGGAGGCATCGGTAATTACAATATGATAACCGTTCTAACTGATCCCACTCATACCGCCTTTATCATTCATAAACAAAATTTTGATGCGCCATCCTGTCGCTTTGTTCACCAAGAGGTGGAATACATCATATCTGCCAATCTCCTCACAATTGCTATCCAATCGGGAAAAATTAAGTTGGACCATTGCAGTCGCAAAATCCTCGAAAATAATCTCAGAATGATTCACCACCGAACTATGCCAGCCTCCATTTATTACCTCCTCAAAATCAACAGCATCACGATACTTAGTGAAGAGTTTTGTTCTATTGCCGATGATAAAGACACAAGGGGAATCCCATATCATATCAAGGGATTTGAGATCCTTGGCGTTAAAGAACTCAAAAAACCTATGTACAGTTTCAATTGGGGAGATTTTTGACAAATGTAACACCACCGTATAATTTTCATCCAGTGTGTCTAAACGGCACAACTTTGTGCCGAAATCAACGCCGGCATAAATCAGCACCACGCAGTTGAACGGAAATCAGTAGTCCAACAACTTTTCAATCTATCAACTTCAACCAAAGAATTGGATTTCGAATAGGAAAATTTCTTTTCACTTCATAAACCTGCGAATCGCGTGGCAAGTCCTTTATAACATCAAAAAAATCGCAATGATCAAGCTGATAACCGCCGAAAAGCAAAGAGGCATGCCTCATTGGCCACTCATTCCAGTACTGTAAGTCCTTAGCATAAGGCCAACTCGCCTTATCCTTCACAAATTGAACAATAAAATCAAGCCCCAAACGCATGGATCTGCCATTCTCAGTCTCGAATAACCATAAATTTTGATCATCCGTGGATGCAATTTGGGCTATTCCGGCCATTAAATCAATGATAAACAACGAGTATCCATAAGGCTTGGTGCGGGATATCTCTTTGGGAAAAGACCCATCAGAGGCCATCATGCTGTACAGATATTTTGCCCGAAACTGCTCACGAACAAGCTCTAACAATTCTGAATTCCCTGTTAGCTTTGCAAAAGAGGCATTCTGGAGAGACCAAGCGACCCCATGATTATTAGGATGATCGCGCTCCCTCACACCAAACGGATGACTGTTCATCCACATTGAATACTCCGAAAACCATAGTTTAATGGAGGCTTTGCTCATATCAGAAATCGCATCTCGCTTAATCAAAATATTTGCAGCAAGCGCTACCTCAACAAGGTGAAGGGTATCAATTAGCCCTATACTTCTGCCTGAATATCTCCCTTTGATCGCCTGTGAATAAAGCAGATTTGGATTCATCGAAGTTTCGGGGTCAACAAACCACGCTAGCAGGTGTGCCTCGGCTCGGCTGGCATATTTTTTTTTGATAATGTCGTT
>CENJ01038057.1_pt1 | contig 28844 bp, 23 predicted proteins | sample 356161 | NCBI WGS metagenome assembly CENJ01 (sample SAMEA2619531, study PRJEB7988) | marine metagenome | biome: marine biome (ENVO:00000447); feature: surface water layer (ENVO:00002042); material: "saline water (ENVO:00002010), including plankton (ENVO:xxxxxxxx)" | depth 5 m | reverse complement strand
CCCGTACGGCCTTTCTAAAGGCGCGGTGCATCAGTTCACGCAGATGATGGCGCTGGAGCTTGCGCCGAAGAACATTACCTCCAACGCCATCGCGCCGGGCCGCTTCCCGTCCAAAATGACCGAATACGTCATGAACGATAAGGAACGCTATGATGCCGAAGTCGAAGGCATTCCACTCAAACGCTGGGGACAGGACGAGGATATTGCGGGTACAGCGCTCTTCCTTGCGGGGCCGTCAGGCGCATATATCACCGGTGCGATTATTCCGGTCGATGGCGGCGCGCGTTTGAATCGGGGGTAGGTAACATTGTCTAACGGTGCCAAGCACATTGTGCTCGCGGGAGATTCGATTTTTGACAACGACATCTATGTCATGGGCGAACCGGGCGTAGTTGAGCAATTGCGTTCGTCCATTCCGAAAGATTGGTCGGCCTACAAAATCGCGATCGATGGCAGCTGCATTCGAGATGTGTCAGCACAACTGGAGCGGTTGCCTACGCATGCTACCGAACTTGTGCTTAGTGTGGGTGGAAATGATGCGCGCGAATATCGCTATCTGATGAGCAGGATCAAAACTCCGGGTGATATCAAAAGTGTTTTGTCCGGCGCAAAGGCAGAGTTTGCTGCTCAATACGCGGCGCTGCTTGAGACGCTTCAGACACTTCAACTTCGTATATTGGTGTGTTCTATTTATACCGCTATTCCGTTCGATGAACCCGAATGGCGCCTATTTGGCCCCGTCGCCATTAACGAATTCAATGAAGTCATTCGACGAGAGGCGGCGAAGCGGGGTATACCTGTTTTGGCGCTTGAAGAAATTTGTGTGGAAGACGCAGACTTTTCTTCTGTGTCTCCGATCGAGCCATCCAGTATTGGTGGACAGAAAATCGTGAACGGCATTATCTCGCGTGTACGTTCAACTTAAGCGATGCGTTGTATATTTGGCGGGAGGGACGCCTAAATGACTGCGAACAGCATCAAGATTTCAGCCGTCATCAATGCGCCCGTTGAACCAGTGTGTGAGTGCTGGATCGGGCCAGAGCATATTTGTGGGTACAGCGCTGTTCCTTGCGGGGCCGTCAGGCGCATATATCACCGGCGCGATTATCCCTGTCGATGGCGGCGCGCGGCTGCGCTAGTGCCGAACAGAGGCAATCTGTTCGGAGAAATAGTGTCATGATTCTTCTTTAGATTGCCTCTTATGCTGATCTCATTTGCCGTTAAAGACTATCGCTCGCTGCGCAATATCCGGCTCCCGCTGGAGCGCCTGAATGTCATCACGGGCCCTAATGGCAGTGGTAAGTCCAGCTTGTATCGCTCGCTTCAGCTGTTGGCGTCAGTCGGGCAGGGGCGGGTGATTAGTGCGCTCGCGAATGAGGGCGGGCTATCCTCCACGATTTGGGCTGGTCCTGAATCAATCGCTCAGTCAGTGAAACGCGGTGAGCATGAGCTGGAAGGAACGGTTCGCAAGCAAACCATTTCGCTCAAACTCGGGTTTGCCAGCGAAGACTTCGGCTACGCCATCGATCTTGGCGTGCCGATAGGCGGAGGAACCGTCTTCCTCAGCGATCCTGACATTAAGACGGAAGTTGTCTGGGCGGGGCCCGTTCTGCGCCGCGCTAATGTGCTGGCACAACGAAATGGCCCTCTGGTGACAGCGCTCGGCAGCAGTGGGGAGCGGGTCTCCATCAAGACCGATCTTGCCTCATATGACAGTATGCTGACCTACGCTGCTGACGCGTCAACCACGCCGGAACTTATTGAGCTCCGCGAGCGTATGCGTGGCTGGCGCTTCTATGATCAGCTTCGCACCGACAAATATGCGCCATGTCGGACGCCCCATGTTGGAACACGCACATTCGCCCTGGCAGAAGACGGATCAGACCTTGCAGCAGCCATCGCGACGATCCGGGAAATTGGCGATGGTGATGCGTTTGAACACGCGATTGAAGATGCATTTCCGGGCAGCCGTGTAGAAATTCTCCAGCAAGGCGGTCTGTTTGACATCGTTCTGAAACAGCCGGGAATGCTGCGCTCACTTCGAACGGCAGAGTTGTCTGATGGCACGCTGCGATTTCTTCTGTTGGCAGCTGCCTTGCTCACACCGCGCCCGCCTCAGCTTATGGTGCTGAACGAGCCGGAAACCAGCTTGCACTCAGAGCTGATACCAGCACTTGGCAGGCTGATCCTGAGGGCGTCTGAAGACTGCCAGATGATCGTGGTGAGTCATAATGCTCACCTCGTCGAAATCCTTGCCGGTGAAGGCGGTCAATTATTGGAACTGTCTAAGGATTGGGGCGAAACGCAGGTTGAAGGCGCCGACCCCGTTACCTTCAACTGGCCATCACGCTAAAGGCGCACTTCTGCGACATCGTCATCTTTTTCGTCCTGTGTCAAAGGGCTAGGGACACAGCGCTGCACGTAGATTTCCGGGCGAAAATTCTTTGATTATAAAATTCAAAGTTGATTCAGGCTTCGGGCTGGGGTCCTTTAGTGCGAGGAAAGAAAGGTCGGAGGAGAATATGGGGTCTTACGCTAGTAATCCGGGGAAAATCAAAGTTGAGTTCCTTCGCCTCATGATTCGAAAGCCAAAATGGCCTCTGATCTTTGGCCTGCCAACGATCTTGTGCGCGTATCTCGCATATCGGACAGGTGCTTGGTTGTGGATCATCCCGTCAACATTGTTCGCTGGAATGCTGTGGCTGTTCTGGAAAAGGCAATTGATCCATTTTACGCTTGGCGACGTTAATATCTCAAAAATCCTCTCTACCAACCCACCATTATTGGCGACATCAACAAACATGCTGACAGGCATGGATGACCGGCGATACCCTGTGATCAAAATTGTGCGGGGCCGTGTGCCGGCTGTACCGGGGAAAAAATGGAAAACGGGGGATTATTTTGCGGCTGCTTGTATGTATGGTGGATCACGTGGGAAAGCTCACTGGGAACTCTTAGATCCTTGGCCGCAGTCATGCGCGACTGGAAATTATGAGGACCTGAAAGCATCTGAAGATGCGTTGGCCTATCTGCAGGAAGAGTTTGAACTTCGAATTTCGCTTGTGCCAACGCCGGATGAGCCGGGCCTGTACTTTTTGGATGAGGACAGGCTGGAAGCGCTCAAAATGTGGGGGCAGGCTGGTCCGTCCGAAGAGATTGCATCGGCAACATAGTGACAGTTCGTTTGCTGCAAAAGAGTACAGCATGAAGCCTACTGAAGGATTTGGAAGATGTGCTGCTCTCATCTGTTCGGGCAGATAACGCGGTCGCGCCTGTGATAGGAGTAGTCTTCGGGTCGTCTCGACAAGAAGCGGTTTTGGCCGCCCATCAAAACCAACTGACAAGGTGACAACCCCGACTAACCCTGCTAACGCATCGCCCATGCAATGCGCCGCTCTGATATATGTCATTCGAATTAGCGGCCCGGCCGTCAGCTGAACCACAGCTCGCGGTCGGGGTATTTGATTTTGCTCCCAATTTTCAAAGAACAACCTGCTGCTGATTGAAGACAACCGAACTATGGCTGATACAGACAACACCTCCGAAGGCGGACGCGATTACCGCGAGACGCTTTTCCTTCCGAAAACCGAATTTCCGATGCGTGCGGGCCTTCCGAAGGCCGAGCCTCAGTGGATCGAGAAATGGGATGAGCTGAAGCTTTATGAGCGCCTGCGCGAAGAGAGCAAAGACCGTCCGAAATTCGTCTACCATGACGGCCCTCCATACGCGAACGGCGACATCCACCTCGGCACCGCGATGAACAAAATCCTGAAGGATATTGTCTGCCGCTCTCACCAGATGTCCGGCTATGACGCTGGCTTCATCCCGGGCTGGGACTGCCACGGTCTGCCAATCGAGTGGAAGGTGGAAGAACAGTTCCGCGCCAAAGGCAAAACTAAAGAGCAGGTGACCGGTTCAGAATTCCGCGCCGCCTGCCGCGAGTATGCTGCGCATTGGATCGACGTCCAGCGCGAACAGTTCCGTCGCCTTGGTGTGAACGCGGAATGGTATGAAAAAGACGGTGATCCGAACACTGGACCATACCTGACCATGCGTTTTGAGTCCGAAGCGAAGATCGTTTCTGAATTCCTGACCATCGCAATGTCCGGTCTTCTGTATCGCGGCGCGAAGCCGATCATGTGGTCTCCGGTGGAGCAAACCGCGCTCGCTGAAGCCGAGGTTGAGTATCACGACCGCAAGGCGACAACGATCTGGGTGAAATTCCCTGTTGTTGGCGAAGACTTCCCGGTAGTCATCTGGACGACAACTCCGTGGACCATCCCTGCGAACCAGGCGGTCAGCTTCAACCCGAAGATCAGTTATGGCCTCTATGAGGTAAAAGCTGTGATGTCCGAGGAAGAGCTGGGCTTCAAACCGTTTGCAGAAGTCGGCGACCGTCTCGCAGTGGCAGATAATCTTGCCGCCGACGTGTTCGGCGCAGCGAAGGTCTCTGAATATACACGCGTGAGCGATGTCGATCCGACAGGCTGGACGCTGAAGCACCCGTTCAACGGCGCTGAGTTTGGCGAAGGCTTCTGGGATCATGAAGTGCCAATGCTCGCCGGTGATCACGTCACTGATGATGCGGGTACGGGCTTCGTACACACCGCGCCAGCGCACGGTGATGATGACTATATCGTCTTTCTGAACTCTGGCCGTACGGCCAAGGAAATCCGCGATATTGTTGATCCGGAAGGCGCTTACCGTCCGGACGTGCCACGCTTCGCAGGCCTCGATATCATCCGCACATCCGGCAAGAAGCGCGGACAGGACGGCAAGGCCGGCCCTGAAGTGCTGAAAGCCCTTACAGAAGTTGGCGCGCTGCTTGGCCGTGGCATGACCACGCTGCGTGATGCGCACTCATGGCGCTCCAAAGCGCCGGTTATCCGCCGTGCGACACCGCAATGGTTCATCGCGATGGATAAAGCCGACCGTGATGGCAAAACCCTGCGTGACAAAGCGCTGGCTGGTATCGACCAAACGGACTTTGTGCCAGCTGCTGGCCGCAACCGCATCCGCTCCATGGTGGAAGGCCGCCCGGACTGGCTGATTTCCCGTCAGCGTAACTGGGGTGTGCCGCTTACACTCTTCGTGAATGCCGATGGCGAGCCGCATACGGTTCTGCCGCAAGCGTCTGAAATCAACGCCCGTATCCTCGAAACCATCCGCAATGGTGGCGTCGATGCATGGTTCACCGCTGAGAAAGCCGATCTGCTCGGCCCGGGCGTGAATGTGCATGAGTGGGAGAAGGTGACAGACGTTCTGGACGTCTGGTTCGATTCCGGAACCACCCACGCCTTCACCCTGCGCGAGCGCGGCATCATTGATGACGCGACCGGCCAGGCTGACGTGTATCTGGAAGGCTCTGACCAGCACCGTGGCTGGTTCCAGTCTTCGCTTCTGGAAAGCTGCGCCACACGTGGCATCGCGCCGTACAAAACGGTCGTCACGCACGGCTTCATCGTGGACGGCGAAGGCCGCAAAATGTCGAAGTCTATCGGCAATACGGTGAACCCGCTCGACGTTGCCCAGAAGAATGGTATCGAAATCCTGCGCCTCTGGACGGCGACGTCTGATTTCACAGAAGACCTGCGCATCTCTGACGAGATCCTGAAGGCGAATGTCGAAAGCTATCGCCGCCTGCGGAACACGTTCCGCTACCTGCTCGGCGCGCTCGACGGCTATTCAGAAGACGAGAACGTACCGCTGGAAGATATGCCGGGTCTGGAGCGCTGGGTGCTGCATCGCATCTCAGAGCTCGATGTTCTGGTGAAGTCTTCCTACGGGAAATTTGACTATAAGCGGATCATGTCTGCGCTGATCAATTTCTGCGGTGTGGACCTCTCTGCGGTTTACTTCGATATCCGTAAGGATGCGCTCTACTGTGATCCAATCAGCTCGACGCGTCGCCGCGCGAATCGCATGGTGATGAACGAGCTTCTCAAGCGCCTTTGTCTCTGGCTGGCGCCGGTTATGCCGTTCACAACCGAGGAAGCGTTCCAGACAAGCCATCTGGCGGGCATGTCTGACAGTGTGCACCTTCTGACCTTCGAAGATGTGCCTTCAGACTGGAAGAATGATGAACTCGCTGAAAAGTGGGCGAAAATCTTCAAAGTCCGTCGTGTCGTGACGGGCGCGCTGGAAGTCGAGCGCCGCGAAAAGCGTATCGGTTCGTCGCTGGAGGCGGCTCCGGTGGTTCACATTGAAGACGCCGACCTGCTTGGCGCGTTCAATGGCGAAGATGCGGCTGATCTCTTCATCACATCCAAGGCAATTCTGACCGACGCACCAGCGCCGGGCGTCGCCTTCCGCATGGAAGATGTGCCGGGAGTTGCGGTTGTGCCGGGAATGGCCGAAGGTCGCAAATGTGCTCGCAGCTGGAAGTATTTCGATCCTGCCGAAGCGCTGGATGACTTCCCGGATATCACACCGCGTGATGCCGCGGCGGTGATGGAATGGGACCAGTCGAATGGCTAAAATGAATGTATCCCGCGTAGTCTGGGCGATTGCGGTTGCTGGCGTGATCTTTTTTCTCGACCAGCTGACCAAGCACCTTGTGCTGCGCGAGGATGTGTTCAATGCGCTGGCGTGCCTCGATCGCACCCAGCCTTGCGGCAAAATCGAGATTTCCTCTGTGATGGATTTCTCAATGGTCTGGAACCGCGGTTTCAGCTTTGGCATGGCTCAGTCTGAAGGCTGGGCGCGCTGGGCGCTCGTGGCGGTCCAGTTCGGCGTATCTGCCCTGTTCCTTGGCTGGCTGCTTCAGGCGAAGCACCGGGTAACCGCACTGTCGCTTGCAATGGTGATTGGCGGCGCGCTGGGCAATGTGATCGACCGCATACGTTTCGGCGCTGTGGTCGATTTCTTCGATTTTTCAGGGCCATGGTTCGGGATTGAATTTACCCTTCCTGGCTTCATGGCTGGATTGGAAAGCATATTTACGCCAGAGCACCTGCTTGACGGCAGGCTCGGGCTGGGCTTTCCCTATGTGTTCAATATTGCAGATGCAGGGATTACCGTCGGCGCGATTCTGTTGCTCATCGATCAATTCTTACTGAAGCGTCATGATGTAGACGCTAGATGAGCTGGAAAATCCGCGCTAGGAAGACGTAAACCGGAATGAAAGAGGCAAGTTCGATGAAATCAAAGGCGTTCGCAGTGTGTGGTGTCGCGATAGCCGCAGTTGGTCTGGCAGGCTGTAGCTCGCTTGGTCAGTCTTCGGGATTTGCCCGCACAACTCCTGACGAGTTCAACGTTGTCACGAAGCCGCCTCTGGTCGTTCCACCGGAATATGCGCTGCGTCCACCGGCGGTTGGTGCTGTTTTGCCAGCTGAGCTGCAGAATCAGGGCAATCCGGGCCGCACAATTCTGTTCGGACAGGATCTTGGTCAGAGCGCATCCGCAGGTGAGCGCTCGCTTGTGACAGCTGCTGGCGCAGCCGCTGCTGACCCGACTGTCCGCACTCAGGTTGATTTCGAAAGCGCACAAATCATGCGTAAGCCGAACACAATCGTCGGCCAGATCTTTGACTTTGTTCCACTGAACAACACTTCTACAGATGCAGACGGCAATCCGCTGGACGCTGATGCAGAAGCGGCGCGCCTGCGCCAGATTGATTCTGTAAACAGCGCGACCGGCGGTGGCACTGTTGTAATTGAATACGGAGAGGCAGGTTTCAAACTGCCGGGCACTTAGGCCCATTAGACATCATCAGACAGGGAGGCCCCTTACCCGATGCGATTGATCCGTTCACTGGCCCTCGCAGGGGCCTTGTCCTGCGCTGCCCCGATGGCGCTGCTTGCGCCGCAGGCTGTCGCTTCAAGCGAAACTGAAGCCTGGGCACCAGAAACCTTCACCCTCGAAAATGGTATGGAAGTCATCGTGCTTCCTGATCACCGTGCGCCGGTTGTGACGCATATGGTGTGGTACCGTGTTGGCGCGGCAGACGAGCTGCCTGGCAAATCCGGTATTGCTCACCTGTTCGAGCACCTCATGTTCAAAGCGACTGACGACATTCCGGCTGGCGAATTTTCTAAAATCGTCGCCCGCAATGGCGGTCAGGACAATGCTTTCACAAGCTGGGACTACACAGCATATTATCAGCGCGTCGCCGTCGACCGTCTCGAAACGATGATGGAAATGGAAGCCGAGCGCATGACCGACCTCATCCTCTCTGAGGATCAGGTTCTGCCAGAGCGCGACGTTGTTGTTGAAGAGCGCCGCCAGCGCATTGAGAACAATCCGGGCGCGATCCTGTTCGAAATGATGATGGATGAGCTGTTCGAAGGCCATCCGTACGAAATTTCGATCATCGGCTATATGGACGAAGTCACACAGCTGACCCTTCAGGACGCGAATGATTTCTACGGCTATTGGTATGGTCCGCAGAACGCAATTCTCGTCGTCGCAGGTGACATCACAGCTGCAGAGCTGCGTCCGCTTGCTGAAGACATTTATGGTTCGATCGAGCCGACAGCCGATCTGGAAGAGCGCGTCTGGCCGGAAGTTCAGCCACTTACTGAGTCCATGACGCTCACACACTCTGACCCGAAAGTGCGTCAGGAAGAGTGGGATCAGTACTGGCAGTCCACGTCTTACAGCGTGAACACAGAAACGCTTGAGCCGCACGCGCTTGATCTTGCCGCGCAAATCCTTGGTGGTGGCCGCACAAGCCGTCTCTATCAGGAGCTGGTAGAAGAGCAGGGCGTTGCTGTCAGCGCCTATGCGTTCAGCTGGACTGACCTGCGTGCAACCGGCCTGTTTGGCATGGGCGCGTCGCCTGCAATGGGTGTCGACCTTGAAACGGTTTCAGAAGCCGCACACGCAGTTCTGGCTGATTTCATTGAGAACGGCCCAACTGAAGAAGAACTGGCGCGTGCTCAATCCAGCATGATCGCTAGCTCCATCTTCCAGCGCGACAACCAGGCGAGCATGGCTCAGCTTTACGGTAGCGCTGCAGCGCGTGGTGATGACCTTGATCGCATCGCGACATGGCCACAGGAAATTGAGTCTGTGACACCAGAAATGGTTCGGGAAGCGCTTGCGCGTTACATCGCTGACCAACCGTCTATTCAAACCCAGTTGCTGGTTCCGGAGGAAAGCTAACATGAATTTGAAACTGCTTTCTCTTGGCGTTGCGGGTGCAGCGCTTCTGTCAGCCTGTGCAACAAGCACGCCTGTAAACGAGCCGGCTCCGGTTTCTGTCGCGACACCGCCTCCGGTTGTTGAGACAGTTGAAGAAGAAGCCAAAACGGGTCTTTCCAACATTCAGGTTGTTGAAGCCTCCGGTGGTTATTCTGCATGGCTGGTCAGCGAACCGGCGATTCCGATTGTGTCCATCAACATGGCATGGAGCGGCGGTGAAACGTCTGACCCTGAAGGTCTGACGGGTGCAACCGGCCTCATGACCTACATGATGAACGAAGGTGCGGGTGAACTCGACTCCAATGCGTATGCAACGCGTATGGAAGAGCTGAACATGTCCTTCGGGTGTACATCTGGCGATGACTGGACGTCTTGTTCCATGTCTACCCTGTCTGAAAACTTCGAAGAAGCGATGGATATGGTCCGCATGGGCCTGACAGAGACACGCTTTGATGCGGCGCCGTTTGAGCGTTCCATCGAAGAAACTCTGATCGCCCTTCAGCGCGCTGAAACCAATCCGGGCACACTCGCACGTCGTGCACTTTACGAGACCATCTATCCTGAAGGTCACCCGTATGCGCGCTATGCGACACCGGACACAGTTCAGGCCGTAACCGTCGACGATCTGCGCACGCAGCGTGACAACATCATGGTTCAGGACACGCTTCTGATCACGGCTGTTGGCGACATTTCAGAAGAGCGTCTTCTGGCCGCTATGGAATCAACTTTCGCAGGTCTGCCGGAGAGCGGTACGACTGCGGTTGTTGAAGATGTTGTTCTTCTGAATCCGCCTGCAGAGCCGGTCGTACGTGATCTGCCTCAGCCGCAGTCTCTGGTCGCTTTCACAGCGCCAGGCGTTGACCGCGATGATCCGGATTTCTTCGCAGCTTATGTTGCGAACTATATCCTGGGCGGCGGTGGTTTCTCTGCCCGTCTCATGGATGAAATCCGTGAGAAGCGCGGTCTGACTTACGGCATCTACACCTCTCTGTCGTCTCAGGATCACCTGTCTCGCTGGAGCGGATCGTCCCAGACGATGAACGAACGTGCTGGCGAACTGATCGGTCGTACACAGGCTGAACTTTACCGCCTCGCGACGGAAGGCCCGACAGAAGCTGAACTCGAAGATGCGAAGTCCTATCTGACGGGTGCATACCCGCTCGGCTTTGACTCCAACGCGAAGATTGCCGGCCAGATGATGGGCGTGCGTCAGGACGAGCTGGGCATCGACTATTTCGAGCGTCGGAATGAACTCGTGAACGCTGTGACGATTGAAGAAGTCCGCAGCGTGGCAGCAGAATATCTGATGCCTGAAAACTTCACGTTTGTCGTCGTCGGTCAGCCGGAAGAACTCGATATGATTGGTGAGTACTTCCAGGACTCACTGGCGCCTTCTGCTGAAGAAGAAGCTACTGAATAGCCCTGATTTCGGCTGAAACAGCTGTTAACAGTCTACGGCCTGCCCATATCGGGCGGGCCGTATTTCTTTTAAACTAGCGGCTATGCCTGATGATTCGTCCCTCCATACGCCAGAACAATCCCGCCTGAACCGCGCTGGCGGAATCCGCCTGCTGCCACCTGATGCGGTAAACCGGATCGCGGCTGGTGAAGTGGTGGAACGCCCCGCTGCGGCCATCAAGGAACTCGTTGAGAACGCACTCGATGCGGGCGCACGCCATATTACCATTGAAGCCGAGGAAGGTGGATGTACTTTCTTCCGCGTGAGCGATGACGGCTGCGGTATGGACGCAGACGAGCTAACGCTCGCTGTGGAGCGCCATGCCACATCCAAATTGCTCTCCGACGAAAATGGCCGTGTGGACCTTCTCAATATCTCGACGCTTGGCTTTCGCGGCGAGGCTTTGCCATCCATCGGCTCGGTTGCCCGTATGACGCTGCTCTCGCGCTCTGAAAGCTCGGACGATGCGTTTGAGCTGAAAGTCGAAGCAGGCCGCAAGAACGATCCGAAACCTGCCGCCTGGAAAGGGCTTCTTCCGCACGGGACGAGCATCACGGTCGAAGACCTTTTCTACGCCACGCCAGCGCGGCTTAAGTTCATGAAATCCTCGCGCGCCGAAGCGATGGCTGTCTCTGACACCTGTCGCCGTCTCGCCATGTCGCGCGCTGATGTCGGTTTCGAGCTCACGCAGAACGGACGCTCCGTCTTTCGGCTGAAGGCCGAAGGCGGTACGCCGGAAGACTCTCGTCTGGCCCGTCTTGGGGCCATTATGGGCCGTGAGTTTCGTGATAACGCGATGCAGATCGACGCTGAGAAAGAAGGCGTCCGCATTTCCGGTTTTGCAGGCCTGCCAACGCTCAATCGCGGCAATAACCAGCATCAATATCTCTTCGTGAACGGTCGTCCGGTGAAGGATAAACTGCTCACCGGTGTTATCCGCGCGGCGTATCAGGACTTCCTTGCGCGGGACCGTCACCCGATGGCGGCTCTTTTCGTTGATCTTGATCCCGAAGCCGTGGACGTGAACGTGCACCCGGCGAAGACCGAAGTGCGCTTTCGTGACGCCGGTCTGGTGCGCGGCCTGTTGATCGGAGCGCTCCGTCACGCGCTGGCAGATGCAGGTCACCGCGCATCCACAACAGTGGCAGGTCAGGCGCTCGGCAAAGTGAATGTCGAGCAGGAACGCCCGACCGCGAGCCTGTGGCGTGCCTCCAGCTTGCATGCCGAACCGGCGGAGCGTCCGGTCATGCCGCAACGCCCATGGGGCGGCGATTTTGAGCCTCAACCGGTTCAGCCAGACCCGTCTGTAAATTTCCGCTCTGATGCACCTGTCCCTATGCCCGAAGGCTTTCGCGAACCTGCGCGGACCATGGACGATCCAATGTCCGTCCGTGTCGAGCAGGACAGGTCTGCGCCAGAGGTTGAAGCACTGCCGCTCGGCCTCGCCAAAGCTCAGCTGCACGAAACCTATGTGATCGCGCAGACCAAAGACGGTATCGTTATCGTCGACCAGCACGCAGCCCATGAGCGTCTCGTCTATGAGCGCATGAAAGCGGACATGGCCGAGAGCGGCGTGAAGCGTCAGGCGCTGCTTATTCCCGAGGTTGTCGAGCTCTCAGAAGATGAGGCAGAACGCGTTCTGTCGCGGGCGCCAGAGCTTGAAGCGATGGGCCTTGAGATCGAACCCTTTGGCGGCGGCGCGATTTGTGTGCGGGCCACGCCAGCACTGTTCGGCAATATGAATGTCCACGGTCTGATACAGGATCTGGCCGATGACTTCGTTGAGTATGATGCCGGCCTCTCGCTGAAGGAGCGTTTTGAAGAGGTGATGGGCAATATGGCCTGTCGCGGGTCCGTCCGGGCAGGGCGCAGACTGACCTCTGAAGAAATGAACTCCCTTCTTCGTCAAATGGAAGCGACACCCTATTCCGGTCAGTGCAATCACGGCCGCCCGACATATGTCGAACTCAAGCTCGCCGACATTGAACGCCTGTTCGGGCGGCGCTGACGCGAAGCGAGATTGCTTGATCTTGGACCGGCAAGCTCGTATCGCACACTCATGAGTGATTTTGAGAAAACCTTCGACGGCGACGAGCCAGTCCGCGTCAATAAATGGCTGGCCCAGTCCGGCGTATGTTCGCGCCGTGAAGCTGAAGGTCTCATCACATCTGGCACCGTCTTCATTGATGGCGAAAAGGTGGAAGATGCGGGGCGCAAAATCCTTCCCGGCCAGACACTGACGCTGAACCGAAAGGGCGCAGAAACGCTCTCGTCCAAGCGTACCATTATGCTGAACAAGCCGGTGGGTTTCGTGTCCGCCACACCGGAAGAGGATCAGATCCCTGCAATTCGCCTGCTGACCAATGAAAACCGCGTTGGCAAAGGCGCGCCGGTGCGCGGCAATGACAGTCTCGCGCCTGTCGGACGGCTTGATCAGGATTCACGTGGCCTCCTTGTTCTGTCTGATGACGGCACCGTGGCTAAAGGCGTGATCGGCCCTGATGCCGATCTTGAGAAAGAGTATATCGTCCGCATTCGCGGTAAGATCACGGGCAAAAAAATGGCTTTGCTCCGCGAAGGTCTGGAACTGGACGGGCGCAAGCTGAGGCCTGCGCGCGTGACAGGCATTGCCGACCAGACACTCCGCTTCGTTCTGCGCGAAGGACGTAACCGCCAGATCCGGCGTATGTGTGACCTTGTTGAACTGCGTGTCATTGATCTCGTCCGTGTGCGGATTGGTGCACTGAAACTGGGCGGTCTGAAAGAAGGTTGCTGGAAAGAGCTTCGATCACACGAAATTGAAGCCCTGCTTCGTAATCCGAGCCTAGAGGAGCTCAGAGGCAAAGGCCCTGAAAACAAGCGCTGATCGCGCCTGATGCAGAGGCAGTAAATTGCGCAGAACCCTGCGATATAAACAATTTGTAACCTTGATTATTATTGGTCAACGATATCAGATTGCCCGGCTGATTTGATTTTCCGGGGGTAGCTATGCGCTCATTTCTTATGTCGTCTCTTATTGGTTGCGCTGCATTTGCGCTGCCAGCAACCGCACAGACGCAGGGGTATTACCAAACCCCGACCGCCAACGATAACGTTCTGATTTTTGCGAGCGAGGGTGACCTCTGGCAAACGAATGCGGCTGGTGGAACCGCCTTCCGCATGACGACGCACCCGGAAGCGGAAACCTCGCCAATGCTGTCTCCAGACGGGGCGTGGGTTGCGTTTCAGGCAAACTATGACGGGCCATCCGAGATTTACGTCATGCCGGTCGCCGGTGGTGCCCCGCGTCAGGTGACATTCGGTGGCGGCGGTGTCGCCCTGCGTGGCTGGACGCCGGATGGTGAGGTTCTTATCGCGAACCGCAACATTCCTGGCCCTGTGCAACGCATTCTGCAAACGGTTGATATCGATACGTTTGTCACGACGGATATTCCGCTGATGGAAGCCGATCAGGCTGTGTTCAACGAAGACGGCAGCACGATCTTCTTCACCCGCTATGGCCTTTCTATGTCCAGCGACAACGCCGTTCAGTATCGCGGCGGCGCGATGGCGCAGCTCTGGCGTTATGACATGGGCTCTGACGTTGAAGCGACACGTCTCGCCGCAGACCATGGCGCAGGCATGCGTCATCCGATGTACTGGAATGGCCGCGTCTATTTCGTTTCCGACAAATCCGGCTCGGACAATATCTGGTCCATGAGCGAAACCGGCGACGATGTGAGTCAGGAAACCAGCTCTGAACGCTGGCTGATGCGCCAGCCTTATATGCATGACGGCGTGATTTATTATCACCGCGGCGCTGACATCTACAGCTATGATCTGACCTCTGGCGAGACCGCTCTGGTAAGCCTCGCTCTGATTGGCGATGGCGACTACCAACGCGAGCGCTGGCTGGATGATCCGCTGAACTATATGAGTTCTGCGCAAATCTCTCCTGAAGGCGATTCTGTCACGGTCACAGCGCGCGGTCATTTCGTGACGGCGCACCTGAATGACCGTCGCCGCATTGAATACACGCTGCCGGAAGGCACGCGTGCCCGTGATGCTGTCGTCAGCGGTGATGGCGAATGGATTTATGCCTGGGTTGGCAATGAAGAGCGTCAGGAATTCTGGCGCTTCCCTGTGGATGGCTCTGGCGAGGGCGAAGTCCGCTATGCGAACCACGACGCATTTGCATGGGATATCGTGACAGTGCGTGACAGCGCGAACGTCGTCTTCCCGGACAAGGCGGGCCGCCTGATGCTGCTCGACCCTGAAGCGGGTACGATGACCGAAATCGATATGACCGACAGCAGCAATGACAATGCGTTCTCCGGTTTCAACTTCACATCTGATGGCCGCTATATGGCCTATGAAATCAGTGACGCGCGCGATATCGCACAGGTCGCTGTTTACGACTTTGAGACTGGCACGCGCACGGTTCTGACCGATGGTCGCTTCCCGTCTTACTCTCCGGCAATCGCGGAAGATGGCAGCTGGCTCTATTTCCTCTCCAGCCGCAATTATGATCCAAATCCGGGCTCTCCATGGGGTGACCGGAATATGGGCCCGGCCTTCAATGACCGCGATCTTGTCTATGCGCTTCAGCTTGATCCTGAGGCTGACTTCCCGTTCCAGCGTCCTGACGAACTGATGATGGAGGATGCGGACGCAGACGAAGACACTGACGAGGACGAAGCAGACGAAGAGGCTGAAGACGAAGGCGTCGTCATCGATTTTGATGGTGCCGCGTCTCGTCTCTGGCAGGTGCCGGTCAGCGCGGGCAATTACTCCAATCTCTCCGTCACCGGAAAGCATCTCTACCTGATCGAGCGTTCCGGTCGTTCTGGCGCGATCAAACGTATCGAGCTGACATATGATGAGCCTGAGCTGGAAACCTATACCAGCGGTGTGATGGGCTATTCGCTTTCTGGCGACCGTTCGACCATTCTGGTGGCAAAGCGCGGCGATCAGCCGAGCTTCTTCCTCGTGGACGCAGGTCAGGGCTTCCCGACAGATACGGGCCCGGCGCAGGTCAATCTCTCTGACTGGAAACTGCGTATCAATCCCGATGATGAGTGGGAGCAAATGGCGAATGACGCCTGGCGCCTCCACCGCGATTTTGCGTTCGATCCGAACCTTCGCGGTCTCGACTGGGAAACGGTCGGCGAGCAATTCCTGCCTTACGCAGAACGCATCGGCCACCGCACAGAGCTGAATGATCTGATCTCCCAAATGTCTGCCGAGCTTGGTATTCTGCACAGCCAGATCCGTCAGGGCGATGTGCCGGAAGATGAAGAGAGCGGTGCGCCAGCCTTCCTTGGTGCGAGCTTTGCCCGCCATGCTGATGGCCTCGAAATCGTTGATCTTTACGAGCCGGAGCGTGACCTGCTCGATACGCTTGGTCCGCTGCAGCAGCCGGGCATGGACTTCCGTGAGGGCGATGTCATCACGGCGATTAACGGCACGGCGATCCGCACTGAAGCTGATCTCTCCCGCGCACTGGATCACCGCGCTGGCGAGCAGGTGCTTGTCACTTACGAGCGCAATGGCTCTGAGATGCGGGATATCGTAGAGCCGGTTTCCCGCCGCGGCCAAAGCGGCCTTTACTATCGTGACTGGGTTCAGACGAACCGAGACCGCGTTGCCGAAGCAAGCAATGGCGAGATCGGTTATCTTCACCTGCGCGCAATGGGTAGCGGTGACGTTGCGAGCTTCGCCCGTGATTTCTACGAGCATTTCGACAAAGACGGCCTGATCATTGACGTGCGCGGCAACCGTGGCGGCAATATCGATAGCTGGATAATCGGCACGCTTCTGCGTCAGGCCTGGGCCTTCTGGCAGAGCCCGCATGGCGGCCCGGCATACACCAACATGCAGCAGGCTTTCCGTGGTCACCTCGTCGTTCTGATTGACGAGAACACCTATTCAGACGGTGAGAGCTTCTCTGCCGGTGTGAAAGCCCTCGACCTTGCGCCTCTGATCGGTACGCGTACGGCAGGTGCTGGTATCTGGCTGTCAGACCGAAACCGTCTCGTTGATGGCGGTCAGGCGCGTGTAGCAGAGTACGCCCAGTATGGTCTGGATGGCCGCTGGCTCGTTGAAGGTTACGGCATCGGACCAGACATTGAGGTGGATACACCGCCGCTCGCGGCATATCGCGGCGAAGACCACCAGCTTGATGAAGCTCTGCGGTATCTGGAGCAGCAAATTGCGTCTGATCCAGTTCCGGAACTGTCTCCTCTGCCAATTCCGCCGGTTGGCACACACGGACGCGACGTCGACTAAACGTCTCTCCGAACTCTGATCGTGAGCGGGTTCTGCCAGTGCAGAATCCGCTTGCTATTACCCTGATCGCGCATAGCTTCAGACTATGACCGAAGAAACTGATCAGGATCACCGCACTGACGACGATATCCGTCACGGCTTGCTTTACAGCCGTGTTCTGGATGGTCATGGCGGTGCGCACGAAGTCCATTGGCAGGAAGCCTGCGACTGGCAGCCGGAAAAGCCCGGTGAAGTGCTCTGGATCCATCTGGACCGGTCCGCAGAAGGTATTCGCGAATGGCTGATGAGCCAGATTGGCCTGCCTGAAGCCACCGCTGATCTTATGGTGTCTCATGAAACCCATCCTCGTGCGTTTCAGGAAGAGGGCGCGCTGATCGCCGTTCTGCGCGGTATCAATTTTAACCCCGGTGCAAAGCCGGAGGATATGATTTCCATGCAGCTCTGGGCCGATGAGCATCGTGTGATCACGCTGCGCAGACGCCGTCTGCAGTCTCCGCGCGATGTGATGAAGCAGCTCGATGCGGGCAATGGCCCGAAAACCGCTGGCGGGCTTGTTACCGAAATTATCGAGCAACTTGTTGCGCGGATGAACAGAGCCATCCTCGATATGAATGATAAGCTCGACCATCTTGAGCAGATCGATTTCACCAAGGAACACGAGACCGCGCTGGACGATATCGCGGTCATTCGCAGGAACTGTCTGTCACTCAAGCGGCATATGTCACCGCAACATGAGGCTTTGTCCGCGATTGGCCGTGATGCGCCGAAATGGTTCAGCGATATGAACCGCCGCGATGTGCGCGAAGTGATTGCGCGCCTGCATCGTTATCTTGGTGATCTGGACGTTTCTAAAGAGAGCGCCATCCTTATTCAGGATGATATTGATAGCCGCGCGGCGAGCCAGTCGAACAAGACCATGTATCTTCTGTCCATTGTCGCCGCGATCTTCCTGCCGATGGGCTTTCTGACAGGGCTATTGGGCATCAATGTCGGCGGCATGCCGGGGGTTGATAACGCCAATGCGTTTATGATCACCGTGATCGCGCTGGTCGCCATTATGCTGCTGCAGCTCTGGGTCTTCCGCAAACTGAAGTGGCTTTAAGCAAAACGCCGCGCCGCCAGTGAAACCGGTTTGAAACTCATACGATGAACGGCGCAGGGGCCAAGCGTTGCGAGGGCCTCTGAATGGGCTTTCACGCCATAGCCTTTGTGCTTTGCAAAGCCATAGCCAGGATAGGTTTCGTCCAGCTCAACCATCAGCCTGTCGCGTGCGTTCTTGGCCAGAATGGACGCGGCAGAAATCTCGGCAATTTTACCGTCACCTTTGATAATCGCTTCGGCAGGGCAAGGCAGGCCTTGCGGCAGGTCATTACCGTCAATCTGGATGAAATCAGGCGTGATGCCGGTGTCTTCAATGGCGCGGCGCCAGGCGAGATGGGTCGCCTGGCGGATGTTCAACTCGTCTATTTCCTGTGGGCTGGCCCAGCCAAGTCCGAACGCCAGCGCCTTCTCACGTATCTCGGCTTCGAGGGCGACGCGCTTTTTCTCGGTGAGCTTCTTTGAATCGTTGAGGCCTGTAATCGGGCGATCCGGATGCAGGATCACAGCCGCTGCAGTAACAGGTCCGGCCCATGGGCCGCGGCCTGCTTCATCGACTCCGCAAAGAAGGTGTGATTTCGTCATGCCGAAATAAAGACGTGAGTCCCGGAGGTATTCAAATGGTGCAAGCCCGCGCAGTACGAGTTCATGAAAATGGTGGCCCTGAAGTTCTGAAGCTGGAGGATGTGGACGTCCGCGCGCCGGGCGCGGGTGAGGTGCTGATCCGGCAGACTGCCATCGGGCTGAACTTCATTGATACCTATATCCGTACAGGGCTGTACCCGACCAAACTGCCTGTAACGCCGGGCTTTGAGGGTGCTGGCGTGATCGAATCCGTAGGCGAGGGCGTTGAAGGCCTGAGCGTTGGTGACCGTGTGGCCTATCCGACAATCACGGGCGCCTATGCGACCCATGTGTGTGACGTTGCTTCTAAAGTTGTTGCTATTCCTGAGGGTGTGGCGGACGAAGATGCAGCTGCGCTGATGATGAAGGGGATGACGGCGTGGATGCTGTTGTTTGAGATCAAACGCGTCATGCCGGGTGATACGCTGCTAGTATGGGCTGCGGCGGGCGGCGTTGGATCGATTGTTGTGCGCTGGGCAAAGGCTCTGGGCGCAAATGTCATCGGCGTTGTGTCTACCGAAGAGAAAGCGGCGCGCGTCCGTGAAAATGGCGCAGACCATGTGCTTCTTCAGTCGGCTGATATTCCTGCCGAGGTGAAAGCGCTGACCGGCGGCAAAGGCGTCGACATCTCGATCGATGGCGTCGGTAAGGACAGCGCCATGGCGAGCCTGAAATCCCTGCGTCCGCGCGGCCTGTTCATCACATATGGCAATGCGTCCGGGCCAGTTGATCCGATCCCGCCGGCGCTTCTCAATCAGCGCGGATCACTGATGATGACGCGTCCGGGCCTGTTCCACTTCATCAACACGCCGGAAAGCCTTGCGCGCGCTGCCAATGCGGTGTTCGGCGCGCTGAAAGTCGGTGCGATCAAAGCCGATATCGGCCAGCGCTATAAGCTGGAAGATATCGCGCAGGCGCATATTGATCTGGAGAGCCGTAAAACGGTCGGCTCGACGATTATTCAGCCTTAATAGCCAATTTCGAGCAGCAGGGCCGGGTCGATATAGAAATCACCGCCGCGGTCATCGCTGGCGGTGTTGCGCCATTTGACAGACCAGTGCAGGTGCGGGCCCGTTGTGCGGCCCGTATTGCCGGTGAGCGCAATTTGCTCGCCAGCTTCGACGCGTTGGCCGGCTTCGACCTGAACTTCGCTCAGATGCATGAAGACAGAGACAAGCCCCTGACCATGGTCAAGGAAGATCGCGCCGCCTTCATAATAGAGGTCGCCATCTGCCAGTGTGATCACACCATCAGCCGGCGCGACGACAGGTGTGCCGACAGGGGTCGCGATGTCATAGCCGCGGTGGACTGAGACGCTGTCACACGCTTCGCCCGTGACGGCAGAAACGCCGGTATAGCGGCGTGTCGGGCCAAACGGAGATGACATTGGCCCTTCGGATGGGCGCGTGACACCATTCCAGATGCCTGCGCCTTCATTGAATTCCTGAAACGCAGCCTGTTTCTTCACCCAGCTACGGCCCGCATGGTCGATCTGTTCCTGGGTCCGCGCATCAACGCGGTCACAGTCGAGGCCCTCAAGAACGCGGAAATCATCATCGCGTGTTGCGAGGGTCAGGCTTTCGGTGAAGCGTTCGCCATTGCTGGTGAAACGCAGCGTGACGTCGGTTTCTGCATGGTGTGCGAGGCCAACACTGGCGCGGCCATCTGCATCAAACACGGCAACTGCGCCGCCATTCATATAGACCGTCGTGCCCGGTTCGCCGGTGCAGAGCAGAAGTCCGCCCTGCTGGATGGCGCCTGCATTACAGGTCGGCGTTATCGTCTCCTGCGCCGAGGCCGTGACAGCGTTTCCACCTTCAGGAGAGGTGGCGAGGATAGCGAGAATTGGCAGGGCAATCAGGCGCAGCATTCAAATCAACCTTCGTCTTGTTTCGTCACCATAGCCTGATTTGCGGCAGCCGCATCGGCATAAGGTTGCTGCAGATCAATGCTCCAATAGCGAAGCTCTGTCAGCGGGATCTGCTTGCCCGTAACAGCGCAGACGACGAAGTCGCCTTTTTCAACAATGTTGAAGGTCGCGTCGGTGTATCGGAGTTTAGCCTCACCCGGGAGGCGCGGAGTTTGATTTAGCATAGCGATAGTATGACCTAGTTCGTGTCGGTGTTGAAGGTGTCTTGCGCAGTCGTGTCGGCGCCGGGGGCGGGTGTGTTGTCCTCAGCTTCCGGCTTTTTGAACCGGAGGAAGATAATACCGGCGATATAAACCACGCCGGTGTAAGCAGAGAGCGAAGCCGTTGCCCACAAAACCACAGTCCAGATGGACAGGTAATTGGAAAGAAACGGATCGGGCGTTTCCGCGAGTGCCATCAGAAGCAGGAAAACGGCGATCAGGATCATCTCGATAAAGGTCTTCATCTTCGCGACGAAGTTCACCCTTATGGCATCTGCGCCAAGCCCGACAAAGCGAAGCACGGTAATAAGCACATCGCGGCCGACAATCACCAGAACCGGCAGGGCGATCGGCCATGGCCAGCCGCTTGTCCATGCGAGTGTGAGCAATGGAATGCCGACAAAGATCTTGTCCGCAATCGGGTCCAGCAGGCGGCCGAACTTGCTTTCTACGCCCCATCGACGCGCCAGAAATCCGTCGAAGAAATCGGTGATCGCGGACAGCGCGAAAATCACAAACGCCACATGGCCCCAGAAGGTGCGGAAATTGGAAATCATCTCCTGATGTATGAGGCGGGTTTCCATATCCACGCGCGGAGAGCTGACAATCTCTAAGAGGCTCGCTTCTTTTCCAGCCACCATGAAGATGATGTACGCCACCACCACGCCCAGGACGCATCGCATCAGGGTGAGGGCATTAGGAAGCCAGAAGAGAGGGTGTCTGCGCATGGCTTCTAAGTAGGCCCGATTGGGTTTCGCGAACATAGCTGATCGCAGATTTTTTTAGGTTTCTTCCGGTGCCGCCCGCGTTTGGTCCCGTAATTGGCTTCAAAACTTTTTTACTGGTTTGCCGACGCGCAATGCTGCACCCTGTCAGCTCAATGCATTGAATGAGGCGCTGGCCGATGCCAGCCCGTGGAGGACTTATGCAAAAGCGCGCTGTTGGACCCTTTTCTGTAAACCCGGTCGGTCTTGGCTGCATGAACATGATGCACGCCTATAACGACCCGATCTCTGAGGAGGCGTCAGACAAGCTGCTCAATCGCGCACTCGACCTCGGCTATGATTTCTTCGACACGGCCACGCTTTACGGCTTTGGCGAGAGCGAGCGTCGCATCGGTAAGTTTCTCAAACACCGCCGCGACGAGTTCGTGCTCGCCAGCAAATGCGTGCTCGGCTTTAAGGATGGACAGCGCACGCTTGATGCCCGCCCTGAAAGCATTATCGCAGCCTGTGAGGCGAGCCTTCAGCGCCTGCAGACGGACGTGATTGACCTCTATTACATGCACCGCCCGGACCCGCGCGTGCCGATTGAAGACTCCGTTGGCGCGCTGAAAACGCTGGTCGAGCAGGGCAAGATCAAGACGATCGGCCTGTCTGAAATGTCGGCTGACATGCTGCGACAGGCGGCGACTGTTCACCCGATTGCGGCCATGCAGTCTGAATACTCTCTAATTGCCCGCAACCCGGAAATCGCGGTGATCGACGCATGTAAGGAACTCGGCACGGCGCTGGTCTCCTTCTCGCCGGTCGGGCGCGGTATCTTCTCGCAAAAGCCGCTCGTGCCTTCAGAGTTCGTCGACAGCGACATGCGCAAGGCGAACTTCTTCCCGCGCGTGAACGACCCGCACTTCTCCGAGAATATGAAGCTCGTCGCCAGCGCGCGTGAAATTGCCGACGCGGTTGGCTGCTCCCTGCCTCAGCTCGCCATTGCCTGGGTGCTCGCCAAGGATGAGGAAATCGTCACCATTCCGGGCACGAAGGATATCACCCATCTGGAAGACAATTGGGGCGCCATGAACGTGACGCTCAATGCCGCGACTGTGGCCCAGCTGGACGAAATTTTCGCGCCGGAGAACATCTCCGGTCCGCGCTATAGCGAGATGGGCCAGAAGTCTGTCACGACCGAGATGTACGAGTTCGAGAAGGTCTGAGCCAGCCGCGAAACAGCCAGATCAGGACCGGCATGATCGCATAGGTCATCAGAAGGACGATCGCCCCGACGGCCAGAACCGTGACCAGCAAAGGCCGGTCAGGGAACAGGGCGATCAGATATTTCGGAATGACATTCACCGGTATCAGCAAGCCGATAAAGGTGAGCACGGCCAGTTTGTGCTTCGGGAGCGGCTTGCATGTCGGCATATCGCCGGATGATGAGCTGGTCATAATCTACCTCCTGTATGGTCACTAGGGCTCGATCCGGCCAAGCTTGCCCGCTTTGTGCGCGGCAAACATCGCGTCGACTTCAGCCTGAGTGCTCATCGCGAACGGCCCTTGCTGGACAAAGGCTTCACGGATCGGCGTCGCCTGCAGCACCGCAATGTGAGCCTCGTCCGCTGCGGAGAGGATAAGGCGATTTTCAGTGTCTGACGGCGCGAAGGCGACAGACTGGCCGGGGCTCAGCTCCACTGTTTTGCCGCCAAACGCGACGCTGGCTTCGCCCTTAGCCGCCAGAACGAACACCGTTTCGCCCGCCGGAACAGTATGTTCGAACGGCCCGCCACCCTGCAGAGACACATCCAGAACCGTCATGGGCAGAGCGGGTGAGGTAGCGCCCTTGCGACCGTTAGAAGCCCCGAGCATCACGCGCGCTCTGTAACCGCCCCCAGTCAGCACAGGCATGTCACCTGCTTTGACGTGCATAGAGGCCGGCGCGTCATATTTCATGCTGGCGGGCAGGTTCACAAACACCTGAAGTGCATGCGTGCGCGCGCCCCGAACCGGCTTCTCGTCATGCACAGCCCCGCCGCCCGCTTTCATCCAGTAAAGATCGCCCGGCATCAGATCGATATCATTGCCGAGGCTGTCCTTATTATTGAACCGACCATCGCTATCCTCGAACAGGATGGAGACCGCAGAGAGGCCCGCATGCGCGTGAGGCCCGAAAGTCGGCTCGGTCATCACGAAATGGTCGACCATGATCAGCGGGTCCATCGCGCCGGCATACATGCCGTGTTTAAAGCTCAGCGCGTTAAATCCGGTCCCGACGGAAAACGGATTGCCCGAAACCGGCGCGTGGCGGGCTTTGGTATCGATGCGTATATCTGCGTGTGTGTCGTAAGGCATTTTCTGCTCCTCCTGTGATGAGGGGAAGATAAATGCAGGACGGTAACATCAGAAGATGCTTTACTTGGACTTTATCGTTCCATAAATGGAACTATGAGTGCAGATACCCAACTCGATCTGAATGACTATTTCTACTTCTTCCATGTCGTGGAGAAGCGCGGGTTTGCCCCTGCGGCGAGGGCGCTCGGCATTCCAAAGTCGCGGCTCAGCCGACATATCCAACAGCTGGAAACGCGGCTCGATGCCCGCCTGATCCAGCGCACCTCCAGACAGTTCGCTATCACCGATGTCGGCAAAGAGCTGTTCAGCCACGCCCGGGCAGTGGTCGAGGAAGTCAGCGCAGCCGAAGCCCGCGTGAAACAGCGTAAAGCCGCGCTGACGGGCAAAATCCGCATCTCATGTTCCGTTGGCGTAGCGCAGTTCGCGCTGGAAGGCCTGATCGCCGATTTCATCATGGCGCATCCGGAAGTTGAGATTGGCCAGCTCGTCACGAACGACATGGTGAACCTCATCGATGCGGGCGTAGACCTCGCCATTCGCGGCCATGTCGAAAACCTGCCGGATTCCAGCCTGATCCAGAAACGGCTTGCCCGCGTTGACTGGCGCCTGTTCGCCTCGCCGCGCTATGTTGCGGACTTTGGCGCGCCGCAATCGCCGGACGATCTGAAAGCGCATAAAGGCATTTGCCTTGGCTGGAACCGCGACATCGCCGAATGGCATCTGCAATCGGAAGACGGGCAAAGCCAGCAGGTCCAGTTCATCCCGCGCCTCAGCAGCGATGATATGGTGACGCTGAAAAGCGCCTGTGCGGCGGGGCTCGGTATCGTGTCGCTGCCGGTCTATGTCTGCCAGTCTGATGTGGAGGCGGGCCGTCTGGTGGAACTCCTTCCGGAATGGCGCTCCGGTCAGGCCACGCTCTCTCTGCTCCAACCCTCGCGGCAGGGCGTACTGCCCGCGGTGAGCGCGTTTGTGGATCATCTCACGAAAAAGCTTCCAAAGCGGGTATAGGGTGGTTCTTAGTTTTGTGTTCGGGCTTGTCGTTCGTGAACTGACTTGCGCGGCGCCTTCGCTTTGGTTGTGATGGGCACCCTACAAACAATGTTGTTTATTGATCTCACGCCGGTTCGCTTTGCTCACGGCTCCGATGGGGCGGGCTCACGCCCGTCGGCCGGTCGGCCTCTGATTGGAGCTCCAACACAAGCGACCGCGCAGGCGCAGGGCCAGCGAGGCAACGAGCGTACGGCCCGAGCATCATCAAAACAAAAAACACGTGAGCATAGTTACAATAGATAAACACCCGGACGAGGCGGTTTCCAGCGTTCAAACTCCGGCAGGCGCAGCCTCGGGTCGGGGCCGGGCGGAAAGCCCGCCGCGCCGAGGCCCTCGCTCGCCATCAGATGGAGCGAGGTGAGGTCGCCTCTTTCATCCTCCAGCTCTTTGGCAGAGGCCCAGAGCTCCTCCGGTGCCAGTATGGAATGCAGGGAGGAGAGGTATAATGGATTTGGTTTATTGTTTTGCTCGCCAGCGTTTCTTCGCGCTTCGCTGCTCAGGCTGGCTGCGCCTGCGCGGTCGCTTGTAACGTCGGATGCTGAGATGGATTTATCCAGGTTTCGCTCATCCCTGCGAAGGCAGGGATCTCGTTCAGCAGGACCGTTCCAGTTCCCTGCCTGCGCAGGGATGAGCGGCGAAGAAAACTTCACCGTGAGCGCACGGCCTGCGAGGCGCTCCGCCAGTACATCCGCGCGCAAAAGCACGCGGGAAAGGCGGCCATAGCGCGCCAGAAGATGGCGGGCATCTACGGGCTCAAAACGATCCGGCATCAGCGTGTAAGGGCGCTTACCTCCACGGGATTTGCGGCGCGATTTGCCCTCAATCACCGGCGTGGTGATGGAAAACGGGCTGAGGCGCACCTTACCAGATAGCGCAAGGCGCAGCTCGCGGTCCTGACGACGAATAATGATGGACGGGCCAGCCGGGTCTGCCTCACCGCGCGGGCGGAGGGTAAGCGGCTGGGGTTTTACCAGGCCGCGCTCGATCAGCTCTGCCGCCAGAAACAGGATAAAGCATCGCATCTGATGCTCCAGCCGGCTGATATGGAGGATCAGCCCGTCCATAAATCCGCGCTGGATTTTCGGCGTGTCTCCCGTGTCGTCCACATGGTCACGGGCATGGCGCTCATGGCGCGCAATATAGGCCTCCAGCCGCGCTGCAATGTTTGCAGGGGCTCGGGAGGGTGGGGTATATGCGCTCGCCTCGGTCATGAGGGAAAGTATGGCGCAGGCGCGCAGGCGTTGGATTGTTTTTGATTCCAAATGCAGAAACCCCGGACGTCGCAGTGCGACGATCCGGGGTCCAGTATTGGTTCGGCTGGATCCCGGTCTTGCTTGCTCACGGCTGCGCAAACCGGGATTTCTGAGGCGAGAGAAAGGGTAGGGTGGATTAGCGGTAAGCGTAATCCTCTATTGCGGCGGGTTTCTGATGGTGCCTTACGACACGTGTTTAGCGCAACTTACCGCGAACTAAAATTTCGTATTGCTACCTTGGTTGAATACGCTTTACGGTTCGCGTCACTCGCCCTGTTTGTTAATTATACGGTGATCGAATGACTACGCTATCCACTAATCTCGAAAATCGTGTTCGCAAACTTCCAAAACCTTCAAACGCAACTCAGGCACTGCAGCCTTTGTTTGAAGCAATTAGCAATGCGTTTTTTGCGATTGAAGATGCATACGGCCATGATGAAATTGGCAAAGGGCGGGTAAGTATAGCAATTGAAAACCTCGGAAGCGGTAAGAAGATCGACATTCAAGTTTCTGACAATGGAATAGGTTTAGACCACATTCGCTTTGGTGCGTTTTGTACAATTGACACTGACTTCAAGCGTTCGAAGGGTGGCAAAGGTGTTGGTCGGCTTTTCTGGTTAGATGCGTTTCAGAAAATCGAAGTTTCAAGCCAGTATAAAAATAGCGACCGATATTTGAAACGGCACTTCAGCTTTCAACTTAAGAACAGCGAGCAAATCGTCAGTGCGCAAACAGATGTCGATTCGCTTCCGGGAGTGACGGGAACCACGATTCATTTCACTGGCCTTCGGGGCACGGACTACCAAAATAACTTTCCCAAACGCGTCGATACTTTTATCCGGTATTTCAGCGCGCATTTCATAGCAGATTTCCTTGTCGGTAATGGGCCCGAAGTGGAAATTACAATGAACAATGAAGTGTTTTCATTTCCGAAGCAGGTTTCTGACTTGGTAGTTGGAAACAAGAACGAGGCGACGGGATCAAAGCATGATGAATTTGGCCAGCTAAAAATTGTTGGGTTCACCTGCGATGCAGAAGCAAGCACGGGTTTGGACGGAAGTCACCAATTGCATCTTCTCGCCAATGGGCGAACGGTAGAAACTAGAAAAATCGATAACCTGCTTGGTTTGAAGAACATTGAAGTAGATGGACGAACAGATCTGGTATTCCATTGCTGCGTTTCCGGAGAATACCTGGATGATCGGGTCAACGAAGGCCGTACTGCGTTCACTATTCCTGAGAGTAAGCTGAAAGAAATAGCGCGCTACTGTGTCGATACGGTGAAATCCGAGATACTTCAGCCCCAGATCGAAAAGTATGAAGAGGATCGGCGACAAAAGTACGACGAGTTCGTGAATAGTTATCCGATCTATGGATTTGATGACCCAGAAACTCAGCTTGGACGCGTACCATTTCACGCACTGGAACCAGAAGACTTTGCTGCGGGTCTCGTGAAGTATCAAATTAGGCGCGAAGAAGACCGTAAAGAATCAATTGAAAAAGTGATCCAAATTTTGGAAGGCTCCCAAGAGGCGACACAAAACTTTGCAGACACCGTTGCTGCCGCGGCTAAAGAAATTCAGACGTCTGAACGCTTGGCTCTCGCTCAACACGTTGTGCGACGAAAGCTGGTGCTTGAACTATTTGAAAAGCTCATCAAGCGCCTGAGGGTGCGCGAAGAACGTGAAGACGATTACTTCCTAGAGCAGACTTTGCATAGCTTCATTTGCCCCATGAGAATGCGAGGCGATGACCCAGCCCACTTTGAAGGCGGAGAGCACGACTTATGGTTGGTTGATGAGCGTTTTGCTTTTACTAGAGCGTTTGCCTCAGACTACCGTCTCGACAAGCTGCTGACCAATAGTGATTCATCTGATCGACCTGATTTGATCCTGTGGGATTTAGCCTTTGGGATGGGACAGATAGATGCAGATTCTGGTTCAGATCGACCGGATACATCTGAGCCATTGAACAAGGTTATGGTTGTTGAATTTAAACGGCCGGGAAGGAAGGGATATTCAAAGGCTGAGGATCATATTGAAAGTCAAATCACCAAGTATCTGCACCAATTGAAAAAAGGTGAGATAGAATCTTTTGATCGAGAGCGCGTGCGAATCGCCGATGACTGCGTATTCTATTGCTACGTCATCGCCGATATTGTGGGTGAACTCGAGCTCCAATTATCGGGCTGGCAAACTACTGCCAATGGGCAAGGGCGGATACGACATCTAACGAATGAGTACCGCGCAACAATTGAAGTTATCCAATGGCGAGACATGGTAAACGACGCATGGCTCAGAAACTTGGCCACGCTGAATGCAGCCGGTCTGCGACGATCCGACAAACTTCTGAATTGGTAGGCGAAAGACGGTTCCGCCGTTTTGCGAGGCGGAATTGGTCTAAAGGTGTGGTTTGCGGCCGCCATAGCAAAGAATGAATTATACTTTTCGTGCGCCACTAACTCCCATGAAAATAATTATAAATCCGCTCGGCGAGGGCCTGGCTGACGCCATCCACCGTGGCGATGTCTGACAGCTTGGCGCGGGCAATTGCCTTGGCCGAGCCGAACCGGTGGAGCAGCGCCTTCTTCCGCGCAGGGCCGATGCCCTCAATCTCGTCCAGCGGGTTCTTGCGGATATCGGCCGAGCGGCGCGTGCGGTGCGCGCCAATCGCCCAGCGGTGCACCTCGTCGCGCAGGCGCTGCAGGTAATAGAGCACCGGCGCGGTTTCCGGCAGCATGAAGGGCGCTTTGTC